>Ga0105239_10002118_pt1 | contig 25628 bp, 28 predicted proteins | sample KBSC44metaG_FD_92761 | JGI IMG/M metagenome (GOLD analysis project Ga0105239, IMG submission 92761) | Corn rhizosphere microbial communities from Kellogg Biological Station, Michigan, USA - KBS C4-4 metaG | ecosystem: Host-associated > Plants > Roots > Rhizosphere > Soil | place: Michigan, USA...
AAGAAACCCCTCGATGATTCTATACACCGCTACTAGGATCAATTTTACAAACACCGTCTCCACCATAATACTGTGCTGGTTGTCCAAGCCGAAGGGGGTTCCATGGACGACAGCAGTCAGGATCTTAGGTGAATCCGCATTCAAGTATCCTATTTCATTATTCAAAGGAACGAAACTCGAGCTCATAGCACCGAGGCGAGGGGTGCTGTTCCAAGAGCCCTGTGTTGTAGAAGAGTCGCGAGCCTTGCTATTTCTCACTAGACAATACGAACTTGAATATCCTCCTCTTTCTCGACGTAATGAGATGCAGATATTATGTTTTCCGGCGATCGATTGTATTTCACCAAGCGCAGCTCTTTTTATGGTCATATACGAAGCTCGTCATCATCACCAAGACTTCGATCGGCGAAAGGGGGCCAGGGATGGCAACGGTTCGAGGACAGGATGGAAGACGGCTGTCTGTGGTCAACTCTCTCGAGCGCAAACATATTGCGCAGGCCACGGTGGCTTGATGGAATATGCTACGAGTGCAATGCAATTATCACTACAGTACACCTATTATTTATCTTATGCCTTCTTTCAAGGACAAGGAATTATGCCCAACACGGCTGTGTCCGTGTTTCTCTAGAAGCATATCATTTATTCAATTCCCAACAGTTGTAATTGTCAGTCAAGGATTGGTTGTAATCCTGTCCCAGGGCTGCGTTAGGCAAGAAAGGGGAAGTCGATGTGCGTGAGGCTTGCCGTCCCCACCAGCAGAAGCCCCGTTGACCACTCTCACACCACTACCAAGCAATATCGGTGCGCAAGCGGCTTTGCGTCAAAATTTGCCATTGCTGTTGGCTCGATCCCAGAAGAAGAATGCTTCAAAAGGTCCCTCCACCAACTAGTCGGAACTTCAGGGCCAGCAAAGGATCTTCCACGTCAAATGCCTTCCATCTTAAGCGCTCCCGGTGTCAACTACCGTTCGCGGTGGGTTTCTTCTAGGCTGTGGATGTGAAGAAGCCCTTAGCTACCTTCTAGAACCGCTTCCACGGCTTTAAGCAGCTAAGCTAAATGTCTTGCGAGCCTTGTCGTGCATCATACCACGGAAATGGCGGAATTATTTTGAACACGGGGAGCCACGTCCTTTAGATATGCACACCTGTTCCAGGGGCCGAGGCACCCGGATGTTGCCGGCCTGTGATTCAGATACTCACGTGGCTTGGAGGAGAAGCTCGAGACTCAAGAGCGACATTGGGGAGCATGCAAGACTGGCCTATGTAGACAGCTGAAGAAGAGTGAGAACTGCCACAGGCTGTACCCAGTTTGTCGTCACTGGGTACCTATTCTCCACTCCTTCACACGGGATGAGACACGAGGACGAAAAGTGCCACGGTAATGTGAGAGTATCCCATTTCGCGAAATCCCCTTTTCTACAGAGGATAAAACTGGAAGGACGGTCAAAAGGGCCGGCAGCCAGACTGTTGCCCTGCTAGCAATGGCACCTCGAGTACCTGATTCCAATATGCTTTTCAAATGCCATATCGTAGCGCAGTTGATTAGTATCCGCTGCGCACCAAGGGACAATAGTCAACCGGGATTGAAAATGTTCGATTTGTCGGTGGACGATTGTTTGCTCGAACTTTCTGGTCGTCTTGATCTTGATATCATACATTGTAGCTAATAGAGGACCTCCGTGAGCCACCCACCAGGCTCATTGTCCTGCTTTTAGTCTGTGTTATGTATTGAGTAACAGCCCACACTGCAACTCCACGCTACGCCCAAACCCAATCCGCCAGCCTTGTACACCCAACATACTCCAAGGGCATGCAATATTCACAACGCTTCATAAACCAAATGACCCAAAGGACTCGCTTTTCGGGAGCTTCCTACCTTTCTCATAGAGCCACTTGTAATTCACACCAGGCACCAGTTGAGGACTTCTGGTCCCTGGTGTCGGTGAACCAGGCTCTAAACTATCTCTCCTCGAACGCTCACGCAGACTTTGTGATCTGCCAAGACCAGTTCCTGTACCAAGTCCAAAGGACTGTGTGCTGGCGCTGAAATCAACATCCGAAACTTTCCGAGACGACTGATTAACTGCCTTATGAAATAATGGACTTGCAGTCGGAGATTGGGAAAAGGGAGAGCCAGATGCACGCCGATTTGAATGTGGGGTTTGCGAAAAACCAAATGTGTTTCGGGAAGCAGAAAAGGGCGAGTCCGAGTAGTTTGCAGAAACGCTCCGACGATCAGTGATTACACCCCCATTAGTTGTAGAGCCTGGTGAATGTCGATATTTGGGAGGGGTGATGTAATGGACATCAGAAGCCGCTGACACAGGTGTTGACTGAGTAGACGGATTGAGGCCCAACAATGCTCGTTGGGTGGGTGTCAGTGGAATGTCTGAGAAGTCATCCTGTTCAGAGATATACGGTATCACTGGGCGGAGAGCTAGAATTATTCTGATGCAAAAGTGGAGGCGTAAGACGAGGAGCGCAGTTCCCATGTATGGGTGATACCAAGAGGCAATCGAGGTGTCGAAAATGGAGAGGAGCAGGACATCGCTACGAGTGATTGTGAGTAACTGTGGTAGCCCTAGAATCGGTGATTCAATAACATACCTTGTCCTGATTATATAGTTAAAAGAGAAGGTCGCAAGTAGAGCTGTCAGATTTAGCAGTGCGTTCCAACTGCGCTGGGGTGTGAGCTTCGTAGCGGCTTGTCTTGTGATGATCTCAGATATCTTAGGATGCCTAAACCTGCCTGGGGAAGGGTAGGGCGTGGTGCGCTCCACGAGATCATTTAGTTCCTTGGGGCCCTTTGTGCTGGGCGTCTGCGTCAAGACTCGACGATCCGACATGGTGGAAAGCGAGGTCACCGTGGACGACATATCGCTAGATTGTGCAAGCAAGTAAACTTTGGGCCCCGTTAGTAGCCGCAACGAGGAGACATTCAGGAGCGGGTAAGGTCTTACCTGGACAAGTATGATAGAAAAATACGTACCTGTAGAAGCTCAGTGTAGGCTTCGTGAGAGCATGTCGAGATCTGCGGTGGCTACTTTGTTCCGTCGCGCGGGTTGGGGTTGGTGGAGTGAAGTCAAGATGCGTTCGATGGCTGGTCAAGGCCTCTTATTGACAGGCGCCGCAGCCGGATCTTGGCATCGCGCTATCACGTGATACCCAGCCTCGTTCACGATTAGTAGGCATTTCACAACATCACCTCACTTCATCACGATCAGGCTAGTCATTTGACATTTGACACTTTCCACTTTCAAATATTCAAGATCCATTCCCATTCGTATAAAGGAAGTCGTAAACCTGCTTCCCCCGGTGTTCGTCAAGCAACGACATCCACATGAAGGACTTCAACATTTCCTGCAATCCTTTCCACGTCTTCACATTACACGCGCCGACGTATCCTCGTAAGGACACTTCCAGCCATAGTTCCTCGGATATCTGAAACAGCGAATCCGCCGCAGTCACCAAGAGCCAAACAATTAACTGCGGCGACGCGCTGTCAATCAAGCCAATATCCAGAAGATGGCTTCGGTAGGCGGTGGCAAAGTCATAGTAAGGCGTTTTGATGTCGTGCCACTGCAGAAACACATGATGAGAAAAAGTCAATAGACCAAGCCTGACAACTTCGTCTAGTGAACCATGCGAGAATTCCATCCGCAGAAGGCGATACATTAGCGAAGCCATCGTTTCGCGGATGATTTCTGGGTCAATCAGGAATTGAGTCTGCGTCCCGAGATTGACCAATAAGCAGAATCTTTTCATGACCCTCCAAGCAGTCGATAGCTCGTCGTCAATCGGTCCAACAAGGTTGATATTGTCCTGAAAACCCAACTTGTCGCCAGCTCCTGGGAGCAACTTCTCTGGATATTTGGGCATGTGCTCCGATGGCTGGCGGAAAAATAATGGATCCGATCCATTGAGCAGTGCGATGCTTAGGTCCATTCTATTGAAAGGTCAACCAAAACGCAGCAAGCCATGAATCTGTAATTTATTTACCTCACCATCTCTCTCAGAAGCCTGGGATCTTGTATGACGTCCATCCCTCCCCTCAAGCTTACTATTTTGTGAAGGCCCTGCATGTGCGTTTTGGCGGCCTGTGGCTCCCTATCGAAGTGTGCAATGCTAGCCAACTTCAATACGATACTGATCGTAGAGTCCGAGATCTTCGTGTCGTCATCTTCGCCCAAGAGTCTTTCACGGAGAAGATTTAAACCTTTATGGAAATGAAGCAACGCTGGTGGATTTGGCTTGTTTTCTTTGCCTCGTAGAATCCTGTCGATGAATTCCTCTACAGCAAAGGCTGTTATATGGAGGGCAGCGGAGTCCAAAACCAATGGATATAGAGATTCTGAGGTGTCCGCTTGGAAGCCAATCCCGACCAATAAGGGAAAGATGACTCTCATTGCCATTTCAGAAACTAGCGTCGCATCAAGTCAACTGAAATCCCCATAGGCTGCAAAGCTCAACTCACATTTCATCATGTTCAGGAGGGTTTGTGGCTCTACTTCGTCTCGGAACTCAGCATATGGCAAGTCCAAACCGATCCGGCCGGGTAGCAGTGGCACGCCCATTGTGATAACGTCCACAAGCCTAACCGGTTCTCCCAGGAGCTGGTTCCTAGGTAAACCACTCGTCCGCGGGCCCTTTTTGACCCGAATCCTTTTCTGTTTCTTCCCTTGCATCACATGGCTTCTGATTAGTTTCCGTGTCGATTGATCGACCTTCTCGACATTCGAGGACACGATGAAAAGCATCCTGGCTGGCGAGCTAGCAGGCCTGCTGGACTCGTTTATTTGTGGCCTCATCTTCGACCTTGGCTTTCTTAAGATTGTTTTCCAGACTCGGTCAAGGCATCGGATTGAAGAACTTAAGACCGAAAAGTCCACCTTGGTCGCTTATGATCTTGACTCAACGAAGGGATGTCCTCGTATGCGTCTATGTGGGTAGCCTTGAAAGTTGGTCGGACGAAATGCTTCCGACTGCCAAGACAACCATTATTTACCACTTTAAGACTAGTGGCTGGATACCTGCAGGGGGTTCAGCCTCTTCGAAGGCCAAAACATCTCTCCTTGTGATTCGTCTAAATTTCCTCACCGTTCGGATATTCAAGTATATATGGCAGGCATGGTTCGCAAGATGCCTATCTCAGATCTTACCCAGTTACCTGACCCAAAGGGCTCCCAAGCAGGATGGCTACATCAAGGAAAACAGTTTTGATAACTGGCTGTTCAGCAGGCGGTATCGGTGGAGGGCTGGCAGAAGTATTCCTCGAGAAAGGCTATTTCGTCTTCGCGGGTCTACGAACCCCTTCAAAGGCCTCTCCGATCCTATCACAGTCCAAAAACGTTAAAATTGTGATCCTCGACGTCCTTTCCTCGGACTCCATTGCAGCCGCGGCCGAGCTTGTCAGCAAGGAGACAGGTGGAAAGCTCGATGTCCTTGTCAACAACAGCGGCGGGGGCATCATTGCACCAGCACTGGACACTTCGATGGAAGAGGCCAAGGAAATATTCGACCTCAACTTCTGGGCGCCAGTGGCTATGGTGAAGGCTTTTGCTCCGCTTCTGATCCAGGCGAAGGGATGCATTGTGAACAATACTTCGGCCAACTCGCAGGTGCCCATGCCATTTATGAGTGAGTGACCATCATTACTATGGTGTATCTAATTACTCAAGCGAGGCTTAGGTATATATAACGCCTCGAAAGGCGCCCTCGCCATGGCCAGCGAGACCTGGCGTCTTGAGCTACAGCCCCTTGGCGTTCGAGTGATAACCCTCGTCACACTTGGTGTCAAGACCAATTCCTTCGTTGATAAACCAGTGCACCATATCCCCGAGACTTCAAACTACTACGAGATTCGGGATTTCATCCACCACCTTTCGGACGGCTCTCTCCAAGCCAGTGGCGTTACGACAAGGAAATTTGCGACCCAGGTGGTACGCGAAGTCGACAAGGGCTCGGCCGGAACGGTCTGGGCCGGTGGCAATTCTTCCATGGTTTCATTCACGTGGTGGCTATGCCCTCAAGTCCTTCGCGTAAGATTGCCATTTACCCCATCTAATACGGTGAGCTAATTAGGCTTAAAGGACATGATGGTGCAAAGTATCATCCCTATTCGTGCTGAGATGGCAAAGGTTTCCCATAAGAAGAAGGTCTAAGTGATACCGAGTGATTTGGGGTGTCAGTCGTAATATTTGTCTTCTGGCAGGGTAGGATACCAGGTAGATTGCCCCCATAAGAAGTCGCACAGGCAGTGATGATTGTGGGGATATCTCATCTGATTGAATACTTTCCAGTTTGCAAATAGTCCGTTACTAATGGAGAGGAGTCTGTTTGATTATCTTGGAAGCGATCATCTGCCAGGATTGAGCACTTGTTTCAACTGGTTGTGAGATATCCAGTGTCCTACTTTGCCACATCAAGATGTAGCTATCGAGATTGATAGCTTCGGAAAGACGGGCGCTCGAGCCAAAACTGGCATCGTTGGAGATTCGATTATCCACGTTCGCTATCCGAACACAACATTGCTGTGCATTTTCAGGGACCTAGCGTCACGAGATTCTAGTTCCCAAGTGATGTTGGCCACAGCGGCCCCCAAAGTAACAAGTCGAGAATTGAATCTTGAATTTATCGATTTGCTTCAATATCCTTCGTGACCTCCTCACTGTGCTCGATATTGGCGATTTTGTCGCTGGGTACGTTCTCCACAGTTGATATTATGTTCCTTGTCACCCTTGTGTGTGGAATACGATACTTGACATCGTGATTGTAACCACTGTCGAAATGTTAGCCATTCACATCCCTGATTGCTAATATTCTTGATAAGGACGTACAAAATCAAGTCCATCTGGTCGATGGTGACTCCCTTCGTTTCTGGGAGGAAGAAGAAGGCCCAGGTGCTGGCGATCAACATCCATGTCGCAAAGAAAAACCAAGTTCCGAACCCGAATGATGCGAAGATATATGGCAAAGCTTTGGTGATGATGAACTGGACCGCCCTGAAAAAAATGTTAGGCCTTAATCGTCATAGAAAGTGTTTTCGAGCACTGACCATTGCACAAGAGCGGCATATGTCCCTGTGATATTCCGGAGCGCACCAGGGAAGATCTCTGCTGATACAATCCATGGGATACCGTTCAGCCCGAAAGACCAGCTGTTATGGAAGTCAGTATCGCTTACAGTGACAATTTCCTAGAGACAACTTACAAGACTGAATAGATCATGATCATTGAAATTGCGGCCTTTCCACCTGCGGCCGTAGATGCAGAGAGTTCACCTCCCTCAGCCAGGATGGTCGCAGGGTGCCCAACTTTCACGTATGATCCGACAAACCAAAGGCACATAGAGCATGCTATCGACGAAATGATGACTGGTCGTCGACGACCGACCATGTCAATCAATGCGACATAGTAGATGATGGATGCGACAGCTAGAGCATTTGTTCAGCCTCTCAATCTGGAGACTTTGCCAGACACACTCACCTTTCACTAAGCCGTAAATCCCAGTATAAAGAGCGACATCGGTCACCCCCAAAGACCCAAAAAGCGTTGGCGAGTAGTAATTAATTGCTATGGCATTCATTGGCTTTTGTAGCTTGTTAATGAGGGCGAAGGAGCGTACCAGCAGCGCCAGACAGGTTCTGAAGAGCAAAGGCACAGAAAACCAAGGCAACACGATTCCGCATGCCCTTCTTTGAGAACTCGTGCATTGACCCTCGGAAATATCCGGAAAGACCACCACCAAACTTGGCTGCGATGGCAGCCTCATCGTCGAGTCGCTCCTTCATCGTGGCGAGCTCCTCTTTGATATCTGAGTTGAAAACTTAGCATATTTCGCCAGGCGAAAGCCGACTCGAAACTCACATGTGTGATCAGCCGGAATTTTTCTCAGCCCCTCCAGTGCTTTGTGGGCTTGCTCAACTTTTCCTTTTCGCATCAACCAGAGCGGGCTCTCGTGGAGGAAAAATCCGCAGACAAACAACGGGATAGCGGGAATCAACTGAACCGCCATCGGAATCCGCCAGCTTGCTGACTTGGTAATCAACGAATGATTTTTATTCAAAGCAAAGTTGATCCAAAATCCAATCAAAGATCCCACCTGGTAGGTAACTTCGAACAATCCGGTGAGAATGCCCCTGATTGAGGAGATGGAGATCTCAGCAATGTATGATGGCACAGTCGCGGTGATTGCCCCACAGCCGAGTCCGGTAAGCACACGTCCAGCATCTAGAGACCTTGTCAGCCAGCTGGCTCCCAATATATATATGTATACGGGCTCGTACACATATAAGAAAGTTGGTCATGAGCTGCCGTCATGACGACAGCCCCAACGATGAAGATGAAAACGTTCAGCTGGAGAGCCCATTTTCGGCCCACTGCTTCTGTCACAGGCAGACAGAAAAGAGCACCGAAAAACGCGCCAGCTTGGAAAGCAGACGTGATGTTGCTTGAGATGCTTTTGGCCTCTGACTTCTGAATATGGAAATCGGCGACGAAGCTTTTACGGGCAATTGTTGTTCCGATGAAAGCAGAGTCGTAGCCAAACCTTTTGTCATGTCAATAACTGCCGCTTTGATATTTCCGGCGACCGCTGGACTCACAGTAAAGCACCAAACGCTATAACGCTGGCTTCGAAGTATAGGCGGCCATTGTACACCTCCTTCGGTGTTGGGCGATCCTCGACGGCGCGAAACCCACCCATTGTATATATGCAATGGCAGTATCTGTATCAACTAGGAGAAAAGCTGGAGATTCCTGGGGTACTGCCGGTTCCATAGTCTGGGGCACATGAAGGACTCTTTATAGATATTCAAGTTTGTGATGGTCGTGATGCCTGGGAATTTCCCTGTCGCTTTCACCCAACTTGGCAATAGCGATATAGTTTGCTTAGCTTCTCCTCGATTCGGGGCTGGGCACTTAAACGGTAGGCCACAAGGGCTCGAAGTCAGCAAGCTTCAGTGCCGTCAAAATTAGTTGCGGGGTCCCGGCTTCAAAAGCGGAGGAAGACCGATCTGGCTGCTCCCAGTAGCCGACCGCGAGTTGGAAGTGGACCGATCATTCCCAACAGTCACGCGAGAGAAAATTCTAACCTGGGGATAAATACTTCCTTGCTGTACCCGTTTCTCGTGAGGGGTTTACGAGTGTCCCAAGTATCGGCGGATAATGCGGTCGGCATTCCTTCTTTTGGGATAGCAATCTTGCGCTAGTGGACCCGATTCTATATTTGTGCCGCTCTCTGGGCTCCAGGGTAAAGATGCAGCGATCTTGAGGCTTATGGCAACTATCATGTCGTTGTAATACGAATGCTTCTGTCGTATTGCTGAGGTATTGCGATCGCCTATAGCCTGAGAGAAAGTTGTAAAAATGTATTCCGCTTGGCATCAGAATGATCCTAGCAGGTCGCGCAGGACCGAGAGGAGCAAGAATGGATGTCTGACTTGCAGGTAAGTAGTGGAAACCAAGACCTCTGGCTGTATCTCCCAACTAAGACCATCATAGACGTCGGCGAGTGCGGTGCAACCAGCAACGGCCACAATGTGCTCACTGTCATCGACTACGGCTCGATTGCACTTGGAGTACCGCCGCCAGCATCAGCCCACGATCAAACAGTGATAACCAAGCGAGCCCCATGCACAACAAACAGATGTCTAGTTCGACACCATCGACGACCTCGGGCGTGGAGAGGCTGGACGATATGCCCAATTTAACGATTATTCCCACTTCCCCGTTACTTGCCGGGAACAACAATAATATGGGGCCCGCCGACCTTTTTGATTATGCGAGCTTTTTATGGGATGACCCGACCTCGCTGTCCTTGCCAGACTTCTCGTTTGGATCTCGAAATCCACCGGGGGTGTCCAATAGCCTCGAGATCGACTCCAGAGCGTTTAACCCCAGCGCCTTTGGGAAAGCGTCACAACTGCCAGATGCCAGCCAATTGGTCGATCATTTCAAGCAATCCGACCCACCGCCGATACTCGCACCTATTGAGACTCCTGCTAGATGGAGCTTCATGCGAAACCACCTTGTCTCTATGGCCAATACTTCTCAAATGGTCCACCAGGCGATCTTGGCATTCTCATCGCTACAACTACAACGTCAAACCGATCGGCTTGACTCGGACTTCAGCTCTTACTATACCCAATGTCAGGAAGAGATCACTAAGTCCCTGATTGAGCACGAGGGTGAGGTCGAGATTGTTGGTGCACGTGTACAACATGTGCTTGCAGCACTATTTCTTCTCAGCTACATAGATGTAAGAACGAACTGCTGCTGTGGTATTCAATACTAATAATTGTTTAGCTGGTGGCGAACAGAACGAGTTTTGCACATGTCAATCTTCGCAAGGCCTTTACTATCGTCACTAAATCGGAGCAGGAGACTTGGGATTTTGCAGGTACTTGAAGGATCGCCCTTGTTGTTCACGAACCCTTAGCTCACTCTTACTTAGAAAAGCGGATAGTGGTCTGGATTCGGCTTCTTGATGCGCGTGCGGTGTCCGCTGGTGGGGAGGGCCTGTTCCTCAGGGAGGAGGACGAAAGCCATGAAACCAGCCGGAGTATGTCACCCGTGGAAAGGGATGCAGAGAATGTGCTCTTCGACATCCTTTCCCAACCACCACTTAGATTCTTCCAGAAGACCCAATCATTCATGGGTCGAATAAGCAAGATTGACCTGTGGCATCGAAGTCGCGGCACCGTATCAGATGAAACGGAAGTAATGGCTATTGCCGCCAAAATCCAAACGGACAACCAAAAACTGTATCGACATCGACATCCCTTTATGGACCTTGCAGTGAATGGAAAGCTTGAGGCACCCTTACTGGCGAGCAGTTTGGCGGAACGAATTACGATGATTTCGAGATTGGCCCTAGCTAACCACCATGCTACTTTCATCCACCTCCACCGGGTGGCCTATCGCCACTTACCGCGGACTGTGGAGGTGGTCAACGCCATGAGCATGATAGGGAAACTTGTTCGCGATATGCTCGACGCACAGGGCCCCAATGACTCGCTCCCAGTCAATATGCTATGGCCTTTATTGATGTGGGGCTCCGAAGAGGAAAATCCCGAGGAGCGCACATGGATCTTGTCTACCATACGTGGGATTTCCAAATCGATTAGCAACGCAGGTCTCACCGCTGATGTTCTTCAAAACGTGTGGAAAAAGCAAGACGAAATCGGACAGAGGGCCGATATCAGGACGGTAATGCACGCTACGTTTGATTCGTGCTTTGCTATTGTATAAAATGAATCTATGATCTAATGCCGTCCTGTTTATGAGCTGGCCCCTTTCACGAGATCACTCTCGATGTGGCTGCATAGGTTCATTTTCTCCACGAGCCATGCTTTCTTCTTTTCATCTTTGAACTTCGGGTACGGTCTCCGGCAGTGCGACGAATCCTCCGCATAACCTCTCATGCTGGCGACGACCCATTTGGTGCCATTAATCCCAGCCCTTCCAAATCCAATCTCGCATTTCGAAATCTCGATTTGAAGCCTATTTGCCTCCTTCACTTTCCCTGCCATCCATAGGTCGTACATTTCGATACATGCCTGGAGGGATGGTTAGCAAGATGGGCGAAACCTCCTTATCTCAAGGAATTCTCACCTTGGGATATAAATTTGCCAATCCTGTGATGCAACCTGCTCCTCCAACACCGAGAGCTGGCACCAGCCAGTCACTCTGTCCAGCCAGCGCCCGGAATCCTCCGTTCTCCTGTCCATCTTGGAAGGCGCCAAACTTGGCAGCAACTCTGGCAACTTTGGCAATGCCTCCGCAAGTCAGCTTCACAGCTATAATATTGGGGTGCTGTCCAAGCACATCCAGCATTTCGCTGTTCACGTCCAGTCCGCTGACCACGCCAGGGAAGTTGTAGATCACGATAGGAATGGGCGATTTGTCGGCAACTTCCAGGAAAAATTCGTTGATCGCCGAGTCGTCCAGCGCGAAGTGGAAGTAGCTTGGAACAAGGACCAACGCATAATCTGCTCCCGCAGCTGCGGCGGCCGCGGTGTCTTCGATCACAGCACGAGTGCAGCCACCATTGCACCCTACTGTTACAGGGAGATCAGGCTTCCCTAATGAGGTGGCGATTTGGCGCGTTCGACGAACAAGTTCGTATTTTTCTTCCGATGAAAGTGCTGCCGCTGTTTTATTGTTAGTCCTGGAGTTTGTACCATATCTTGGCTTGATAAATTCTTACCCTCGCCGTTGGTGCCAGCAATCACAACTTTTTCAAAATGTTAATATAGAATGCGATCAATGATACCAATGTCACCTACTTCCGTGGAGCCCAGCCTCAACTAAGAACTTCAGGTGGCTGTCTTGCAATGCCCAATCAACGGTCTGTGCATCGTCGCCTTTGAACCAAGTGAGCGATGGAACGTGAATTCCAGGTGGAAATGCCCCAGCAGACTGGCGAGAATCGACCGCTAGAGATCCCATCGTTGAGTTATTGATTCTTCGGGGTTTTCGTGGATGATTGATTATAGTACTACTAGTTGAAATTGAGCGATGTCTGGGTAATCAAGTAACTTTGTCCTTAGGTGGATAGAATTTGGTCTTGATAAAGGCAAAACAAGAATCTGGTGCGGTTCTTGTAGTAGCAAATTGTCCCAAGAGCTCAAGAACTTTCCCAAAGCGACCCAATCGCCATCACAAGGCTGTGGCGGGCTTTGAAAGTATTCCCAACACCCAGGGAGGCCGGGCACTATCGGCTACTCATTCGCTTTCACCAAAAGTGGTAATACCGATAGCCGATACTATCTGCCGCCCCCTCGACAAATGGAAAACCATCGAAGCGTCGTAGCAGTGAGCACGAATTTCGGGGATGGGGCAAAGATTCTGAGCTGCGGAGAATCAGGGGATATGTAAAGAGATGGGTGTCATTCCATCTAGGTAATGTTGGAAATCTCACAATAAAGAAAGAATGAGACTGCTGGCTATGCGGCTATGCCTCCATCTATGGCACGATCATCAGGGGTCCAGATCGCTGGCAACATGACATGATATGGCTAGATAGGAGTTTTCTGTCCCAAGCCGATGACCTGATGGGTATGCCGCCCTCCCGTGGTGACGATCAAAGAATTCTCAGTCAATCAATGATGTCTCTGGAAATAGGTATTCGAGATCCAGTCAGGGAAGTCTAATGCTCAAGGCCCGATGAAATAGTGAGAATCGGCCACATAGCGAACATTGTACCAAAGCTCGGCGCCGTATTGAACGAGGCGAGATCAATGTACGGTACCTACCAAGGATGAATTTCTATTGTGGTAATGCAGCAACATTATTATTGCATTCAATACCTTGTTTTCTCGACTCCTCTGCGTTTTGGGCACAGGGGTATCTGGTGGGAGAGTCAGCCACAGTGCTTACCGATGGCGTTTCATCGTAGATTTTCACGGGGCTGTGGCTCGCAACTACCGCTGTGCCGGTATCTCTGAATAAGGATCCCAGTTATGATCGCCGGGAGATGCGAGGCTGATACATGACTGTCTAATTGGATGATAGTCTAAGACCCAGATACAAAGAGCATCTTCCGGTTGCCCAAAGAGTTTTGCACGAGCCTTTCTATCAAATAGCCGACGACAAGACGAGATCGTAAACGGCAAGAATGATGTTATTCGCTAGTATTTCTCGACCGTGCCTTTTCGAAAATCCTATACCACCATGTCCCGAGTGAGTTGGTCGTCACATGGGCCAAAACAGGAAGGAATATTTGCGGGCTGTCTTTCGTAGGCTGGAACTTGAGCCACTGAGCGCCTCCAAGGAGTCTCGTGGGTGTTAGCCTTTTCCTGCCATGTGTTTCTACGAGGGTTAGGGGTCCCTGGGCGCCAACCCTTAACAAGAGGGCGGTACCGGAAGCGCTAAATCTTGGCTGTATAGGTGGTCAGAGAAGGGAAGATTAAGTGGCATTATCCGCAACGGTTACAAGCAGACAAGACACCAGGGCAAGATGGCGTTCGGGGATCTAGCCTGGGGATACATCGTATGAGGTGCTGAAAAACTTGTCCTTGGGAGATGAAAATAAGTCAGTGCCCTTGCCCCTGGAGGGATTCCGCCCTTAGTAGTGACACAGAGGGCAACAATTAGTGAGGACGATGGATCGACCGTTTGTCCATCTATTCTCTTTCTCTCTCGCCTGGGCGTTAGTGCATTGGCATTTTTGTTGCCAATACCATCATTGTTCTCGCCGAAGATAGATATTGCTCTCAGCTCAGAGGCTTACTCCGTACAAACCCCCCCCCAAAATCATGCATAAGATCGGATGGCCATACGGGCTCTAAACCTTCAAATAATCCAATCACAGCAAACACTGCACATTGTTTTCATCACGTTGGGTTTATGCTCCCGTACCTGAAACGCGCGTTTAACGCGGGGGACAGGGGGACAGTCCAGGTACGGGGCTCCTCCAAACATTCTCTTACACCTTGGCTGGCCTGATACACGCCTCCTTAGCCGTATCTGGATACGACTTTTGATGTGACTGGCATACCCTCTTCCGTCGTTTTCAACCCCTTTTCTCGACGACCGATATGCCTGGGTAACTACGATACACCACCTGATCAGCCGGTGTCGGGGACGATCTCGACCGTTTTACTGATACCGTTGTCACTTTTCGGTTTAAGCCACCATGCGGGAAATACGTCCGGCTGCACTTCCCCATCCCTAGTTCGCTTCTCAGCTGAGGTTGCCTTCCCTTGTCCTGCCAAAGCAACCCAATGTCCATGTGGACCGCTCGGTAGCCCCTTCCAGGCGATTAAATTCCTTTTCCACGCATCGCTCACGATCTTGGCCACAGCCTTGTGTTAGAGATTGTACTGTCAGTAGGCTGGGCACATGCTTGGCCAACGCTTCTGGTCCAAATTCGTCCACTACAACCTCATCGTCGGGTTGTGAATGCGCCCAGCACCCACTTAGGGCAAACTATCACGTAATGAGTGGCTAGGGTTGCGAGATGTTCAACGCTCGACTTCTCCAAGATCGTATTTTTGATGGGTACGGAGTACCCTTCTGTTGTGGTCTAAGGGGCCCTGATATATACTCGGTGGGTTGGGACCGATGGAAATGATCTCCTCTTCAAAGTCGACTGCACTTACAGATTAACCTTTCTTGAACTTTTCTTCGTTGGAGCTGGGCTCTTTTGCTAGAGTGCTGGCCACTTGAAGCCTTCCTTAATCTAGCGTTACCCTGAGTTGTCCATTTCTCGATACCCCATCTGTATTGCTCTTGTGTCTTTAGCGTTGCATTTTGGAAGGAAAAGCAACTACCAGTATGTCTGAGAGATCATGCCCGGTCAGTGGGCAGAAGGGTGGACCTCACTCAGTATGTGCTGCCGGAGGCCAAAGGACTGGACCACGAGGCTGTGCTTTTGCTGCCTACGAGATGACCTCTCAGTCTAATTACTCACCTGAGGGAGTAAGTTACAACATACAGCCATGCTTTATGATGCACAGCTAATCGGAATAGACACCATTGGATGGCAAGACGGTCGATGACTTGGTAGCACAAGAAAGGAAGACTATCACAGAGTTGCTCATACCTGAACCACCACCGCGATCTGTAACTAATGGACTCGCCAACGCCGATCATCTCAACCCTACAGACCTCGATGTTCTTGCTTCTGCCCTGGGGGCTCCCGCTCGACAAGTCCTCAACCGAGCCATGGAGCTTGGCCCACGCACCGGCTGGCGGGATGGATACCTCTCCAGTACTCACGGCTTCTGCCCTCCGGATCCATCAGCCGCACCGGCTGCACTCGCCATGTCACCAGGAAGGGTATGGTCGGACCTTTGTGAGCGCATGCCCGCAGTGGTAGCACGAGGAAAGATGCGTGAATCAATCCTCCAGATTCCACTTGTGTATGGGACGGCGGATGTGATCCCAGATGCTGCTTTATGGGCTGCAACCGTTTGCCTTGGGATACTAGCAAGCGTCTACAGATATGAGGAACGAAATGATGGTCATGAAGGCATCAGTGTCTCTGCTCCGCCAGAAACGTTTCGTACCATCACAGGAGAAGCTGATGAAGAGGAGGAGACAAAGGGAATCCCCAGAAATATTGCAATCCCCCTGAGGCAGATATGCACAAGAATGGGTCGCATCTTGCCTCATCTGACCCAGTATGATGTGTCTGTCTACAACTTCAAGCTACGTGACCCGACCAGTATCAATCCCTATGTCGCACGTTGTGAGAACATGGATCTAAGGTGGCCGGTAAGATACTCTCTCATCCACATCCACCTGCTCGATGCCTAATCATTACAATAGGTTTTCAACGATCGTGGTGAAGCAATGTTTCTACTCTGCATGGCTGAAACCCATGGTTGTTTTGTCAATGGCATTGAGACCATGACGAGATGTCAGGAAAGGGTGATGCTTAGGGACAAAGATGGGTTGCTCCGAGAGCTTATCAAACTCAAAACGATTGTTGACAGATTTGCTCATGTATTCCACAAAATCAGCGTCAATCCTCACTCCGGGGAAAACTTTGCCAACCCAGTCGAGGTAACACATCAATTGGAACTCTGGGGTTGGACACCTTTACTAACCGAATCATCTAGTGGGGTCAAAGATATGCCAAATTTTCCGCGCCGCTGTCGAAGAGAGTTCCTGCCCTTTCGGGCTTGGCCTTACCTGTGTTCTTGCTCATGGATGCTTTCATCGGACGAACGAAATATGATACCTTCTTAGGCAAGGAAGCTCTGCATCTCCGTGCGTGGCTACCTCTCAACATCCGTGCTTTCATTGCAGCAATCGAATATCATTACCAGGTCCCCGCGTTTGTCAAGGAGTCCGGCGATCCTAGATTGATGGGTGTTATGGAAGGTATTTTGGAGGCTTACATCTCAGAGAAAGGCTGGATGGGCACACATCGGTAAATATCAAAACCGCAACTCATTCACCGATGCTGATTGATGTTGTAGATACAAAGTATACGGCTTCCTCGAAGTTGTGGCTAAGACAGGCCGAAGTGAGACGAACGGAAATGCAGGTGCATCAGATAACGCCGGACGCCCGTGGGAAGAGGTCCACAAGAGTCTTTCTGACTCCATGAGAGAGCGACTGGAACCATTCCGCGGTAAGATAAACCTACAACCCCAAGAACTCCGGGGTTCGTTTGAGGAATGCAGATTCAAAGCTCGAATCCTCTCTCGCTCGCCTATCGACAATGATCCTTCTCGATCAACAGGTATGGTAACTTTTGGCCTCGAGGACACTGGAATCACCTTCCAACCTGGAGATCGCCTTGCCATTATGCCTGTCAACAGCTGGGCAGAGGTGAACAAAGTAACGGCAGCCTTGGGTCTGGACGAATTTCTGGACAAATCAGTGCCCGTCGCACATGTACCCGATTGGCATCGCTTCTCCAAACACCTGAAAGCAATCAATAAGTCGGATGGACCAGCGTCAGTTACTGTTCAGGATATCCTGAGGCGAGGCCATCTTGCACCCCTCACAAAAGATCTCATCATGGCTTTCCACATTGCCCTCCGTGCTTCTTCTTCGACCTTGGTGAAAGTACTGGGCTCCGACATGTGGCCTGTGCAAGGCACCATCGGAGATGTTCTCCAACTTGCAGTCTCTGAAGTGTCTCCATCTGTATGGGACAAGGCATTTGATCTCAATGATTTGTCATGGCTCCCGAAATTAATACCTGTGGAGACACCAAGAACATACAGTATTTCGAACTACTCAAACGAATTACTTCCGAGCATGGTAGATCTCACTGTCGCCCGAAGTGAATACAAATTGGCCAAAGTCCTGGATGTGGGCCTGTCCTCGAATCAACGGTACGGCGTCAGCAGCGGATGTCTCAATCCCGATCCAGCCTATTCAGAAGAAATGTTTGACGATGAAGAATATCTCATCGGTGTCTGCCGTCCCCTCAACTTTGAACTCCCTGCGACAATGACAGGGCCTGTTGCGATGTTCGCTGGTGGGTCCGGTATTGCGCCATTCCGTTCGTTTTGGCAGTGTCGGGCTCAAACGAGTGTTGGAAGAAACATCTTATTCCTCGGCGTCCAATCACGCGAGCGTTTCTCATACGAGCATGAACTCCGCGACTTTGTCCGCAGCGGTCAGATAGAACTGCATACAGCATTCTCCAGAGACAGCAATGGCCTGGTCTACGATCCCATGTCCCGAGATCTAGTCGAAAAGCAAATGGGTCCACGATATCTAGACGCCGCGATCATCGAACAAGGGCGTACTGTCTGTGACATTGTCATCTCGAAAAGCCAGGGAGGTCTTGGAGGCCATCTATACATCTGCGGATCCCTTGCAATGTATGAGACAATCATGTCTGGAATTCGCCAAGCGATATACCAGAACTGGGCTTCCACCAAGGAAACAGCAGATAGCTTGGTTGCAAAAGCTTTCGCTGAGCGACGATTCATGCTTGACATTTTCATGACTCCCAAGCCAGTAAGCTATTCCACACCTCGCATACCGATCTCGAAGTTGTCCCTGAACACTGGACATCGCAAGGGATCCAGGATGTGGATCGGCGTGCACGGTGGCGTCTACGACATCACTGACTTTCTTCCCATGCATCCTGGAGGCACTTTGATCGCACAGGCCAGTGGTGGTCTTGATGCCTCAAAAACCTTTGATGATGTGGCCCACACGTCGAACCCCGAGGTGACGAGTTTGCTATCCAAGTACTTCATCGGTCACCTTGCAACGAAGCCAGAGTTTCGATCCAATGACATCAGCGGACTTTATGATCTTTGGTACCAATACCTCCGAAATTGTGTCGAAAGTCTCACCACCTTGTACTTCGAGGTCAACTACATACAACAAGACGCTCGAACTTGGTTCCAGGGCGATCTCTTCAATATGGGTGGTGTTCGAAAGTTCTACCAATTCCAATCAAGACTGATGCAGAATGGCTTCTCTACTCTATTTGGACCTAAATTGCAGGAGCTATACCTCAAATTGACTTTTGCACTTGTCAGCTCTGGGACCCCAGAGACCCGAGTTTCTGATGTCATTGGTATCATTACTCGAGCCCAAGCGTCGGCTGATTCTGCTACTGCTGCGAATGAGATTGCACAGATTGGCCAGTTCGTTTGCAATAGTCAGAACGCCCAGTTTCAAGAAAATGGGATCCTGAGATACTCCCAAGCTGTGACGGAACTGGATGTCCAATTCCTAGAAGAGATCCGTGAGGATGTTTGCCTGGGAATGGACGCCTTCAGCGTGGTTGAGACGATGGATCCTGGATCGGGGGCAGACAAGCAACGACTCGTCAGTATCAGCAGCTATCTACTCTCTGTTCTAGAGCGTGTCGCACAACGTCTTGAGACTTTCTATTCAAGACTTGCAAGGGAGTCTATCTACCGACCAGAGATTGAGAAAAATCCAGCCCGGACGAGATGGAACGTCCTTCGCCGCAAGATCAAGGACGGATCTTTCTTTATTTTGAGCCAAGGAACAGCCTTCACCGGAGCTAAATCCGCGGGCAAACCATTCCGTGCGATCAGACATGCTGACCAGGATATTGTCTTTGCCCAAGTTATATCGCAAGCGAAGAATGCACTTGATGGTCACGCTCAAACAACTCGAGCAGCATATGCAAGGTCCGAAGCAGACTCAGATAGAGGTCGACGTACCCTCGCACACTCGCATATGGCAAGAGCGGCCCCGAGCCCAAAAGCACCCTCGTCGTACGAGATTCATGAATCCCACCACGCCCTTCAGTCCATGTCTAAGTTCATGGATTCGAACGTGCAATCGATCAAACGACTCAGTCAACTGCCGGCAAATCTCAGCTTCTCACAGATAGTGGCAGCATACGGAACCAACCCGAATCGTGGGCAACACCCCATTCCACCAATTCCAGATGTCGATGAGAGGAATTCCAAGACGGCACTTCATCGTCGGGATGACTCCCTTGCTCGGCGCATGCCGCCAAACTCCTCCCCTGCCTCAAGAGATACTTCCAGGAACAGAGGCGCTTCACCAGGGGGTGGAGGCCAACGACTTGTTCGGCGTGGCACTAATAACTCGATATCAAGCGCTAGTGGTTTACCAATGAATCCAGCTCCTAGTGCGCAGAGCCATATGTCATTTATTGGGCGACCGGGTGCATTATCACGCTCCCCTTCAATCTCGACAAACAACGGTATGCCTCTGCCGTTAGAACTTGCGAACCGATCACGATCTCAATCTCAAGCTCGCGCAGAAGCTGACGCTAGAAACCCTCATCGACATATTGGTGCCAGTAGCTCAGACTCCGGGGTGGGTGCACCTGGCCCAGCAATACAGCCAGGATTAGCACGACGGCAGACATCAGCATCCTCACCGAACCCGAAGAGCAGAATGACATACCGACCGTCCGCCTCGTACAATGTACCGTTGCATGGCTCGCCTGTCCGCGAGCGCGATGCGTCTCCGCACACGGCATCATCACGAATGAACGAGCAACTGCTTGCAAAAATGCAACAGCAGAACGAGATGCTCTCGAGAGCTCATGCAAGCCAGCCCAGTGAGAGCACAGAGAGCAGTGGTCTTCGAGCCCTGAGACTAGCACCAGCGCCCGCTCTCAACGGAAGAAATCCCGATTCCGCCTTCCCGAGTGGGCAAGATTCGTTTGTTCCCGCCGCCAACGGGGGAATCAACCGGTTCCGAATCCCACTTCTACCCTTGGATGTTCGGTGATAAAGCTGATGATAACTATAAAAGACGAAAACCAAAACCCCACCCCTGGAAAGAGCACTAAATAGATATACATGACTGCGGAGTTTGGGGTACACATATGAAACGAATACTTCTCAGCGTGGTGTTTGCTTATTGTGTCTAACATTATTCACGGTCAATACCATGGCCTCGGTGGGCAGATAGCTAAATAGAGAAAACCCTAGATTGGAATTGGGCACACAACAAAGTCTATCTCGAAGATCTCTATGCCTTAGTTCCTTCAGATCCCGTTAACGACCTACCTACCTACATTAATGTTCGCCAAGCTCCTTCCCATGCGCACGATCAGCGCCGCATCCCTGAGCCTCTTCATGCCGAGGCAGAGTGTCATGCAGAAGGGCCACATCCAGCAATTCTCCTCCTGCGGCAAAGCATCCCAGTACTCCCAGCCCATGACGCCGCCAAACTGCGGGTACTTCTCAACCAGCAAGCTCAAAACCGCGGCCGTGAGTTCTAGAGGAATATATCCACTGCCGCCGTGCTTGGGGTGGGTGAGCATGCCGGCTACGACCTTATGCGCGGGCCAGCCGTTGCGCATGATCTCGTCGTAGGCATCTGCGTTTTGCAATCCGCCCCAGCCGTTGTAGAACTGCGCGTTGTACCAGGCGATACTACTGCCCCTCGCGGTTTCCAGAAGTCGGTAGTCGAAGCCCGATAGATGCGGTCTCCCCGCCATCAGGGCGGTGGCCACAGGCGCGAGCGTGATGATAAAGTCGTTCCCAAAATCTGCTTTCAGGCGATCGATGAGGTGGATGATGCCCACCAGGGACGTCTCCTCCTCCACGTCCAGATCCAGACCGTCCAGGCTGTACCTCCGAATCATGTCCCGCAAGGGAGTATAGTAAGCTTCAAAACGAGCGAGCGGCACATCTGTCCGGGATTCACTGTAATCAAGTCTGGCGAAGGAGCCCTTGGCCGCGCCGCCTAGCATACCAAGAACCTTGATCCCAGAGTCCTGAAGGACCACAACTTCGTCCCAGAGTTCGGTGTACTTTTCGTGGTCTGGGGGGTCATCGTTTAAGGTTAGATTGTTGGGATCCCAGTTCACGTGAATGGCTGCTAAAATGACGTGTGTCGCCCCTGACGCATTTGTGATCAAGGGAAGAAGTGACACGTATTCATTGTTGTGATGGTATGTCTGGAAGTAGCAGACAATTCGTGGGTTCCATGATGGCACTGGTGCTGGAGGGACTGGTGGCATGCTACCATCAGAACCAGATTGTGCAACAGGGAACAAAACGGCAAGCGACAGAGGTGGGACGCCTTGTGGATATCAATGCTTTGGTCCTTGATAGCAAGCGATTGGAATAGTATGGCAATTGACAGGTCGGCGGAGGGAGAAACCGAAATGGTGCCAAGATAGACGTTTTTGGATCGTATACTCCACCGTGTGCTTTCACAGCCTGAGAAAGGGGGACAAGGCTGTCGTTCACGTGACAACGGTCTAAACGGTGACTAAGCCGGATATGGACAAGTTACGTCATGTGCTCGAATATACGATGTTTGTGATGTTTGCTCATTGCTGGAGGGCATCCAACTTCCAACCCACCTCAGTCCTGTTGCTTGCCTTCTTGCAGTAGCCAACTTTTGGTAGGATGTGATTCAGGAGATATAACTCACTGCTGTTGCAGTGAGTACTCCATATTTTCTGCACCCATGCCCACCATGCTTCCGTCGACCCACCACATCGTTGGGACCAGCTCCTCCATCGCGAGGTTGTCCGCATATGCATTTCTGAGATGGGTGAGTATCATCAGTCCACGTGGGAGGGCCATGCTAACTATCCTCGAGATTCCTGGCCACCACTTCCCGCCCATCATTCTCTCGTCAGTTCTAATCTACCTCACCTTCATATTTGGTAGCAACCCAGAAACTTTCGGCTCCCACAGACCCACTCTTCACGAAGCATTTCCCAAGCTCTTTCCATATCCAGAACCAGAGGAAGCAGCTGTTTCAGAGGATGAGAATCCCGATGACCACGCCGAGCCTGCTTTCTACGATAACGAGAAGTCCTTCTTCAAGATCTTCGTTTTGGGAATACCGAAATGGAGGGAACCACAGTGGAGCTATATCACCATTGGAGTGAACATATTGTTGGCAATCTTCACGCTTGACCTGGTATTCCGAGGCCCACTGCTATACCCTGCGAAGGACTTGGCCTTTAGTCGAGTCGGATACGTCAATCATTCATCCGCAAACATCTTGTTCAGGGAGCCTGATCCAGCCCAGCTACCTATCTATGTCTATATCTCGCCTGCCGACAAAGCGAGCTGGACAACAACAGACACGATCTACTATCTTGGAGATGATACCGATTACACACATCCCATCACATTTGACGGACTTCAACCGTCGAAAAAGTACATCTACTCCTTGTCCAATAATCTAGAAGGAACTTTCACGACCTCTCCGGCACCTTATTCTGAAGGTGCTAAGAGCCTGACGTTTCTTACTTCGTCTTGCATCAAAGCTAATTTTCCATACAAGGCAAGAGCTCATGCCCTCGCCATTCATGGCTTCCAACATTTGTCAAAGGTCATTCAATCGCTACCGTCTCCAGCATCCTTCATGCTCTTCTTAGGAGATTTCATTTACGTGGATGTTCCACTCCGGCTATCTTCATCGATGCGGCACTATCGATCGGAGTATCGGCGTGTTTATGCATCGCCATCTTGGTCGTTGCCCGGCGTGAACACCGTGCCTTGGCTACATACCCTGGATGACCATGAAATCGCAAATGATTGGTCTGGTGGAAATGATACGGACCCCTTCCCAGCGGCGTCAGATCCATTCATCCACTATCACGTATCGGTGAATCCTCCTGTGCCAAATGGCTCTCCCAATGGCCCTGACACCAACACAACATACTTTCAATTTTCCAATGGTCCAGCCTCGTTCTTCATGCTCGACACAAGACGGTACCGAACAGACCCCGAGCCCGCTCCAGCCAAGGCAAAGCCTTTTTACCGCTTTTCTGTCGAACCACCGGCACCTCCAGCACCGGCCACCAATCACTCAATGCTCGGCCTTGCGCAGTTAGACTCCCTCCTCCGCTACCTGTCAACCCCAGAGCCACCACACGTGTACTGGAAGATCATTGCATCCTCTGTCCCATTCACCAAGAACTGGCGCTTCGGCACACCCGACACATGGGGCGGGTTCTTGCACGAACGCTCCAAGATCCTCGAGGCAATGCACAAAGCGGAACGCGACCTGGGCGTCCGGGTGGTCATCCTCTCAGGCGACCGCCACGAATTCGCGGCCATCCGCTTCCCACCGCCTATCGCGGACTTCGCGCCTTCGTCCTCCCACTCCAAAAAGCTCAACAAGCTCAAAACCGATGAATCACCACCGCCCAAAGTCCCTGCATCGTCTGACAAGACCAAAACAACCGTCGTCTACGACCGCACCGAGTCGTCCGGCCCACACGAGTTCTCCGTCGGGCCATTGAGCATGTTCTACCTCCCGTTCCGCACGTTCAAGCAGATTGACGAGGAGGACGTCGTGATCAAATACCTGCCTGACGGGAACAGCAAGGTCGGTGTCGTCGAGATTGCCCCGCTCGTGGGTGAGATCCATAAGCAGAAAAGCATGCTCAAGTATTCCCTGTATGTCGATGGAAAGGTCAGCTGGGAGTATACCCTTACCAGCCCAGCTGCGGAGGGTGATGGAGTGGGTAGGCGGGGTGCTAGGTGGTGGCTGTGGTCTTGAGCTGTCAATTGTATTTCTGGTGGCATGCGAGAGGGAGGTGGTCAATTGGCTAGGAATGAAATCGGACGGAATGGAGGATTAATGACTACTTACGGCTTACAGGGCTGATTAATGATGGCTCCTATCCCCAGGCTGAGTGAGGCCGTAGAAACCATACCCAGAGTGCCTCTTCCCTGCCTTTTTGCGTTTCAGCGAGGCAACAGATGAATATGATGGCAACGTCCATGCGGTAATTACGCTAGGTGAGATATAAGCTAGCAGGGAGATAAGTACAAAAAGATTACTTTATTGTCATGGTTGGTGTTCTGTAGAGCTGGTCCTCCCTGATTTTGTAGTCCTCCCTGGAGAAAGAGTGCGGGTATATACACACTCTCAACGCATCCATACATTCATGATTACTGACACCAGATACAAAGTATATACAACCGAAACACATTGCAGCCGATCCTGTCTATGTGCAAACATCTCCCTTTCCTGACGGAAACACCGAGAAAAATTCCATTGCCTTCTGACTGTGGTAGAATGTCTGCCTGCATCAGAGGATGTGTATGTTTGCCCCGGTAACTGTAAATGTGTTTCCATCGACCCTCGTTGGGCATCGGAGGGTTTCCTTGAACCTGCTTAGACCCACAGTGGGGCAAAGCAAACAACTGTTGGGTGACTTCACAGACACCGTATTGTTTCCAACTAGGGTTCATCATATTTGTTCAATGTGTGTGTGCGTGTGCGTGTGTGTATGTGCAGGGTGCGTGCCTGTGATATCCTGCGGTATGTATGGAGACCCATTTAGTACGTTCAATCATTGCAATCGTAAGATTGCTCTCATGCTGATGATGCTCAAGCATGCACCTATCGAAAGATGCTCGCTATCTCACTATCTCGATCAGATGCGAGTTGAAACATTTGGCACGGTTGTCTCCTTGGGGAGCCTCTTTTGGCACCCATGAGCTTTTCATTCTATTGGGATGGTTAGGTATGTTCAATGAGGGTACTTGCATCTAGCCTGGAGTTCCGAGTACTGTTTTGGCCGTCGCTTGAATTGAACAGACTCGTTCACGTACGCTCAAATGCGTTGTGGTGAAGGAGCAGTCTCCGCATCAGCCGCAATAGTGATGCACCATGCTTGCAAGTAGTGAGTCGATTCAATGGAGGACGACCAATAGATTTGTGTTGCCAGAGTGACGCTGGACTTTTGGGATTATGAGGAGTC
>Ga0105239_10002120_pt1 | contig 25598 bp, 21 predicted proteins | sample KBSC44metaG_FD_92761 | JGI IMG/M metagenome (GOLD analysis project Ga0105239, IMG submission 92761) | Corn rhizosphere microbial communities from Kellogg Biological Station, Michigan, USA - KBS C4-4 metaG | ecosystem: Host-associated > Plants > Roots > Rhizosphere > Soil | place: Michigan, USA...
GAGTTCATGGGGGTACAGTTTTAAAGGGTACACTACTCTTACCTGTATTTCATTAGATTAAAAATACGGGTAACAGCATTATACTACTAATAACGCTAATGAAGGTTTTTTAGTATATGTAGGTGTTAGCACCTAGAGGGCTTGCGCTTTTGCTACCTTTTCAACGTAACCTTTGTAGCGGTATAACCAGCCGTTGCGGTAGTATAACGCGGATCGTACAATACCATCGATTGATCGGTTAAGGTGAGTATGGTGTAATGATGCGCCTTTACCTCAAGATTTAATTTTATTTCAGAATAGGTATAGCCGGCCGTATCATAAACATTGTTTATATAGGAATACATGCTGCCATTTGTTCTGAAATCCATGTAATCGGTGGCTTTGCCTGTATAGGGAGTTATCTGTGGTGGCGCAGTGGAATAAAAGGTATCAACTATTTGAACGAGCGTCCATTTGTTCATCAGTCTTTCTGTAACGGACTTATCATTATTTTTTTTACAGTCCGGCAATGTAATAAGGGCTGTACCTAAAAGGAAGAATACGGTGAATAGTTCATGGTTCTTCCGAAATGGCTTTAGAGCAAAGTGTGTCATGAATCCCCGGGTTTTGATTAATGTATTATGCTGTTCGCCGTTTGACGAATACAGTGAATGGTCGCTATGGTTTTGAGAGGGAAGGCTGGTTACAGAACCGGCCATTGTAAAGCAGCGGGCGGAGATGCCCATCGGGTTCATTCACGAGAAAGACACTACAATCTGCTACCAATGACAGTGCCATTAACCAATGATTTTTCATGAATGATGGGGACTGTATAAAAGTAAGGAAAAAGAAGAATAAAGTAGCAGGTGGTAAGTAATAAGTAATGAGTTTGTGCGCAATGTGTGAATAGTGATAGCATGGGCAGGCAGGAAATCGCCTAGTGCAATTGCCGATTCATCCCTATTGCTATCGGAAGTGCTAATTTGAAAATGGCGCTATGGCCTGAAGCAATTTTCAAATTAGCAAATTGCTGTATTTTCAAATTAAAAAAATGCTTACTGTAAACTGCCTCCGCTTAGACAAGTAAGGCAGACAGCAAGCCACTGTTAAAAACCTTCTATAATAGATCAAGAAAGGCCCTGTTGGTTGGGAAATCACTACAACACGTTATCGTTCTTCACTGCATTTTGAAAAATCTTTTTAAATGCGCTGTGAAGCCCTTGCCTGGAAAAGCAAGGCTGTGCAGCAGCAAACAACTGTTATTCTTAAAAAACCTTCCCATGATGTGGAAATGGGAAGGTTGTTATGAACTATGACCGGCCGTTATTCTGAATATCTTTATTAGCCGTTAATTTTTTTAAAAGAGCTGTGTACATAAACCGGGCCGGTGAATGCTTATTCCTTCACTGGTTAGGCTGCATGAGCGATTACAGCCCATGATCTTCAGTACCTGCAGGATTGTATAACCAAACTGACCCCCACTAGCAAAATATCATGGCAAATTTTTCTATACAACACACAGGTAACTCACCGGCCGCCGGTTTATAGAGTATAACATACCGTGCTTGATACGGTTAATCCTGACTTATTGATTGCTTTTAAATTTTCCGGGTAGAGGTTACAGGCATCCTGACCTGTTATCATGTTTTCATTGTGCGGATGGCCTGACGAAAAATATAATTTATATATAAGCGTACGGATAAATTTTTCTGTTTATTACCGCAGCTGCCTTCGCTCGACAACAAAGGCGTTACGGCAATAATGTTCTGCAAGAACTTGTTGGTATCTGTACGTTGAAATGCCTGAATTGATTTTTCCCACAAATCTGTTACCTCATAATCTATTAAACTTGTCAACTTCTACATCTATAATCGTCTCTTGTTTCTTAATGCAATTTACCACGCGATATTTATGTTATTTGCACAATTTATTATCATTTTCACACGCTTTTTTCGTTTTGGTCATATTGCTACATATCAGTTTCTTTTTCATTTCTCATTTCTAATTCTTCATTTATTATTTCCAATAGCACCAGGGTCAGCAGTGCAGTACTCCAAGATCTGTACACTCATAATTGATTGCTTTGCTTTGAGGGCGTGAATACGCTCAATGCTTAATGCGTAACGCTTAACACTCAAAACCACACGCCTTGAGCATTTTGCATTATGCATTCAGCGTTCGGCATTTTTAACAAGTTTGTACTGCACCTGCTTTATCCCGGCGATGTATGTATTGCGAACCGTCGTGTCAAATAGCTATCTGCAATTTACATACGAAGATTTATCGTATCTGCATTTTTTTTGTACAAAAACGCACGGCTTGCGAATGCAATTTTTTATACTGCTGCTGGTTCCAGAAATGAATTTACCTGTATATAGGTTACATTACCGTTAGTAACCCTGCTCCATAGAGGCGGGGCATATTTATTACGCCATTGGCCGGGAGTAACGCCATAAAGGTCTTTAAACGCACGTACAAAAGCGCTTTGGGAGGAATATCCGCACAGATCGGTGATCTGTTGCATAGTGAGTTCATCCTGCTGCAGTAGTTTAGCTGCCGCTTCAAGGCGCTTTTTTAATTCATACTCTTTAATGCCGGCGCCAAAGAGTTCTCTAAAACCCCGGTGTAATAAATTAATGCCAATTTGTGAATGTGTTTTTGTGATCAGCTCATGAATAGGTTTGATCTCCAGTGGATGCTGATCGATGTAGTTTTTAACGGAGTGAATAGCGTCCAGGAAGGCGCTCCTCAATTGTTTCTGGTTCATTAGAATTAAGATAAAGGTTTATTATTCACATAATACATTCAGCATGGATTATGCATGTGTACACTATACTAAAGGAAATACCAAAATGAACGTTTTTTGGAACTAGAGAATTTCTGAGGAGGAGTTGCTATTGCCCAATTCAAATGTAAATTTTTTTTCCGTAACGATAAAGGTCTATTTTTTATTAAAAAGTGAAAATATAAATGGTTACGCTTAAATTGGGGTTACCCATAGGGGTAAGGGGTTAATTTTCAATAAAAAACAAAAGGTAGAAAATCGAACGGATAATCAGGCAGTTTACCGGAGAGCCTGGAAATTGCGCTATACGACACTCTGAATTCCTTTCGACCCACTTTGCAATAAACATGAAAATCGTTTTTGAGATCAACGATGGCGTACTTTATTTTTTGTGATGGCGGAAATTGTGACGCTTTTAATTCATACATTAAAAAAACGTGGATTAATAGGTTTCTCAGATTCTCGGCATGCTCTTTTCTTGAATTTTCCGCGTTGTATTTCTTTTTAATCTGCCTGCTTTCCTTTTCCTTGTTTTGTGTGCGATTCGATCTCTGTTTAGTACCAAAAACTTTTTCAAGCTCCTTTGGCTGCATGTTGCTGATAAAAGCCTCAGTTAATCTTGCCATAACGGTATTATTTTTTGATTAGTTTGATTAGAAAAATGTTCTACGCTCATTGGAAGTTTTCCACTCTTTTTTACAGGATAAATGATTTTCTTAAGTTTGATAAAAATAGAAATAAATCTACTTCTATCTATTTTTTGGTGGAAATTTCTTTTAAAAATTAATTTGAATTGACTGATTAACCCTCCGATTCAATTTCAGTTTTGGTAGAATTGATTTAAATCAATTGGATAAGGGTGGTTAGTCTTTTATTCTGTATTGATCTCGATCAATTTCTAAACTGCTGCTATAAATGGATTATTCAATAGGAATAAGACTGAAAGAATTTAGGTTAAGGACCGGAATTAAAATGCCTGAAATACAAAAAGTAACAGGCATTTCGAAAGCTAATTTGTACAAGTGGGAGCAGGGCGTTATACCACGCCATTCAGATGATTTTATAAAGCTTCGTGATTATCTGGATAAAATGGAACAGGAGCTGGCAGAAAGTGAGCCCATATATGAACCTCAGCGAACAGCTACAATAAGGCTGCCACTGGATCCTGATAAAGTAGCTGTTTCACAGGTTAGCGGCAAAGCAGCAGCCGGTACCGTAACTATTGAGAATGAAACACCTGAACTCATCGTTGACCGCATAGATGCTCCTTTTTTAGGTAATGTGGAAGGCGTAGTAGAAATAACCAGTGATAGTATGGAACCTACTCTTAAAAAAGGCTGGAGGATAGCCCTTGCCCGTTTAAAAAAAACGAATATTATTCATTGGGGCGAGTGCTATTATGTAATAGATAAAAACGGCGAAGGGATCGTAAAACGTTTATATAAAGGTGATACTGAAGATTATATACTCCTGATTTCAGACAACCCTGATAAAGAAAAATATCCCCCTATTCAACTCAGGCTCGATGAAATTGAAGCCATTCTGAAGGTAAAAGCTGGCATTTTGAAGTATTAGTCCCTCAAAAAAATCCAACTTTTTTTTACACTTCTTTAGTACAGCAATATTGCTTAACTGTTTCTATATATGTATACCTCCTGGTGAGGTGTAATTGCGCGCTTCACATCTATTTTTAGTGTAATTAGATTTTAATGAAACAGGCTCAATGGAAATTTGAGCCTGTTTTATTTTGCAGGTACCATCTTTCTTTAACGGATTAGAGTTGTTGGTGACTTTTCGAATCAATAGATAATTGTAAAAACTATTGATTATCAATGATTTCATTTTTCCAGTATCTGATCATCCGATAGTCCCGTCACTTCCCTGATTACCTGCATAGCAGCAGCTTTGGTAAGATTATCACTATTTTTTTGGATATAACGGGCAATCGTAAATTCTGTACAATCAAGCACATCCATTAAGCGGCGGCGGGTAGCCGGATTGTTGATTGCCTTTAATGCTTTTTGGCTGAGTTTCATAATTGCTTAATTTGGTGCAACAAATTTGCGTTACAAAGATAATAGAGCTTTTTCTAATTTATAAAAAGTGAATTCTATATTATTATAAATTGATTAAGATCAATGGAGAATACGTTTCAGGATAAAATAAAAAGTGTAATTGCGAAAACAGGGATGACCTATAAGGAACTCGCTATTCAGCTGGGAGTTTCAGTTCATAATCTTTATAAATGGAAAGAAACGTCTAATCCCAGAAACCATAAAGAATATGAAAAAGTGATCAGGGGATTGGATGGATTGCTGGAAAACGAGTCGCCCGAAAATATGCTTGAGGAGCCGCAGGCAACATATATCATACAGTCAAAAAAAACGACTAAGCTGGCGAAACCTTTAATGGTAGCTATTTTTCTTTCTGATGATAGTAATTTTCCTTTCTTTATAGACGAAGCAGCAGTTCCGGGTTCTGTTACAACAATAAACGGAAAGCGAGCCCTTATTGCCTGGAGAAACGACTCGCCCTTCATTGGCGAAGCAGATGGATTAATAGCAGTAACAGATGAAAGTATGGAGCCACGTTTTAAAAATGGCTCATGGATCGCTATCAAAAAACTGAAATACATCAAAATTATTACTGCCGGCTATTACTATTACGTTATCGACAAAAACGGCAAAGGCCTTCTCCGAAAAGCAAAGATCTCCGGCGAAAACAATAGCCTCACTTTATTATCAGAGAACGAAACCGATTACCCCACCATCACGCGGGACTGGGAAGACATCCTCGCCATCTTCAGCATAGAAGCCGTAGTCACCAAACAGTCTACCTAAAATCAGCCCTTAACATTCTAATTCGAAAGATACTTTAGTAATACCTTGTTAGATACTTGTTGCCCCCTCATTGGGTATTTGATGGGTATTTCCCTATGAAATACCTACCAAACACCCAACAAGTACCCAATAAAGACCCTACAAAGTATTAATGAAATATAGCCTGATCCATACCTTGGCTACATATTAGTTATACATTAGCAATACATTAGCCGTAATTCGTTCGGGCTATTAGCGAACCTGTCGCGAACAAATCCTGAACAAGGTATGAGCAAATACCTATAAGATGCCTATAACTCGCCTATAACACATTTTAATCGATTGATTTTCATATCTGTTTCGTTTGCGGATATAGGTTGACAAGTGAAGTCTTACCCCGTACGTGCTTATAAAACGTCACCACTAGATTAACTATATCCCCCATACACAAAAACTACTAATACCTAAAAAATCGGCTTTCCCAAACAGGGGTCGGGGCTATTTACAGCGTTAACCTTATTGTTGAAACAGTAACCGAAGGGAAACCGTGTAGTTTATACGAATATCTTATGCAAACACTATGTTATGAATAAAACCGTACTCATTGTTGATGACTCTGACTTTGTAATACAAATGATCAGTTTTACGCTTGAGCAGGAGGGATATACTACCCTTTCGGGCATCGACGGAACAGATGCACTGAAGCATTTCGATGGCAAACCTATCGACCTCGTAATCACCGACCTCAACATGCCTAACATGGATGGTTTGCATCTTATTAGTAACATCAGGTTACAGACCGGCTACCAACATATACCTATTGTATTGTTCGACTCGCACGATTCAACAGATACAGAATATATAAAGAGATCAGGCGCCACCGCACTGCTGGCCAAAGAAATGGTACACGATAAACTGGTTGCCACCGTAAAGCAAATGATCGGTTGATGAGCCCCTTTGAATTAAAATATACCGAAGAAGCTGTAGAACTTGTTCATGAAACAGAACGGTTATTACTGTTGCTCGAAGAACATGCAGGCGATGTATCCCTCATTCAACAGGTGTTTCGTAATCTGCATACCCTTAAAGGCAACAGCGCTATGCTGGGCTTTAGGGTTATTACAGATTTTACCCACCATCTCGAAACCATATACGATCATGTGCGATCAGGAAAAATAAAAGTAACCGCAGAAATAATCAATATAACCCTTGCTTCCTTAGATCACCTGTGCAGTTTATTACAGGGCAATAAACAACTAACCGATGATAACCGTAAAAAACACGACGCACTCACCGGAGATATTATTGCCATCATCGATCGCATAAAAAATAACGAAAGCAATTATTTAGTAGCCATAAAAGAATCGCAGGTGTCGGCAGACGAAAAAAGCAAACTGCTGCCCGAAATTCCTTTTATTGAAAATGGTTCAGCCAAAAGAAAACAGGTAATAACCAGTATAAGAGTACCTGTGGAAAGGCTTGATAACATGATGAGCCTGGTAACAGAGCTCATCACCTTACAGGCAAAATTAAGTCTGCTTACCACTCAGCAACAACCCGATCTGGTAGCAGCAGCAGAAAGTCTTGAAAAAATTTCTACCAGTTTGCGCGACAATGCCTTCAGCATGTGTCTGGTGCCCATTGAACATATGGTTACTCCCTTTCACAGACTGGTGCGTGACCTGGCCGCTGAATTAAATAAAGAAATTGATTTTATAACAGAAGGAACAGAAACGGAGCTCGACAAAAATATTATGGAGGGATTGCAGGATCCCTTATTGCATTTATTGAGAAACAGTATTGATCATGGCATTGAAACACCTGCCGAGCGTGAACGAAATGGCAAACCCCGGCATGGCCGCATTCTGTTTAAAGCCTATTGTGCAGGCGCACAGGTTTACATCGAAATTCACGACGATGGAAAAGGCATGAATACAGAAAAGATCAGGGCCCGTGCCATCAGTCTTGGTTTGATCAATGACAATGATGTATTAAGCGAAAAAGAATTACTCAACCTCGTTTTTTCACCCGGATTTTCAACCGCCGAACAGGTTACCGAAACATCTGGCCGTGGGGTAGGGATGGATGTTGTAAAACGTCGTACCGCCGATATTAAAGGACAGGTTTCGTTACGCTCCCGATTACACGTGGGAACAACCGTAACGATCATGCTTCCCATTACGCTTTCAATAATAGACGGATTACTGGTAAAAGTAAATGGCGCTGATTATGTAATTCCTTTAGCTGCTGTAGATACCTGCCACGAACTGTTGCCCGGTCACTTGCGAAATTCCTTTAGCAATTTATTGGTGATCGAGGGGGAGGCTATTCCCTTTATTAACCTGCAGAACGAATTGCAGGGTACCGGGGCAACAGCTCCAGGCCGGGAGGTAGTTATTGTAAATTATGAAGGAAGAAAAATAGCGTTGGTGGTTGACTTTATTGCCGGCAAACTGCAGGCTGTATTAAAACCACTGGGAGAATATTATCAGCACCTTCAAATGGTTACAGGCGCCACCATTTTAGGTAATGGCAGCATCGCGCTTGTTTTGGATACCAACAAATTAATGGAACAGTTTTTAAACACAAAAAATATAGCCGTATGATGGCAAAGCAATTGGCAGAATCGTACCTGACATTTAAGATCAACAATGAGCTTTTTGCCATTAACGTAGTCAAGGTGCTGGAAATACTGGAAGTAAAACCTGTAGCCAAGGTGCCCATGTCGCCGTCCTATATGATGGGAGTTATAAATTTAAGGGGCAATATACTACCTGTGATAGACACACGTACCAAACTGGGCATGGTTCAAACGCCATTAACCAAAGAGAGCTGTATTATAGTAGTGAACATAGGCTCTGAAAAAAATCCTTTACTCGTAGGCGCACTCGTTGATGCCGTAAAGGAAGTAATTGAAATTGCTGATGAAGCCATTCAACCTTCTCTCGAGATCGGGGTTTTTTGCAAAGATGAATTTGTTACCGGCGTAGGAAAAACAGGCGAACAATTCGCGCTGATCCTCGACCCCGACAAAGTATTTGTTACTGAAGAATGATCACCCGAAATGCTATTCACTAAATATATCCTTATAACCTATCAACATATCAACTTGTCAACGTATTAACCTTTACCCCATGTCAATAACTATAAAACAAAGGCTTTTATTTTCCTCCATAATAGTAATACTCTTATCGGGAAGTATATTTTATTTCGGTAATAAAAATACCCATGAGTTAAATCAATGGGTAAATACCGTTATAAGAACCCATACCATGCGCATTACCTTATCGGGAAAGATTGCAACAGATATTCAGTTCATTGCCAAAACCGAAAAGGAAATGTACATGAATATTGATTTTACCAAACTAAAAACATTAAGCGACCAGGCCGATGCCAAGCTGATTGAAATAAATCAATATACCAACGAATTGAAACCGCTTCTGGATGAAGACGGTAATAGGGAGTTCGATATCTTCTTATTTAAATGGAAAGCGTACCTCGATAATTTCTACAAAATAAAACATCTTGCTGCTGAAGTAAATACTCCTCAAAGTAATGCTGAAGCGTTACAGATCTCTTTGAATGAAGCTAGCTCCACCGTAGCGGAAGCCACCGCTGCCCTCGACAATATCATAAAAAAGAACAAAGCTCAGTTAAGCAAAATTGAAGCAGACACCGACGACCTGTACTTCAAAGGCCGCAGGAATATGATGCTCCTCTTTGCACTCATCATACTTATAAAAATAGCTGTGCTGTATATTATTATTACCTCAACCACCAGGTCGTTAAAAAAGGCCAATACGGCTATGAAGAAACTGGCCGCAGGAGATTTCTCAACACAGATCACCAATATTAAAAATGATGAAATAGGCTTACTGCTTGAACAGATCAATAAAACAACCGGCAAACTTCAACAAAGTGTTAACCTCGTAAAGAATGTAGCCGGCGGCGATTTAAGAATAGACGATAATAAGGTTCCTGAAGGCGAACTGGAAATAGCCCTGCGAAGCATGGTTATAAAACTCCGTGAAATTGTAAACGGAATTGCCTCGGGCGCCGATACCATTGCTTCTGCCAGTCAGCAACTCAGCGCTGCTTCATTGCAAATGAGCTCAGGTGCTACTGAACAGGCGGCTTCGGCCGAAGAAGTAGCTTCTTCTATGGAAGAAGTGGCAACTAATATTCAGCATAGCAATGAACATGCTGTTGCTACAGAAAAAATTGCATCAAAAGCAGCGGCTGATATTATGGAAAGCAATAAAGCCGTAAACAATACAGAAGTTTCCATGAAAGAAATTACGGGTAAAATTTCTATAATAGGTGAAATAGCCCGTCAAACCAATCTACTTGCGTTAAATGCAGCCATTGAAGCAGCTCGTGCCGGCGAACAGGGTAAAGGCTTTGCGGTAGTGGCTGCTGAAGTAAAAAAACTCGCTGAACGCAGTCAAACGGCTGCCAATGAAATAAACCAGCTTTCTTCATCCGGAGTAACCATAGCGAGTAGATCCGGCAGATTGCTGGAACAGGTAATACCTGATATAGAAAAAACTTCTTCCCTTGTAAAAGAGATCAGTGCTTCTGGAAAAGAACAGAATGTAAGTGCTGAACAGATCAACAGCGCCCTGCAGCAGTTGAATCAGGTAATTCAGCAAAATGCAGCCGTGTCAGAAGAAGTGGCAGCCAGCTCAGAAGAGTTGATGGTACAGGCTGAACAGTTAAGACATGCCATATCCTTTTTTAAGGTTGATAGCAATAGCACCGTTAAACCTGTTTTGAATGGCCATTTTAAAAAACAGCCTGGCACAAATGGTAATTCATTAAAGAATAAACCATCCGTGCCTGTAAAACAAAACGGCACCGCTATTGTCGCAGGTTTTAAAAAAGGTGATATACTCGACAATGAGTACGAACAGTACTAAATATAAATCACAGAACCAAATCGCAAGAACATGCTGCTCACCATTAAGCAACGGCTTACCATAAGTTTTCTTTTACTCATCCTTTTATCGGGTACAATATTTTATTTGGGTAATAAAAACTCAAACGACCTGAACAACTGGGTGAATACAGTTATTTCTTCTCACGTTAACCGGATCATACTATCGGGCAAAATAGCAGAAGGCGTTGAGTCTATTGTTAAAATAGAAAAGGAAATGTATATCAATCTCGACAACAACAAACTGTTGCTGTTACGGGAAAACGCCGATAAAAAACTGGCAGCAATCGATCAGGATATCGAACAGTTAAAACCCTTTTTGGATAATGAAGGCATGAGTGATTTAAACAATTTCAGTTTTAAGTGGAAAGCCTACCTGAACGACTTTTACAAAATAAAACATCTTGCTGCTGAAATAAATACCAAAGAAAGCAATGCTGAAGCATACAATATATCAGTGAACGAAGCCACCGCATCTGCTGAAGAAGCCCTTGCTATACTTAATACCATTGTATCTAAAAACAAAGCGCAGTTAAGCGCCATTGAATCGCATTCCAATGATTTATATGCTACCGGCCGCCGCAATATGATCATTTTATTTTCATTGATCGTGTTGGTATCTGCTTTGATAGCGTGGTCTATCATTCACTCGATTGCCCGTTCGGTAAAACTGGTAAAAAAAGTGGCAGAAGGAAATTTAGATATAGAACCTGGCAAACAAACAAAAGGCGAACTGGATGTTGCTTTACAAAATATGATCACTCAGTTGCGGGAAATTGTATATGGTATTATTACAGGCGCCGATACCATTGCCTCTGCCAGTCAGCAGTTAAGCGCTGCTTCACAACAAATGAGTTCCGGCGCTACAGAACAGGCTGCCTCTGCCGAAGAAGTAGCTTCTTCTATGGAAGAAATGACCATGAACATTCAGCAGAACAATGACCATGCTACTGCTACGGAAAAAATTGCATCAAAAGCAGCCATAGATATTACACAAAGCAATAAGTCCGTAAATAATACTGCAGTGTCTATGAAAGAGATCACCAGCAAAATATCAGTAATAGAGGAGATAGCCCGTCAAACCAATTTACTCGCATTGAATGCCGCCATTGAAGCAGCACGCGCCGGTGAACAGGGAAAAGGTTTTGCAGTTGTGGCTGCTGAAGTAAAACGACTGGCCGAGCGTAGCCAGGCAGCTGCCAATGAAATAAACAAACTTTCTTCATCGGGTATGGATATAGCTGAAAGATCGGGTAAGCTGCTTGAGCAGGTAGTTCCTGATATTGAAAAAACATCAAAGCTGGTTCATGAGATCAGTATATCAGGCAAAGAGCAGAATGTAAGCGCCGAACAAATAAACAGTGCTTTGCAACAACTGAATAAAGTAGTACAGCAAAATGCTACAGTATCAGAAGAAGTTTCGGCCAGCTCTGAAGAATTGATGGTACAGGCAGAACAACTACGACAGGCAATAGGATTTTTTAAGATCAATCTTAAGAATAGTTATAAACCGGCATTGAACGTGACGGCTAAAAGCAAACCGGTTGCCAAAAATTTATTAAAGAACAAAACCACCATATCTTCTAAACAAAACGGAATGGCTATAGCTATGAAAAACGGCGATGCACTTGATAATGACTATGAACGATACTGATTTAGACTTCTGACTCCTTACTTCTAAATACAAATGATGACCCCGCGTGATTTTAACAGGTTGAGCAGCTATATAAGCAATGAGTACGGTATAAAAATGCCTGCTGCCAAAAAGGTTTTGCTGGAGTGCAGACTTCAGAAAAGACTTTCCCAGCTGAATATATCGTCGTACAGTGAATACTGTAATTTTCTATTCAGTAACGAAGGCATGCAAAATGAAGTGATGCATATGGTTGATGCCGTAACAACCAATAAAACAGATTTTTTCAGAGAGCCCGGTCACTTTGATTTTTTAAATCAGTACGCTCTGCCTGAGTTGTACAATGAACTTGGTAATCAAAAACAAATTGACATATGGAGTGCAGGTTGTTCAAGTGGGGAAGAAGTATATACACTCGCCATGGTGTTATACGAGTTTACCGAAATGATAGAAGGTGCAAATTTTCATATCCAGGGAACAGATATTTCATCGCGCATGCTATCAATGGCAACAGATGCCGTTTACACCGAAGAAAGGATTGCTGATATTCCCATGTGGCTGAAGAAAAAATATTTTCTGAAAAGCAAAGACCGGGTTAAAAAAACAGTACGTGTAAATACTGCCCTCCGGGCCAAAGCTGCCTTCAACTATTTGAATCTGATGGATGACTATTATGCCGTTGATAAAAGCTATGATATTATCTTCTGCCGAAATGTACTTATCTATTTCGATAAAGCAACCCAGTGCGATGTAATCAATAAACTCGCTGATAAACTAAGGCCGGGTGGTTATCTCTTCCTCGGTCATTCTGAAACCATCACCAATATGCAATTGCCATTGGTACAGGTGCAGCCCACGATACTCCGAAAGTGCTGATAGGTTGATACGCTTGACTTATCAACCTATTAACTTTTCAACATATTAACTATATATAACTCAGCCACCATTTCTCCCGGTGCATTCTTTTATAATTGTCGTACCATTTGCAAACGGGATATACTGCAAAGATGATCGCAATCCAGAGTATATAAACAAACAGCAGGCTGTAGCCATACCCTTTAAATTGCGGATTCATGCTCACCCAACCTGTTAAGATCATGTCACTCCATTTGAAGCCTGATGTAGCAGCAGCTACCATCGCCAGAATGTGGATCAGGTAAATATGCAGAATGTAAAAGAACATCGGTACCCGCCCGAATACTATTACTTTTTCGCCAAGCCGGTTCAATGGTTTTTCTGCAAAGGCCAGAAACAGCATGGCAGGCCCTAACGTCATTAAAATATATAATAAAGAAGGCGGGTATTTGGTAGTATTTAAAAAAGACAACAGCGTGTACACTGGTGTTTTCTGCACCGACCAGTGCGAATGATCTCCATATACATTAATAAACCGGATGATAATAAAAAGCGCTATAGCGCCTGACCCCATATAGATCAGCCATTTTTTTCTTTTAGCGGCGTCGTACGTAGGCACGTACAACTGGCCAAACGCATAACCTGTAAGCATAATGCCGATCCAGGGAAGAACGGGATACCCAAGCATGATCGTAAATGGATGCCCCGGAAACAGATGTTGTTCATGCAAAGCCGCAATAGCAAAATCTGATGGCGTATTACCGGTGGCATGTACGGAATCGAGCAGGTTATGTCCTGCAATTAAAACAAGTCCGGTTATGAGTATAAGCCGTACAGGTAGAAAGACCATTACCGACAATACCATCATACTAAAACCCAGTGCCCATATCACCTGTAAGATCAGATCAGGGAATACAGGATTGAAAGTCCAGCCGAACGTAATAAGCGTGATTTCAGCCAGCACCAGCCATAAGCCACGGGTAAAAAGAAAAAAGGAGAGTTCCTTTTTGGTTTTCTTAATTCCATTTAAAAAAGCCGAAGCTCCAGCCAGAAAAGCAAAAATGGGAGCACAATAATGGGTGATCCACCGGGTGAAAAATAAAAATGGAGTAGTTTGACTTAAATCAGTAGGGTCAAATTGAAATGCGGCGCTGTGAAAATAATCGCGTACATGGTCCAGCGCCATGATAATCATTACGGTTCCCCGTAAAAGATCAATGGAATGGATACGCTTGGCTTTAACTATTGGTTGTGTTAGTGCCGGCGCGGGAGAAGCCAGGGTTGTCATAAGTCACTTATTTGTTCTGGTATACTATAAAACTACAGAATAAAATTCATTTTAAAATATTTTTGTCAGAATTATATTCTGTTTAATTAAATATGACGATTGGTTTATTTATGAAAATTTGCCTGTAATCCGTTGAAAATTATATGTTCCGGTGTTGCTCCATGCAATCCAAAGTGGGTTTATACGTTATTTACCCAATAAAACTCAAAATGCAGATGTCGGTTCTTCTTTGGAACCTGATATTTGTATTTTGTGATTTTTTACCATAAAATCCAAACCTTGTGAGAAGAATAGTACCCTTATTAATCATGGTGGTGTGTCTTCAGCAGGCAACCGCTCAGTCATCCAGTTTAGCTAGTGTAAGTGATACCGGCAAGTTAATAGCGAAAAAGGATCATATTATTGATGCCAACACCATTCTCAAAATTGAGAATTTGGGAGAAAACATCAACTCCGATCTGCCTGAATTACGTCCTACAGTATCCGCAGACGGCAATCTGTTGTTTTTTATCTGCGAAAATCACCCGGCCAATACGAAGTATAATTCTGTGCCTAATTCACAGGACATCTGGTATTCACAACGCGATACGGCCACCGGCAAATGGTCAGAAGCGAAGCACCTGAAATATCCCCTAAACACCGCCCAGTATAATGCAGTATACTGGATTTCACCCGATAATAACCGAATACTTATTCGTGGTGCTTTTGGAAATGGCGGCGCCTATTTTGGTAAGGGCGTTAGTTTGAGTAAGCGTGAAGCAAATGGCCGCTGGGGCATACCTGAAATGTTACGTATAAAAAATTACGAAAAATACGACCATGGTTTAACCTCCGGCGCTACCATGGCGCATGATGGCAAAACCCTGTTGCTGTATATGACCCCCGAAAGAGGTAGCCCGGACAATGATTTATGGGTATGTTTTCTGGAGCCCGACGGTACCTGGACTGAACCCAAAAGCCTTGGCAAAACAATTAACCTGCCCGGCGATGAAATGACGCCCTATGTGGCTGCCGATGGTGTAACCATGTATTTTAGCAGTAACCGCCCCGGTGGCTTAGGCGATAACGATATCTGGATGACAAAGCGCCTTGACAAAACCTGGACAAAATGGAGCACACCGGTAAACCTGGGCGCACCCATCAATACCGAAGGCTGGGATGCCTTTTGGACGCTTGATGCTGCCGGTGAGTACGCTTATTTAACCAGCAACAAAAATACCTATGGCGAAAGCGATATTGTTTGCGTAAAACTGCTGGAACGTGAAAAGCCCAATCCGGTTATATTGGTTAGTGGTAACGTATATAATGCAAAAACAAAAGAACCGCTTAGCGCTTCGCTTATATACGAAACATTGCCCGATGGAGCAGAGGCTGGTAACGGTTTATCAAGTCCAACCGATGGATCATTTAAAATTGTACTGCCTTATGATAAGAACTATAGTATAAGGGCTTCTGCCGATAAATTCTTTGCTATTTCAGAAAACCTGAACCTCGATTCGATGATCAAGGCAGGGTTCAAGGTAATTCATAAAGACCTGTATCTCGTACCGATTGAAATTGGTCAGATCGTTCGTTTGAATAACGTATTCTTCGACTTCGATAAATCGAACCTGCGTCCTGAATCGTTTGTTGAGTTAGACAGAGTAGTTAAACTGTTGAAGGATAACCCGGCCATCGAAATTGAAATGAGTGCGCATACCGATAGTTATGGTAGCGATGAATACAACTTCAAGCTCAGTGATAGCCGTGCAAGGTCATGTATGGAATATATTCTGTCGAAGGGTATTGCGCCCAACAGAATTACTTCCAAAGGATATGGTGAATCTCAACCTGTAGCTACCAATGATACAGATGAAGGCCGCCAGCTCAACCGAAGAGTAGAGTTTAAGATTCTGAAGAACTAAAAAACTACAATAAAATAAAAAGGTGGGCTTCCCTGCAAAGGGAGGCCCACCTTTTTATTTACATTTACGCATAAAATGATCCTTATGCGGTTTCACCCATCTTATTTCTTCAAAGCAATTATTACAGGAATCCTTTTGCTGTTTGCCAATATGATGTTGCAGGCACAGGCAAAAAAAGCGCCCATAGATGCCATAAAACAGGAAGACATCAAAAGAGATCTGTACCGCATGGCCGATGATTATTTCAGGGGAAGGGAAGCCGGAACGCTCGATGAACTAAAAGCATCTGCCTGGCTGGCCGAAGAAGCCAGAAAAGCTGGTATGGAACCGGCCGGTGACGATGGATCGTATTTCCAGTTCTTTTCATTGATACGTGAACGGGTAAGTGACCGCAGTACTGTAAAAATAGGCGAGCGCTCATTCAATTTATGGAAAGATGTAATTGTGTATGAACCATCTTTTGCCTCGGTGGATGCACCCATAGTATTTGTAAATGACCCCGATACTGTACAGGATGCAACCATAAAAGGCAAAGTGGTAGCCATGCAGTTCACACCCAAAGGCATAAACGATCCCCGCAAAACGATTGCGTGGCGTTATACCGGTTTTGTTATTTCGGCATGGGCACGCAAGCTCGGTGCAAAAGGAGTAAAGGCCATCATTTTTGTTTCAGACGATTTGGCCGATCAGGCATATGCACGCGCCACACAATATTCAAACAGAGGATCGTATCAGATAGAAGGCAGTTTGTTTCACCGCCAACTGTTAAAGGATATTCCTATTATATGGGTAAAAAAAGAAGCGCTTGATCTGGCTCGCACGCCTAACCAGCACCTCAATGCGCAGATCTATTCTGAATCTTTCACCTATCCTTCAGTAAATGTAGTAGCTAAAATTAAAGGCGCCGACCCTGCGCTTTCCAAAGAATATGTTTTGTACAGCGGCCATCAGGACCATGATGGTGTACGCAATATCGAACCCGGTAAAGATTCCATCCTGAACGGAGCTGATGACAATGCCAGTGTAAGTGTTGCCTTACTTGCTATCGGCAGGGCCTTTCATCAAAAGCCAGGCCGCCGCTCTGCTTTATTTGTATGGCACGGTTCGGAGGAAAGAGGTTTATTCGGTTCAACCTGGTTTGCCGAGCATCCCACTGTTCCGCGTGAATCAATTGTGGCAGTATTGAATGGCGATATGATTGGAGCCAATGCGCCGGACAGTGCCGCGTTGTTGGGTGTTATTCCACCACACCGTAGTAGTTCTGATCTGGTAAATATTGCTTTGCAGGAAAATGCAAAAGGCCCGAAATTCAAACTCGATACCGAATGGGACAAAGCATCGCATCCCGAGGCATGGTATTTCCGTAGTGATCATTTACCATACGCCAAAAAGAATATCCCGGCCTTATTCTTCAGCACTTTACCGCATCCATTATACCATACTCCTGCTGATGAAGCACCGGCCATGAATATTGAAAAAATAACCCAAATGGCCCGCTGGATGTATGCTACCGGTTTTGCTGTAGCCAATGCTAATCAGCGTCCGCGGCTGGAGCCAGGCTTCCAACTGGAACGATAATTCGCCCGTGTAAAGACTGTTGGCCCGGTTAGGTAAAGAGTTTAAATTACGAATTGTATTTCTGGCATTAGTTTTTATGTGGTGCTGGTTGTAGATTTTATTAACCAATTTCCGCTTTTTATAAAAGTGTCTATGGACCAAGAACAAATTTCTGCGCAGGCGGCTGTGTTACCTGAATTTTTGTCGGGCGGGGGAGAAATGGGGCAAAGGATCAGGGAATTTGACTGGTCAAAAACAACGTTGGGGCCTGTGAATACCTGGCCACAAAGTCTGCGTACCTGCGTGCGTATTATGCTTACTTCCCGTCAACCCATCTGGATAGGCTGGGGGAGGGAATTAATTAAACTATATAATGATCCTTATAAAGCTATTGTAGGTGGCAAGCATCCTCAGGCATTGGGAACACCTGTTTCTATAGTATGGAAAGATATCTGGCGCGATATAGACCCAATGTTAAAAAAAGTAATGAATGAAGACGAGGGAACTTATGTTGAATCGCAGCTCCTGATCATGGAGCGAAATGGTTATCCTGAAGAAACCTATTACACTTTTTCTTACACACCCGTTCCCGGTGATGATGGGAGACCTGCAGGCATGATTTGCTTCAATGTAGATAATACCGATCGCATTATCAGCGAACGCCAGTTAAAAACGCTCACTCAGTTGGGTAAAAAACTAACCAATTGTCAAGCCAATGAGGAGGTGATCGAAAATACGATTGCAAGTCTTAAAGAAAATCCATATGATTTTCCTTATGCGTTGTTTTATTCGATAAAAGGCGATAAGATCATTTTCCCGCGAGCCACGGATCCCGGTATAATTACAACAGTTCCGGCGGAGATTGGGCTGTTCGATAACACCCCTCTTGCCGCTTCTTTGCGGGACTCGCTTTTAACCCGTGAATTACGGCAGCTCGATGATGTAGAAACGCATTTTGGAGTAATGCCCCAGGGCGCCTGGCCAACGAGTTCCAACAAAGCTATTATTCTGCCTATTGTTCAGGCCAGTTCCAAAGAGCCTTATGGAGTATTGATCATAGGCACCAATCCTTATCGTTTATTTAATGAAAAGTACAGCAGCTTTTTTTCACTCGTAGCTGATCAGATGGCCACGAGCTTTGCGGATGTTCATGTACTGGAAGAAGAGAGAAAACGGTCGGAGGCGCTGGCTGAAATTGACCGGGCCAAAACCATATTTTTCTCCAATATCAGCCATGAGTTCAGAACCCCGCTTACCTTATTGTTGGCGCCTATTGAAGATGTTTTGCACGACAATACTATAAGTGAAGAACATAAGGCCAGGATGAATGTCGCTTACCGGAATGCGTTGCGAATGCAAAAGCTGGTGAATACCCTGCTTGAATTTTCACGGCTGGAGGCTGGAAGAGTGGAAGGCCGGTTTAGCCCGGTTGATATTCGCACCCTTACGGAAGATCTGGCAAGTCTTTTCAGAAGTGCAATTGAAAAGGTCGGAATGCATCTTATAATTAATAAAGGAGATGTACGTGATGCTGTGTATGTTGATGTAGAAATGTGGGAGCGTATTATTCTCAACCTCATCTCTAACGCTTTTAAGTATAGTAAAGAAGGGACTATCTGTTTGAACATACAACAGAAAGAAAAGGATGTATATGTTTCAGTATCTGATACTGGCATAGGCATTCCCGAAGATCAACTGGATAAAGTATTCGACCGATTTCACCGCGTAGAAAATACCGAAGGCAGAAGTCAGGAAGGAACCGGTATTGGTTTGGCAATGGTTAAAGAGCTCGTGAAATTACATCATGGCACTATAGATGTTACGAGTGAACCGGGAAAAGGTTCCACTTTTACCGTGAAGATCCCTGTAGGCAAGGAGCATTTACCAGCCGAAAAAATTGCAGACACGCCTGCTGAATTTCCCATTTATAAACATTCTGCTGCGTTTGTACAGGAAGCCTTAAAATGGGTGCCTGAAGAAAAAAAACAGAGCATTGAAATAGAGGATACCGGAAATATAGTTGCCGGCGGAACACCTAAATTTAAAGTATTGCTGGCTGATGATAATGCCGATATGCAGGACTATGTGTACAGATTATTATCAGATCAGTTTATTGTGATAACTGCTTCGGATGGTGAAGAAGCATTTCAGAAGGCGCTTGAGCACAAACCCGATTTGATATTGTCGGATATTATGATGCCCAAACTGGATGGCTTTGGATTGTTGAAGAAATTGCGTAACCACTCTGAGATTAAAAATATACCGGTGATCTTTTTATCGGCCCGCGCTGGCGAAGAGGCAAAAGTAGAAGGCCTGGATGCAGGAGCAGACGATTATCTGATAAAACCTTTTTCTGCAAAAGAACTGATAGTTCGTGTAAATAACCATATACGCATTAACAAAGTACGTCGTGAAACTGAGGAGCAATTTTATCAACTGTTCATGCAGGCTCCCACCCTTATTAACGTATTCAAAGGGCCCGATTTCATATTTGAACTATTTCACCCTAAAAACAAAGAATTGTTTGGTGACGTTGACTTCACCGGTATGCCTATCAGGGAAGCTTTACCTGAACTGGAAGGGCAGGGTGTTTTTGAATTGCTCGAAGAAGTATACAGAACCGGAAAGGTAATTCACCAAAACGAACAGTATTTTTTCTTTAACACTAAAACCGGACGAAAGGAACGCTATTTTAATTTTACATACCAGCCATGGCTTGATATAAGAGGGCAAATACAGGGTGTGCTCACTTTTTCAATTGATGTTACAGAAGCTGTAGAAAATCGAAAGAAGATAGAAAAAAGCGAGAAACAATTCAGGAATGTACTTTTAAATGCACCCAGTATATTTCTTATTCTTACGGGGCCAGATATGGTTATCAGCTTTGGCAATGAGCCGCTGTTTCGTTCCTGGGCCAAAACTTCCAACATCATTGGAAAAACCTTACTGGAAGTGCTGCCTGAATTAAAGGATCAGCCCTTTCCGCAACTTCTTAACAAAGTTTTTAGTACCGGTGAGCCACATTACGGTTATGAAGAAAAAGCGGTGCTTATTGAAAATGGACAGCCGCGTGAAGTGTATTATAATTATTTTTATCAACCCATCATAGAACCTGATGCTACTATTTCAGGTGTTACCGTTATGGCTTCTGATGTTACTGAACAGGTAGTCGCCAGAAAGAAAATTGAAGAAAGCGAAAAAAGATACCGCGAATTGAGTGAAGAACTGGAAGTTATTGTTAAAAAGAGGACCAAAGAACTGCAACGGTCAAACGATGACCTGCTGCAGTTTGCACACGTAGCCAGCCATGATCTGAAGGAACCGGTAAGAAAATTCAAAACATTTATCGGCAGGTTGCAGGATGAGTACAATAATATATTACCTGATAAAGGTAAAGATTACCTGTACAGGATGGAGCTTGCTTCAGACAGGATGAGCGCTATGATTGAAGGCGTGCTGAAATACTCTTCATTAAACGGCACAGACCAGATTAATATATCCGTTGATCTCAACGAGATCATAAAAAGTATCGAAGCCGATCTGGAAGTGATCATAAATCAGAAGAAAGCACAAATATTCAAAGATGAGTTGCCGACTATTGAAGGAGCACCGGTTCTGATCTATCAACTGTTTTATAACCTGATCAATAACTCTCTGAAGTTTTCGACTGAAAAACCTGTCGTTCGTATAACTTCGTCTGTGGAAATGAGCGATGGAAAGAAATATGCAAAAATACTGGTAGCCGATAATGGAATAGGATTCGGCCAGGAGCATGCGATTAAGATTTTTAATGCGTTCAGCAGACTGAACACTAAAGATAAATACGAAGGTACCGGGCTGGGGTTAGCGCTTTGTAAAAAAATAGTTGAGCGGCACCGTGGCAGCATTTATGCTACAAGTGAAGAAGGTAAAGGGGCTGTTTTCTCCATTCTGTTACCAATTTAAAATGCGGAAAGAAAATTGCAACAGATGACAAGAATTAAAAAGTTTTTATTAACCGACGATGATAGAGACGATCGGGAAATGTTTTCCGAAGCGCTTGCTTCCATAGCACCAGATATTGTTTACCGCTGGGCTGAAGATGGACGGCAGGCATTACAGTTACTATCCAGTAATGACAAACCCGATATTCTTTTTCTTGACATCAATATGCCTGTAATGAACGGCTGGGAATTGTTGCATAATCTTAAAAAAGACAATAATTACAACGATATTCCTGTAATCATCTATTCTACTTCTTCTGAACAACGCGATAAAGAAATTGCCAAAGATCTGGGAGCGCTTTGCTTTGTAACCAAGCCCGATAATTTCAGGCTCATGAAATCGATATTAAAGGTAGTGGTAGAAAGCCTCGATAAAAATTCCCTCGACTCTGTGTGCGCTGACATAGAAAATGTATTGCAAAAGCAATAGGTCCCCATCACATCCCATGCTGCATCTGTTGTTTATCGTTTTGCAGGTTTTCTTTGCAATGCTCTAATAAAATTCTTGCCTGTTTCCCGATCTGCTCAAACTCCAGTAAAAAACCATCGTGGCCATATAAGGAATCAATTACCTTGAAACCTGCACCGGGTATAGATGATGCCAGCAGTTGCTGTTCGGGTAATGGAAATAATATGTCTGATTCTATACCGATCACCAGCGTTTTTGACTGAATACGTTGCAGCGCTTTTTCAATACTATCGCGGTTTCTTGACACATCATGCGAATCCATACTAAGGCTAAGCATATAATAACTGAATGCCGAAAAGCGGCGTACCAGTTTTTCACCCTGATATCGTTGATAGGATGCTGCACTATGGCTTGATGATTTACCGTAGGCATCCTGCACAGTAAGTGATTCAGACAAAAAACCATCGCGTCGTGCCTGTAATTTTGAGTATGTGTTATAATGGCGATAGGAGAGAAGGGCCATTGCACGCGCTGCCCGCATTCCTTCGGCGCCAGCCTGTTGTGATCGCTGTTCCCATGATTGATCAGCTTCAATGGCCATGCGCTGGGCGGTATTAAAAGCAATTCCCCATGGTGAATGTTGGGCGTTGGTAGCTATCGGAATAATATATTCGAATAGTTCCGGTTCTTCAATAGCCCATTCCAGCAGTTGCTGGCCGCCCATGCTTCCGCCGATACCAACACGAATTTTATTAATACCTAATCGTCGCTTCAGCGGCTGATAGGCTTTGATCATATCCCTTGTAGTAAAGAAGGGAAAATCGTGATAGTAGGGTTGTTTACTATGCGGGTTTATACTCAATGGGCCAATGCTGCCGTAACAGCTGCCGGGCATATTAACACACACGATAAAATATGCAGCAGGATCAAATAATTTCCCTTCCCCTACAAGGCCCGGCCACCATTCGGCAGGATCGCTGTTAGCAGTAAGCGCATGAAATATCCAAACCACATTATCGCCCGCTGCATTCAGCACACCATGTGTAGTATACATAAGATGATAGCGTGGCAATACCGCGCCCGATTCAAGCATCACCGGCTGATCGTACTGAAATAACTGATATGTTGAACTCATTACACCAGCTCTTTTGCAAATACTTTTTGAAATGCCTGTTCAAAATCGGCTTTTATATCTTCTATATGTTCAATGCCAACACTTATACGTATTTGATTGGGGCGTACACCGGCGGCAATTTGTTCCGGTTCACTTAGCTGTTCATGGGTAGTAGAAGCAGGATGGATCACCAGTGTTTTTGCATCGCCCACATTTGCCAGATGGCTGGCCAGTTTCAGTGAGTCGATAAACTTGCTGGCGTTTTCTTTTCCTCCTTTAATACCGAAATTCAAAATGCCTCCAAAACCATTGAGCAGATATTTTTGAGCGAGCTCATGATAGGGGCTGCTTTTTAATCCGGGGTATTCAACAAAATCAACTTGCGGATGATTCTCAAGCCATTCTGCCAGGTGCAATGCATTATCAACATGACGCTGCACGCGTAGTGACAGGGTTTCAAGCCCTTGTAATAATAGGAAGGAATTGAATGGGCTTTGCGATGCGCCAAAGTCACGCAATCCTTCTACCCGTGCACGAATGGCAAAAGCGATATTCGGCAGATTCAGTGAATTGCCTTCGCCGAATACATCCCAGAATTTCAATCCGTGGTATCCTTCTGATGGTTCTGTGAACTGAGGGAACTTTCCATTACCCCAGTTATAATTACCTGCATCTACAATAACGCCGCCGATAGAAGTGCCATGACCGCCGATCCATTTGGTAGCTGATTGCACTATTACGTTGGCGCCCCATTCGATTGGTCTGAAAAGATAACCGCCGGTACCGAATGTATTATCTACTATTAAAGGCAGATCATATTCTTTCGCCAGCTGGGCAAATTTTTCAAAATCAGGAATATTCAATCGGGGGTTACCGATCGTTTCCAGATAAATGGCTTTTGTGTTTTTATCGATGTGTTGCACAAAGCTTTCTACATTATCACCATCTGCAAAACGTACGTCGATACCCAACCGTTTAAAAGATACTTTAAACTGATTGTAGGTGCCGCCATATAGGAAGGAGGTGCTTACAAAATTATCACCTGCCTGAAGTATATTATTGAGGGCAAGAAATTGTGCTGCCTGTCCGGATGCTGTGGCCAGTGCGGCAACGCCGCCTTCCAATGCTGCCATTCGTTGTTCAAATACATCTGTGGTTGGGTTCATAACCCGGGTGTAGAGATTACCAAATTCCCGAAGGCCAAACAGGTTAGCGGCATGTTCTGAACTGTTGAACCCATAGGATGTGGTTTGATAAATGGGAACTGCTCTTGCGTTGGTTGTAGGGTCAATTTGTTGACCGGCATGCAATTGTAGCGTATCAAAGCGATAACTGCTCATAGATTATTTCTTTTAACACGAAAGGTAAACGATTGCCATAGCCATACTGACCGGAATGACTGAACGGTGATATATTAGTGATGATCAGTATGGATGGCTGAACGAATGAGGCCACTGATCATCCGCCTGCGGCGGATAATTAGTTCGTATATTTAGTACCTATTGTTTTTGAAATAAAAATGCTGGCTATGAAATATTTAAAGCATCGTTTGTTCCGACTGGTTTCAGTAAACATTTTTCTGGCCTTATTGATTTGTTCGGCAACGAGATCTGATGCACAGTCGCGCGGTTTATTGCTGGTGCTTTCAAAAACCGACCATACACTCGCCATGGTGGATCCTGTTTCATTAAATGTTCTTGCCCGTGTTCCGGTTGGCAGTGATCCGCATGAAGTCATTGCTTCTTCAGATGGAAAGACAGCCTACGTTACTATTTATGGAGGTGGCAGTTTACACGAACTGAATGTAATTGATCTGATAGCTCAAAAGGCGTTAACCAATATTGATACAAGGCCATTGTACGGTCCGCATGGCATCACCTTCGTTGGTGGCAAAGTATGGTTTACTGCCGAAGGTTCTAAAGCCGTTGGTCGCTATGACCCTGCAACCGGTAAGCTCGACTGGAGTATGGGCACGGGTCAGGACAGAACCCATATGATCTATGTTACTGCCGACGAGAAAAAGGTATACACTACCAATGTTTCATCCGGAACAGTCAGCATTCTTACCGATACATTAATTCAGCCGGCAAGAACGGGAACTCCGGGGGCCAAACCTCGTGAAGACTGGACCCAAACCATTATACCTACTGCAAGAGGTGCTGAAGGCTTCGATGTAACGCCTGATGGCAAAGAATTATGGGCAGCTGCCAGCGAGGACGGGACCATTTCTATTATTGACATTGATACTAAAAAGGTATCGACAAAAATTCAGGCAAAGGTAAATGGCGCCAACAGGCTGCAGTTTACACCTGATGGTAAGCTGGCATTCATTTCAA
>Ga0105239_10002121_pt1 | contig 25592 bp, 24 predicted proteins | sample KBSC44metaG_FD_92761 | JGI IMG/M metagenome (GOLD analysis project Ga0105239, IMG submission 92761) | Corn rhizosphere microbial communities from Kellogg Biological Station, Michigan, USA - KBS C4-4 metaG | ecosystem: Host-associated > Plants > Roots > Rhizosphere > Soil | place: Michigan, USA...
GCTTCGACCCGCTGCATTGCAGAAAAGTGTCGTGGTCCAGAGGGCGCTCGGCGACTAAAAAAGAATAGACGTCTGGACTCTGGACCAGGGTGATAGTGGTAGTGGTATGTATGGTGTGGTTGTCCGTCTTCTCCCTGGACCTTTTGCGCGCGGCGGGAGTTTGAAATAGTACTACGGAACAAACAAGTCCTGAGTCCTCGGTAATAGCTGATCAGCTCACTAGATTCGCTAATTCGTGCCAGGACGGTCGGTCGTTGGAGGATGGGGCGCAGTGGCGGATAGTGGATGGTGTTTGCTGATGGTGGTGCAATGGTGGCAGCTTTGTTCCAATTGACATCAATGACTGACAGCGCAGAAGTCTAAAAAACGCAAAGGCCAAAGCAAACAAAGCCAACGCCGAAGTTAAAGCAGAACGACATGAGCATCCTTTCTTGGGACCTCTCTTCAGGTGCCTGGATGGAACGCACTGGATCACTGATGCTGGCGTTTCAGGATGGGATGGGCGTGGATCAGCGTGGATGAACAGGGATGGAGATGGATGGACAAGGATGGACAAGGATGGACAAGAAGGACATGGGAGAGGGAAGGGTGTGCACCAAAGTGAGCCCGGGTGGCCCCCAGGTGGCCCTCAGGGACAACCAAAGAGGAAATAGTGGGCGTCGTCGTAGCGGAGTGGACCATTCAGCACCCGCCCAGAGCCCTGCAGGGGTCCATGGCTTTAACTATAACGGGTCACCTCCCGGCCAACGTTTCTTCTTAGCCTAGGGATTGGGCTTAGGCCTTAGAGCACCGTTATTCTTCAGCAACCACCCGGGCACCCCCTCGGCCCCTAGGCCCCTAGGCCTCTAGGCTTGTCGCTCTCTAACCGAGGCCAAGGACCACGGGCCGCCAGGACTCTTGTGGTCAAGTGTGTGGCTAGGGGATGGTTCGTTATCAACCCTAAGGGCACAGGCCCAGGCCATTGAATTCCGCCCAGTCACCCACTATGGCTCTTCCACGTTAATGTGTCTTGCCCTCAAATCTTTTCATGTCTTTGACGAATCTCGTGGAGGTTTGGCTAATCCAATTCTGCCAAACGGAGCCGACTCATCTGTCTCGAACACTGTCTCCAAAATTAATAAGCTGGTCAGTCAATGGTTGACTGGCAATAGCCATGCTTCACCGCCTGCCAAGATCCAACGTTCCCTCGGCCACGGTTCTCCCGCCTCGTCACTTACCCACCCCTTCCCCTGGTCGTCTTCCATTTAATATTCTTTATTCGCATCGTATTCATTTCTTTGTGCGTTTACGATGCACCCGTGGAGCGGCTGCCACGAGTCCACCAGTCCACGACATCATCATCATGAAGACAAATGGCCCCTGGTCAAGTGGCTGCAATGGCTGCAGTAATACGAGGCCTGCACTACTCCCTACCCACGCGGCGTTGCATCTCAAGTTTGCTATCAGGCACTGACTGATACAGGTTGCGATGTATGGATCAGTAGCTACAGGTCAGGTCTGTAGTGTTCTCCACCCATCTGCCGACTAATCTGCTCAGTCCTCTACCACTGAGTCCCAGCATCTGTCCAACGAATTCCAACGAGGCCCCCCGAAGAAGGACTGGTAAGAAGCTATCTCACTGGTCTACCCCTGCGCTAATGCATCCATTCTGCTGCAAGTCATCTTTAGCTTGCGGTAGAGTGGTGGCCGTTGTTTGCTACCAGCACCATTCGTCATCTCTGGTTTCGCCTTGCAGAACTCTGGTTTTGAGGAGAGACAGGAACCAGGATCCTCTCCATCTCTCCATCTCCCCATCTCCCCATCATGCAAGTTGCAAACTTGACAACTCCAACTCACCTTGACCCCCCCCCCGTTTGTTTGTTTGCTCGTTCTCGCTTGTCAATCAAACACACTGACATGCTGCATGCAGGATCGTCTGAACCAGAAAAATCTCCGATGCCAAACATCCCGTGCTACCATGCCCAGGTACGGAGTACGGAGATTCCTCATAGGGCTACCCAGTCCTCAGCTCAATTCTCCTTGTTTGATCTTGCGAGGGTTATCTCATTTCCATCCCGAGTCCGAGTAATATGCATGTACCTTGATTGAGGGCTTGTTGCCGCTGTGCCATGGACGATCGCCAACTCAGCCGCGTGCAAACAATGAGGGCCAGACTCTATTGGCAACCATGAACTTATCCGAACCACCCACACACACACACACACACCCACATCCACACCCACATCCACACCCTCACCCTCACCCACACACCCATCGGGCCTCCCAAGCCAGATGCGCAAGCTTCGCCACTGGTCCACGGGCTGGCTATTCGGCCCTCGCCGTTCAATCCTCTCAGTACGAGTATTATCTCACGCCCCGGGTCCTTCTCAGCTTCGTTTGGCCCAAACAAACTTTACCTGCAGATTCGGTCCACACCCATCTGCGACGCTCTCTGGGCCACAAACCTGCAGCTTCGCGATTCATCCCCTAATTGGCTGTCACGTAAACGTTTGGACTTTCTTGAAACGACCCTTCGACGTGGAATCCACGGACATTGGGATCAAATACACACAACCTCTTTGTTGGTCTGCACCATCACTTGACATTCTAGTTGAGTTTTGCTTCCATCATCTTAGTCTCTTTTATCCGAGCTTTTTTACTCACTACACCGCTCGAGGCTACATCACATGGTGCCCTCCTCGGTTACGCCGAACCTGGTTACACATACTATTCCCCTCAGACGAGAGACTCTAACTCCTTGAGAAGATGACCTTCGTAAGGCTAAGAATTCTCAGATCGGTGCGCAGTAGCAACTTTGGAAGTACGGAGTGCTGTTTGTGTCGATTGGCCCGCCCATTCCAAAGTACCACTACCGCATCTGGGCCTGTCCCTGCTTCCCATTCAGTGTTTGCTACCAGTATTACTCCAGAGTCCAGTGGACCACACCTGTCAACTGCAGCCTGCCCTCCCTTATACCTGATTGTTCAAAATCGGCCCCTCCAATCAGGTTACACAATCCCGATCGCTCTCTCGGTCATGAAACCCGTGTAGGGATCCGGGCTTGGGGCACGGAGAATGTCCTCATTTCCCGCCATGCCGATACGAACCAGTACCACTACTGATAAGGTCCATTCACCCACCCATTCTGTAAGGGAGGAGCTGAACCTTCTTTGTGTGAATGGGGGGTTGTCGTAATCATTCTCGAGTTCGGTAGGGGGCCGAAAGCCAGCACATGCATGCATGCATGCCTGCGCCCATGCACGCAGCAACGGAAGGATTTTTGTTTGCGCATGGCATGGCCTAACATCCAAAAAAACTCTCAAACTTTTTTCCTCAGCCCAGCTCCAGCTCATCCAAACTCGGATATCTGAGGTCCGCGTTGTCCTCTAGAAATTTCATCCATCTCTTGAGAAACGCACTGCCCCTTGACACCGTCTCGGAATCTCCGATGATGCATAGATGCCGCTTGGGTCTAGTCATTGCAACTGGAAAGCAATCAATCCAATGCCAATCAGTCAGCCTTTTCTTCTGGACTGCATCAAATTAAGCAGACAAGCAGACAAACAAACAAAACGTGCAGCAGGACGTTGAAGGCTCTCTCTCCCCGGACGCGGAAGAAAAAAAAGCAAACGAACCAAATATTGAAATCGACCATTGATTGGGAAAACTCACCGTTCAATCTCCTCTTCTCACCCAGGAAACCCACCTCCCTGTCAGCATTGCTTCTGACCAGACTGACAACCACGGCCTCCTTCTCCCGCCCCTGGAACCCGTCAACGCTTCCCAGCTCGATGCCAGGATACTTTTCTCTCAGCAGCGAGCTCAACATCGCCAGCTGTGCATTATACGGAGTGACGACGGCGATGTCCTCATCTTTGACCCCCGCCGCGACTAGATTCTTGATGTGCATAGCCACCACCGCCGCCTCCATTTCGTTGCTCTTGCTGTCACCCAGCAAGACCGACTTCTTGATAGCAGCACCACCGCTGCCGCCGCCGCTGTTTGCTTCATCTTCAGTCTTCTCGGGGAAGTCCCCGCCCTGGGTGTCGAAGAAGACCAAAGGTTCGATTGTATCCTCGGTCTCCTGTACCTCGTAGGGGAGATCCTTCAGTAGCCGTGCCTTGACCGCATCCGCAGCAACCAGCTGCCCGTCGTATAACTCGTCGCTGGGAAACTGCATGATCTTCTCGTGCATGCGATATTGCGTGTTCAGTAGCCTCTTGATCCCCGAGCCGTGCATAGACAGTAGCCGATCGAACAATGTGGTCTCCAGCGACCAGGCCTTGGCCGCCTTCTGCTGCGGTTCCGTGACGGCCAGCTTCGCGAGCTCCTCCTCCAGCCCCTCCAGAGCCTTCTTCCTCTCCACCTTACTCTCCTTGTCATCGCCACTCTTGATCGTCGGAGGCAGCTGGAGGTGATCGCCCGCGAGGACCAGCTTCCTGACATTCCGGGCCCCAGCGACAAGCGGGATCCAGCACTGCGGCTCCATGGCCTGGCTGGCCTCGTCGATAACGACAACGTCGAACTCCTGGTCGCGCACCTGATAGCCGCCGGCGCCGTGCAACGTGGCAAGCACGACTTTGCTCCCGCGCACGAGGCCGTCGACGCACTTGCCCTCGCGCTCGCGGAACTCCTTGCGCAGCAGCCGCAGGTCCGCGTAGACGGCGCGCCGCTCGCGCGCATTGCGCGTCTTGCGGATCGACGCCTGCTTCTCGTCCATCTCCTTGCGCACGTCGTCCACGATCCCCGCCGCCTCGCTCGTCCGCGTCAGCACCTCGAGCGAATGGTTCAGCACGCCCGGCAGCAAGCGCGCCGGGTGGCCGAGTCTGACGATCGGCGTTGAGGGCGAGGCTGCCGCCAGTCGCTCCACGATGTTGTCCACGCTGATGTTGCTCGGTCCGCAGACCAGGACGCGCTGGTTTCGCTGCAGGAATTGCAGGATCAGTTCGATCAGTGTGTATGTCTTGCCCGTGCCCGGTGGCCCGTGGATCAGTGCGATTTCTGGCGAGGAGAGTGCGAACCGGATCGCGTCACGCTGCGATGGGTTGAGTGTTGGGTCCTGGAATGTGAGGTCCTTGACCACCGAGTCGTCGGGTGTTCCTGGGGATGACAAGCCCAGGAGGACGTTCTGTAGTGGCGTGTAGGATGAGGAGGGGGCTTTGAGGAGTTTGGTCAGGGTTTGGTGCATTCGTTTGTAGGTCACGTCGTTGGCGAGTTTGACGAGCCATAGTTTCCCATCAGGTACGCTTTCAACCTCATCGCCGCCCCCACCACTTCCACTGCCACCCCCATCTTTCCCGAGCGCAACCCAAACAGCTCGCTCGCCCACCCTCGTCACCACGCCCTCGACGCCCTTCCCCTTGAGGTCGGCGACCTCTTTCTTCTTCGCCGTCCCCTTCGGCATCTCGCCCACGCGCACAATGTCGCCCGTCCGGATCCCATGCTCCGGCAGCTCGCCTCGAGAGTCTTTCGCGACGACGGCCGAGTCCAGCGCGAGCTCAACTACTGAGCGTCCGCCCAATCCTGTCTTTAGAGAAGATATTGTTAGTGAGAGGATCGCGAGCCCGGCGCGGGCGAGCGTCGTGGGCGCCGCGGATGACAGGAGCAGCGAGGTCTCCGCTACCTCGCTCGCTTGTTCTAGGTTCAATAGATGTTGGAGCGTCGTGAAGAATGCTTCTGGCGGGAGGGCCGGAGAAGGAGGTGCCATTTTCTTGTTTCTCCCCGGTGGTAGTTGTTGGTTAGGGAATTAGAATAGGCTTCCTGGATGGTCGTCACCATGGAGTTGATAGTGAGGGTGGAGTCAATTGATAGACCTTCCTGATTTGCTCAGCGCCGAGAATTGAATGCACTTTCTTTCTCCAGATTTGAGTTCCCGCTTTTCTGAAGAGATGGCGAGATTGAACTAGCTCTAGCAGGTCAAAAAGCACCGAACCGATGAAAGAGTAAGGGGTGCGAGATGATGCGTAGCGACAGATGGGAAGGCTGAATCAACCACACACCCTTTCGGGTGTTTATAATGCGCTGCTTCAAATACCCCTTCGGAGATTCATCTATCCGTTCTTCGCCGACGAACTCTGTGTTGCTCTCGCAGCCTTGTTGCCTAGGTTGTAGGCTAGCGCTTTTTCAATCGTCACGAGCGGCGCGATGTTCGCCAAGCGTTGTGGAGGTTGGGGCACACGCGAGATAAATAACGAAAGATTCAAGCGCACTGCTGCTTCCCTGGACGGCCTGGTCGCCCAATATTCACCGTAGCATATCGTGGTTCGTGATGGGACAATGGAACAATTTCATGCCCGTGTGTGGTTCTTATTTGATATTTGATACAGATGTCGTTACGGAAGCGGATTTACTGTTCTCCGTGGCTGGCTGAGGCAAGCCTCGTCTTGGCATAATACGTTCACCCAGCTTCATCTAACATGTGCCTACCTCCTATGTGGGTATCTAAGGGGGTAGTTGCGACAAGGCTGTGACGGTGGGCTACGAAATGAAATGGAAGTGGGTTTTCGTCTTGATAACGACTGCGGAAGCAAGCTTGAGCGGCTGTAAAAGCCCACACGAGAGGAGAGAAGTATGTCAATTACTGGGATTGCTCGTGTGGATGGTTGAAATCACATGAATTGAGGATTAACTATCGGTAGCACAGAAGATATATGCTGTGAGGAAGAAAGACAAATTTAAGGAGACAGGAGAGTACCTGGTTAGCAAGCCGATGGTTGGTCGTGGTTCGGGTCCATTTCACACGCTTTTATGAATTAAAGGTGTCAACACGGATGGGCCTTTTCAAGTCATTGACTTTCAGTCACCCGCAGTCACCAACGGGGTTTTCTTCTGGCATTTCCCAACTAGTCAAACAAAGACGCCCGCTCCTTCTGTTTAATTCGGTCCCTCACTGAGTTTTTGACCTCCCAGTTGAGAAATGGTGACGAGTTCTTTGAGCTCGCGTGCGGAGTGGTGGGTGACCAGTCTGACGCTATTTCTTCACCAATCTCATTCTGATCCGAATCCGTTTCCGCACGCACTCTTGGACTCTCGGACTCTCCTTGATTTTCAGCATCGATATTGTTAGTCTCTTCATTGGCGGCAGAAGCCAAGTCGACAACGTCCTGACCATGACTTTCCTTGGTGGTGTTCGAAGCTTTGATGGCTTTCGTCAATGTCAACGTTTATTCGGTTCATGTTTCACCAGAAACTCACCAGATAAATGATATCTGTCCAGACGGTGGAGTTTACTCACGCACCGCTGCATCCTAGCCATCTTCACTTGAAGTCGGTGACGCTCATCTGTTGTCCTAGTATCTTCGGATGCGATCAGCCCGACGGTGCTGTCTGCTAATTTATATACGACTTGTGGTGAGAATATATCAGCCAGACGCTTCAGGAGACATTTTTCAACGGCCAGAACACTAAAGTCATCGACAAATTTCTTGATAGCGACCTGTCCGAATGGCCAGGGCCAGCATCTTAGCAATTGTACCCACAAGCAAAAAAAAGGGGGGTGTTTCACGGGTTTGAAATACCTTGTAGTATGCTTGCATACAGTCCACAGCCTCAGAAGCGGCGAAATGCTCCATATTAGCATCAGTCTCGATCGTCAAAGCCTCGATCAACTGATCCATCCGAAACGACCGTTTCTGTGGTACAGATTCTTCCTCCGGGTACTGAAGCCTGAAAAACTTCTTGAGTCTATCTGTCATCGATTTGCGAAGGTGATCTGCGCGAGCTTTTTGTACGCTATCTGTAAAGTAGTGATTGTACGTGATTGGATGTCCTGATTGTTGGGGCTTGAGAAGTTCCTTGGCCATAGATCTGAGACTCTCTTCAATTTCGTCGAGGGCTGGGTTGAGGACGTGGTCACTCAGCCCAGTGATCGTAATTTCATCCAGCACGTTCCTTAACATTGGCACGATAGCTCTTTGTACATCTTCGAGCAACTGATTTACGCATGCTGTTGTAATGGACTCCCACGGCCGAGATTGTAGGTAAAACAAGTCACCAATGATGAGGGGATTGTAGGTGCCAGGGAGTTCCCGCCCGCGGCTTCTTCGCATCCGCTCAACCACCTCGTTGACGTATGAGGAGCGAAGAATCCAGGGGCCTTCGGAGTTTTGTGCATCACCGTCTTCTTCTTCGTAATCGACTATCTTTCTTTGCATCCCTTGGCATTCCATTGTTCTCCTGAAGTCAGAAAGACGATTTTGGATCACGGCGCGTAGTCTTCTCTGGTAACCCTCAACTTCCATTGCGTCGCCGAAAAAGGAATCAATGTAGAATCCGTTAATAGCATCAGTCATCAGAGTGGTAAATTTTTCACTGCTGTGTAGGAGATATCGGCGTTGGTCAGCAAGCGCTTGACGAGCTTGTCCTAGTTTCTCTAAGTGTGCAGCAGTTTCATGTATGGATTTTTGAGTTTCGACAATCAGTCCTGGAAGTTCAGAAAGAATATGCTCCGTCAGCACAGTACTCAATCTCGGAGTCAGCGAATCAATGCCGACCAAAGACCGTGGTAAGGACGACCACACACCGCTTGAAAACCACTTCAGCTCTTCCTCATGCCGTTGTTCGAGTGAAGAGTGTCGTTCTTTATGATCTCGATTTTTGAGCACATGCCAGCCTAGTCTGAAAGGCAGACGCTTATTGTTGGCTAGCTGGAGGAAAGATCGCTCCATGTCAGAGTCTTCAGGGAGGGTATCTGGCTTGGTAATGATACCTATAGTTCGATTGCCATCTGGATCAACCTTACGGGTGAATGCGGTAACTTTTTGGAGTGCTATATCGCTCTTGGCGGAGATGACTGCCATGATAACACTTCGCTTACTTTGTATGTATGATAAGACCAAAGACTCCACGAATTCAACTCCTTCCTCATTTTGAGACTCATCAGGGGCATGATAGAGGCCGGGGAGGTCGACCAAGGTCAGATGAGGCTGCGTTGGGCCAGACACTTCCACTCGAAGGACATCCTTGGAAAAGGGATGGCGACCTTGGCCTACGCTGATATGTCTTTCGGCTTCGTTGACAATGGCGGAAAATTGCCTGAGATCGACTGTTGAAGATTTGAATTGGCGGATATGCTCTTTCTCCACGGCTGGACGGTATTCGTCTGGATGGATGGAGGCGGTGACGGATAGATGCGGTGATCTTCTTAGAATGAGTTCCGTAGCAAAGCGAGTACAAAGATTGTCTTTGATCGGGAATCCCAACCCCGAAACAGCCTCTAGCACGGAGCTTTTCCCGGAGGACTGGTCACCGCACACAATCAGTTGTGGTAGATTGATATACCTGCCAATACCCTCCGATCTCAGTTGATCGATAACATTGAGGATTTCCTCATGGTCCTTTGACTGGAGCTGAATTGCTTGTGCTGGAAATTGATCAGCTTGCTTGTGGTGATCAGGCGTTTCGGCTGCCATTTTCAAGTTTGATGACGTTCTAGAGGTCGTGGGAGATAGTATTGTATCCAATATTGTGAGCAGTGTTGGAATATAAGTCCAACCTCATCTTGACCAGTTGATCCCGCTGGAGTGCAACTCAAGGTGTGCTGGACATGCTCATTACCACTTCGACGGAGTGAGGCTGCAGCCTCATTGCGATGCATTTCTTAGGGCGTGGCTTGTGGCTACTGGCTGTGGCCAGATCAGATCACACATTCTTGCATGTGATTCATGACCTCTCTAGGTCTTTGAATGTGTGCTAATGCGGGGAGCGACATGTCAAACGCTGCATGAGTTGATATCATCCACACAGCAGGCTTGAAGGCTCCTGCAGGAAGCCAAATATCCGCCACTGACCCCCGTGGTGGCCTTAATTCCGACTGCCTTTCGTCAGTGACAACTCTCTTCTTCTACCAGCTCAATCCAAATGATTGAGATAGTTAGAATAATCTTTGCATTGAGGTGTTCAGGGTTGCACAAAGGGGTGTTCCTAATCTACACGTAAGTTGGTGGGTAGCCAGGTCTGCAAGATCTCCTAGGCCGATGATTGACTGGCGGGGAGCAAACCAATAGGGTTATTTAACTGGAGGCCTAAGATGCTCTTACCCCCTAACTCGGAACGCGTGCCCGCTGGTCACGTTGGGAAAGAATCTTGGCGACGTATTGTTGACACTTCCAACTTTAGCATGTCAAGTCATCCCTATTATTAACTTACAAAGTGACATATTAGGTATAAGCACCTATGAGGTAGAGCTCACACCCGGCGATTGATTAAATCCAAGGTCGATCAATGGAAAGCCTAGGCAGCTTAGTACCTAGAGATCTACGCTTGTTGATTGGTCTATGAATGTGCTCGATTGGGGCATATTATACGCCGACGATACATGAGCGTTGTCGGCCATGATGGTGCCGCAGAAACCGTACCTGGAGCTTTCCAGAGGGCCCGATACATGAGACATACCTGAACTGCGGCCTGCCCCGTATTTTCATTTACGGAGTCATGGCTTGTTGCTCTATATATTGCAGCGAGAATCACCATCCCCTAACCACACTATTCATTTTCACTTCCTAACCTCCACAACCATCTCTTAGTTGTGGCCTACATCGCAATGATATCGGCGAAGTGGACCAAGCTTGCTTCAAGCTCTTCGCTTAGGCGATCGTCCCAGACTCTGGCTGTCATTGGAGGGTCAGCTTACATCTATGGAGGAGAACTTCGTCCTCGTGAGCCCGTCGATTCAGACGTATACCGGTTTACACTGAGTCAAGGTATGTGTCTACCGCTCGGATACCGAGCCCAGTTGCCATCGTCACGAGCAGCACTGAATATCTGAATAGGTCAGGTGGCCCAGGATGGACACATCTCTCGTATAACCCCGGAAACCTCACCACAGCCAAGGGTGGGCTCAGCGTCAACTGCTCTTAATGGCGAACTTTATATCTTCTCTGGCCGTGGCGGGACTGCCATGGCACCAATTGAAGAGAAAGGGTTATTGTGGAGCTTTGATCCCCAGAATCAACTTTGGCATACGATAGTGCCCAAAAATCCTCAGTCACCATTCCCGGCCGGCCGCAGCTATCATGCTCTTGCAAACGACGGAGAAGATAAGATCTATCTCCATGCGGGTTGCCCAGAGATGGGACGACTAGCCGATTTGTGGGTATTCAGCGTCTCGCAACAACAGTGGCGCGAGCTTCCTTCAGCCCCAGCACCAGCCAGAGGAGGGCCGTCAATAGCATTTGCACAGGGTAAGCTATGGCGCATGAATGGATTTGATGGAACGAAGGAGCAAGGTGGCATACTCGATGTCTTTGATCCTGTCGACAGCTCGTGGAGCTCGATCGCCTTTACTGCCGACGGTCGAGAAGGGCCCGCACCTCGCAGTGTGAGCTGTTTACTTCCCTTGAATATCCGTGGAAATCAAGGTCTCTTGACTATGTTCGGGGAATACGACCCTAGTAATTTAGGCCATCAAGGTGCTGGAAAGATGCTTGGGGACACGTGGATTTTTGATATTTCGTCTCAAACATGGCGTGAGATTGTCTTTCAGAGCCTCGATAGGCCATCGCCACGAGGTTGGTTTGCCACCGATGTTGTTGACGGAACTAGGATTCTGATCCAAGGCGGCCTGTCAGCTTCCAATGATAGATTGGACGACCTCTGGCTGTTGGAGCTGTAACTGCTGATCAAAAGCAGTCAACTTTTTGATGGTCGACAATGAGCAAGTGCCGGGGGCATTTAGGGAGGGCACAGGACATGGCAATAATGGTAAAAACCTACTACTACAGAACACCCTGTTATACCACATGATCATTCATACATCGTCGTGCGAGACGATTCTCTCGATCCCAAGTTCTCTCTCTCTCCATTGTCTGTTAGGGCTGGCTAGGAGGTGTTTTAGTCGATCCAGGTGCAGTAGATGACCCCTGCGGTTGTACACAAAGAGCATGTACGAAAGGCTCGCGGAGGTGACGGCTCCAACGGAGATTAGAGCAGGCCATTTAAATAGCCAAGGGCGGAAGAAGATCATGGTCGATGCATAAGACATCAGCTCGAAGCCATTCTGCCAGGCCGCCTCTACGGCTGAAAATGTCCCTCGAGCCTCAGCTTCAACCTCCTGAATGAATGGTTAGCAATGGCGCTTCAATCATCGGTGAGGACACTCAAAAATGGCTTACGTCTTGGACAATCAATTGTGTACACAAATCGAAGCCTCTCAGGCCGATGCGGCTTACAATAGTACCACCGACCAGTCCACAAGCGGAAATAAATGGTTGATCAGGGAAGCTCCAGAACACCGTGATACCTGCTGCCAGTGATATCACCTGCGAGCTGCTTAGCCACAAGCCCGCTCTGATCGGTCCGATCTTGCTCATCAACCAAGGGGCGATCCATGTAGCCAGCACTTCGAATGTCACACTGAGGGTCCTGGCAACGACAATTTGGGTGGAGTTATAGCCCACAGAGACCAAATATGTGACCATCTGACCCCCAAAACTCAAAACGGTCAGATAAAGGAGCGCACCAGCGAATGAAGGCAGGAACGCACGGTGACGTGGATAAGCCTGGAAATCTATGACGAACTTTCGAAGAAGGCTCTGGATGTTTCGCCAATTGTGTACGAATCGACCTTCGGCTCCAATCACCTCGGTCCTAACGCCTGCCTCTCTGGTCGGTGTCTTGGGATGCTGCAGATCTGGGACTTCGTAGTAGACTCGGGCAATAGCAAAATATTCGACAATGACTGAAGCGACATTCATGGCGAAGTTGGTAATGATGGCAGCCTTTGTCGAGAACCCGTCGATAAGGGCGATAAATAAAGGTCCAAAGAGCTTGCATGCCAGATCGATTCTGCGCATCTGCGAGTTCATCGACCTCAAGGACGCCTCGTTCTTTCCTGCAACCACCACCACCTAAGAAGCAGCGTCAGGGAATGGGTTCCAGGAGTAACTACTGAGACGTACCCAATCTTTCTCTACCGCCACCATATTAAGGATGGAGGATATCTTTTCCACACAGGCCAGAAAGGCAAGCAGAGCAAGCATTCCAATTCTGGCGGGTTGCTGCGAAGGTAGGCCGATGGCGAGAAGGTAGAAGATAATGCAGGACGCCGCCACAACAACTCGTTGGGAAACTACCGACCGTCAGTTAGGATATTTGAGGAGCACCGCGAACGACACAATTACCGATAGACACTCTGACCACCTTGAGTCGATTACCAGTATCAATGCACTGTCCAATAGCAGGGGCGCAAATGATCGCTGAGATACCGCGTGTGAAGGCATATATGGACATGGGCAGTAAAGTGCCAGGGAAGATCACCGCCAAGTACAGCACAGCTCCAAACTCGAAGATCCTAGAATTCCATGTGGAAAGGAAGTGAGAAACATAGAGTCGGCGGGCAATTCGAACAAGGATTTCATTCTCCGAGACGGCCTGGTTATCGAGTCGTTCATCTCTCAGTAGAGGGGCCCGTCCGTCACTGGCATCTGCTTTGGATCCCATAGCCAAATAGAGGTATTTGATAACCACGGGATCAAAGTGACTGACAAGAGGGAGGATGAGTCTGATACAAATATTAGTAGAGGAAGGCTGGCCTGGTACCGTGAATCCGTGCTCGAGACTAAGTAATGTCCAAGTAGTGTAGGCTGTCCGCTAGTATCGCTGACCTAGGGATCCCTAACCAAGCAGCCGCGATATTGAGCAGCGGTGAGCTCTGTCGGGTGCCTGCCACTATACTCCATGTTATCAAAACGCAAACGAGGTGAAGGTCTCTCCGTGGGACCCAAGGAACAAGGAGTCTTTCGAATCCCAACATCGATGAATCCTGGAAATTTCATGCAACCACACGAAATTGCCTCACTCTTCTCGCCCACCAAAGCACCGACCTCGAATGATTTATCTCCCTCTCCACGGGGTGGACCGCCACTCAGATGGTGCCGAATCCGTAGTCGAGAAGAGTTTTGGAAAATCTCCATTCTATCGAGCAAGGATGATTGATGTCATTTCATTTCACTTTCCATTGTTACGTCATCGTGAGCCTACCACGGGAATATGGCCCAGCCGGCTCATATGCTGCCGTCAGACTGCTAGATACGGGCGTAAAATTTATCCCAGTACGATAAAAGCCCAACCCAACTAAGATTACCCTAGCTAGTGGACTGCAAGAAAGTTCTAGCTTCAACTTGCACCCCGAAGATCGGGGCGTTCCTTGACATCCTCAACTTTATCGCTTTCTCAACATGCCCGTTTCCTAGGATGCTCAGCGCCTTGGGCGCTCTCTTTTTCTCTCTTTGATGGCATCCGATGACGCGGCAGATACGTCGCAGCCATTTAGGCTGCAAGGCTTGCCGCAGACGTAGCAAGAAGGTAGGCATTTGCGGAAGGAATTCGATTCCGTGCTCTAGTATGTATCTATCTCCTGACTAACGAGCTACAGTGCGATGAGACGAAACCGATCTGTAATGCTTGTACCCGACTATCCCTAGAGTGTGTTTACGGCGTCGACTTCGCCTTCCGTAATGTTAGCCCGACTCAAGCCAAGAGAGTTGCAAGCCAAAGGTCTCCTCAGCCTCGTCTGATAAAGGGAGCAGAGCTTGCTTGCCCACCTAGGCTGGAACGGCCTGGCTTGACGACTTGCCGTTCAATCTCTAAGCAGGTGGACCCGACCGCCTTGAAACTTCCCAAAGGCCTCTCTACCCTAAATGACCGGGATCTCATATATTTCCAGCATTTTGGGAGCCATGTCTGCGGCGTCCTTCCTGCGCCTTTTGTGAACTTTGCAAATGCCGTCGATAACAGCCCATGTCTACGTTTTGCAGTTCTATGCCTGTCCGCGTCAAATCTTTCAATGTTAGATGGGCGCGTGCAGAACCGCCACCTCTCGAAGGATAGCAGAAGATCGGTATACAGCCCGGTCGTGAACGGTGTCCACCATGGTCATGCGAAAAGATATCATAAACTCGCTGTTGAGCACTGTCAAATCGCCGAGGCGTCTAACATTGACAACGAAGGCCCAACACTGTTGGTAGCGAGGATCCTGCTTGCATACTATCACCACGCGTCCACAAATCATCTCGAGTTTCGGAAAGCTGTGTGGGAAGCGGTCGAATTCGTCTCGCGGAATGCAAGCAAGATTCGGCAGTGGAGCGGAGGTGACGAAGCGGTGCAACTATGGCACCGGCTATGTACCTCCCATCGGCCGGCCAAGCCGCCATCGATGCCACTAGAAGGTGAGGGGCCGAGCGCCTTTGGGCCAAATCTGGACCTTCCCAATACCGTCGGCGACTTATTCCTGAGTTGTAGAATGGGGATTAGCTCAGACGATCTCATCTATGACATCTTGATCAGGACAATTGAGATTCGCTCCAGGATCGTCGTCTTTCGTTGCACCGCTGATGTTTACAATATTCCTGAGCAAGCGAGTGAGCTGGGTGGTCTCGCTCATGCCTTGTTGAGCAAATTGACTGGAAGAACTGGCGTGCCGGGAGAGCACCACGAAGCTCAGGCGGGATTCGCGAAAGGGTCTCACCTACTTGGTCTCCTAGATACTCAGAAGGAGAGGTTGAACGTGTGGAGATCGAGGATTGGCTTCTTGCGACTGCCAACCAACTCCACTTGCTTGCACAGCAGTGGCGAGGGCCCATCACCCGAGGCTTTGGATATCGAAAATTGTGAGAGCTTAAGTCACCGAGATGCTATGAACGCATTGTATTACCTGCTCTGCGAAATCATGATCCAAGAGGTGAAGGACAGTCAAAAACCGCCTGAACTACGACAGCCCGATATCGTCTCAAGTCTGGCGCATAACCTGTGTTCAATTGCTGCTAGGCTAGATCATGCCATCTCCAACACTTCGGACATCTACACTTTCAGCCTCGTGGAAGTGTTACTCCAGCTGGTCTATTCATACCAGTCTGAGGCTCTCTTCAACCATGTCCTGGATGTAATATGGCCCCAGATAGAGGGCCGTGGCCGTGGGTACGAGCACTCGCACTTTCCCACACACCTGGCGAAACGAATGACTGCCCAACTGGCAGATGAGTGGACACGCGGCCGTATGGTGTCTTTTGCTCAACTCGCTGTCGCTGAAAATATCTCGAAAGTGCAGCTTCTGGACGTGGACACTCAAGTTGGTTTAGTGATTTATGGGCACGATGTGGATGGGGAATGCTTCGTTGAGAAGATTCCACTTCCCTAATGGGAGATGGTTGGTCCAATTTCCTCGGCGACGAATTAAAGAGCCGAGTCCCTCAACCTAGATGCTCCTCTTAGCAATGATGATTGTCGAAAAGGTGTAGGCCTGTGCGTGAGGGAGTTAGGAACGATGGCTAATAAAAACTTGAGACATCTCTGAGAATCTGGAAGAGAGACTGAGGTCGGAACCCTAGGGATGGGAGGGAGAGCGGTTACGGTAGTCGGAGGCAAGGGTCTTTTAAAACACCCAGGCTCAGCTACGGTAACTCTCTCCCAGGATATAGCTGCGACTTTCACGAAACCCGCTCAACGTCCTGAGGGACAGGTTAGGTACTTCTCAACAATTCATTACTGCGCCTCGATCCATGCAAGCCATTCTTGTCGCGGTTCACGCTGAGAACCGTCGAGGCTGAAATACCTGTGATTATGCTTAACTGGATACAGCATTTGATTCAAGAAATGTAAGAGTAAAAATCTGTGAAACCAGGGGCTCGCGACTCACCCCCGGTCTTACCTCGACTGGCCTTTGTGATGGGGTAGAGTGGCGGATGACCCATGTTCGACACCGGCAGGGCTTGGAAGAAAAATTCGATCTCGATCGATAGTATTGGGAGGGGACTAATAGCATTCGAATTTGAAATTGGACCATTTGACATACCAGTCGTGGCCCGTGTGAAGCCTCCACGTTGCGCTGCGCAGGAGTCGGTGCGACCTCGAATGACTTGCATATTGGATATGTTGCTCCAAGCGTGTTGCGACAGTGTCACATTAGTGTCCTTCGCTTACTCGTATTGTGCATACATGGATACACGAGTGTTTTCATTTGGCTTTGCGGAATGTGATGCCGCGGGCCCCTGCTAGGATCGGCTCTTGGTCCCTTGCTTCCGTCAGGCCCTAAGTTGATCAGCCACTTTCTCTTGAATGCCAACAATCAACATAGCTCAGGGCGCTCTGAGCCCCTGTGAGGCCCAGAGCCCAAAGTACCATGCACCACACGAGGATGCAAGCTACTGGTACCGAAGGAAACCAATCCCTTTCCGTTTCGCTAGTTTCGGATTGGGTTGGTAGGTGTGGACCCCTCAAATGGAAGAAATGGGTAGCTCTCATAGCTCCCGGAACCTTTCATCTCGCTCTATAAGTATCCCCTTCGTCCTCCTCGAAAAACTGCGTCTGTTTTCTTTCTCCCCAGTCTCGCCCTATTCCTTAGACAGGGCTGCTGACCTTTTGGCAAAAGGCTAAGACACCTTTTCACACTCATGATGGCTCAGATTACTTACCTAAGCGATTGCGATACCATGAATTTCCACTCTTGTGTTCTTGACGTGTCAAGTTGACAGCCGAAGGCCGATGTGCGTGATGAACCCATTCATTCTCGATCACCGAGGAGGGAGATAGAAGAGACAAGAGAAGGAGAAGTTTGTCATAATCCACTGGAAGATCGATGCATACGCCACGTCGAAGCGCACAAGCCCACTTGTCCAGTCTATAGAGCTTCCGAGAGGTTGCGTGAGTTGTGTAGCATTGGATCTTCACCAGCCCCCAATTCGCTTCATAGATTGTCTTCTCATGACCCAAATTCTGTGGCATGACCGGTGATAGTTTAAGTGCATAGGTGGCACCTGCAACAAGAATTGTAGGAGCAGGCAAAACCAATAGTTGGGTCAGCGACTGCCGTAGATCCCGATAGGTTTTGACGAGCCGCCCACTGCGTCATGCTGCTATCTTCTGATAATGAAAATAATTCCAGGGCGAGTAACGCTTGTCCCAGGCATGTAGGAGAGGTTTAGCTCGCACTTCTCGTGCTGGTGACCAGGCTTCGCCCGCAGTTTCCCCTACGAATCTCTCTCACCCTCCTCACTTTCTCACGCACACCCTATCTCAGGCATACCGATTCCAGCCAGCGGCCCAATTGAATGGATCCAAGTGTCCATTGGCGCCCGACAGAATGGTGAGTGGTCACAATGTCCATACTGGGGTCATGATTGGGATGCCGCGTCGTTGGGCAGCAAAGCAACCTGCAGATTCGCTAACACGTTAAAATGCACAGCCCCCGCCGAAATCGAGAAAAAAAATCGTCTTGTTCTTGTGGTCTTGCGTCAGTGTCACCCGAATTTTTTAGCGACAGGAAGTAATGATAAAGACAGTGTAAGTGCGGACACGCACTGATTAGTATCAAGGCAAACGCCTGTCCGAGTTGTGAGCATACTCGTTGCGCATCATGCGAGACAGAAAAAATCGCCAGATGACAAGCTTGAAGAGTGGGAAAGAAGGAACATAGATAGTCTCAGGGGCAAAGGATGCCCCTACAAGGCGTCGTGTCGACGGACTCGGAGACAACTCCAAAATGAGGAGGACATTGCCGAGGGTGGCAAGTGTGAATCTTCAAAATATCCAGACAAGCGGGCGACCGCAGAGGTGTACAGTACAAATCTGTATATTTCAGGGAGGTTCGCTGTTTTTCAATTTGGTTCGTTATCGAAAAAGCTCATGTGAACACCATTGTGACCAATGCAAAATGTTAGATAGGAAATTGACTGGCCGTTGTTGCTTCGCTCTTCTCACGGGCACCTCTCCACAATGCTGCCGTTTGTCGTAGATGGAAGAGCGTGGCTCCATTGCGATGCTCCTATCTCGCACTAGGGAAGTAGGCAAGAAAAAAGGCAACGCATCGCGCGGACATAGTCGTTAGGTACACTGGCCTCGGGGACTATGGGGTTGTCAGGCGTTACCACTATGAGCAACTCGGGCATCCTGATATGTATATATCATCTGTTGACTCATTTTACTCCCTGTTATGATAATTTCTGCGACGAGTAAAAGACATTCCCATACTGTGCATGCCGAGTTCACCTCGGACCACAGTAGGTCTTATGGCTGGTCCAAAGAACCGTGACAGATGGGACCCAATATTCAAAACGCGCAGGAAGCTTCCTGTGACCGAGAATGAGCCCTGGATTGACGGTGTGGAACAGAAGTTCAGCGACCACAAACGCGAGTTGCATGCCGAGGGCCGCCTAGGTTGTCACGGGGGGGAGGGGGAGGAACAGAGTGACGCCCAGAAATTCATGCAAGGACCCGGAGAATTTGATGAATGCATGCCTGACGTTGATATGGTTGATGAATTTTGCTCGGGAACAGCGCTGGAACGGCTGAAGGCGACGAAGTGGAATGGTCCCAAGATGGCCGAAAAGGTTCATCTGGTGGAGAGAACTTTCGTGGGAGACGCTGTTTGCCATAGGGGAGATCCGCAACTATTAACACCACATTTGACTTACCACGCGCTAAAGAAACCGGTGAGCCATCCTTGTCGCTTCTTTCCAGCGTCTGGGGTATACAAACGGAGTACTCCAGGCTCAGCGCTTCTGAGTCTAACGTCTGTTTCATGAGCGTTTAGCGTTTTCGAGTTAGGGGCACTCACCCTCCTTCGGGGACGGGCAGCTGTAGTGGCTCGGGCCGCCGGAGCCTTGCGGCTACAAGCGGATCTTGGGGCTGCCCCGGCAAAGATGGAGAATCCAGCGAGCCTGAGGTTGCTGTGGACAGCCTGCTGATGTGCGGCCTCATTCATTTGGCCACACGCAATCTGTAATGCTAACAACCATGCAGGTTCGTCTCTGATCCAGACCCTTGGACATACCAGGCGCTCATGGGGACCTCGCCACCCCTTCGGGTCCCCGCTATGCGGCAGCTTCTTTCGGGGCACTTGCGATTTGAGCCTTATTTTGGCGTGACGATCCTGGTAAGCACGTTTTGTCCTCAGGGATCTTGTCACGTGGGGGATGCACGGCAACTAACATGATAGATATGCAGGCAAAAGGCTTCAAGGCATTTCAACTTCTCTTCAGACTCCCGTATTACGCGTGGAGGACATCCGCCTATTCCTACGAGGATCCACGCGGATTGAGGAATGTCACTAACCTCTCATTCTTTGGGGGCGATAAAGGTCGAACTAGCTTTCTCTATGAAGCACAAGCCTCTTGTCTTATCACAGGGTCAGATGACTGGACTTGGGACGGGTTCTGCTTCAGTGATGGCTATTTCGATCCACCTCAGGATGAGGAGACCGCTGCCCAATACTATCCAGATCCCTTTACACTCGGTACGACAGGAACGGACACTCAACCACGAGATCCCAGAACATACTTTCTGCTCGTCTTGGGGTCTCGACTTGACCAAGCCTGCCGAGAGTGGGACCGGGTAGTGCGAGAGCTCGATCACAACATCAAATATTACGAAAAGGTTTGTTAAAAATTTCCTCAAATATCTCTTTCGATTGGAATAGGATGAGCCCTCTAACTAGGGGCGCTCTTTCGACCTTGATTCGGACAAAAGGAATGGCACAGTATCCAGGAGACGAGACACTGGGTACCCACGGGTGGCGCTACATTCAATCTTCCTCCAATGCGTTTGAATTGCTCAGCCCCGTGCTGACATGTCGAATAGAACCACATATCCTGGCCGCCCTTGGTTATAAACTTGCACACTCCCCAAGAGGCCAAAGACTTCGAGGAGAGGCAAGGCAGAACGTTTGAGTATATCAGGACCACCATTAGTATCACGGGCGAATTATTAAGAGTGCTTTCTGATACGCAACAGGCATGGCGAGAACTGCATGAGAAAGATGGAAATTTATTCCTGGACCTTGATGGAGATAGCACTGGACGACTCGATGCCATCAACGCGTCTTGTAAAAAGTTGGAAGCAAATCAACGCAAGCTGGAGCTGTTGAGAGAACGGTGTAAGGATATGAAGAATGATGTGAGTATCAACCATTCTAGGTGATTCTGTGAGGGGCTATCTCATTTCAAGCTACTAATATATGGCAATGCAGTTTGAATTTTGCCTCACCTGGCAAGCCACTCAAGGGGGGAACCACCAGCGCCGGTTGGCCCAGGATAACAAATCCTTTCAGCTATTAATGACTGTGAGTCGCAAGTGACGAAGAACGTAATGAAGGAGACTGACCTCGCTTTTAATCTGCTAGTTTGGGTTTCCCGTGGTGCTGGCTTCTGCTATCTTTTCTATGAAAGACGGTGTCACTCCCTTTATTCCCAACAATTTCGTAGCGTTTGTGGTTTTGATTATCTTCTTTGGGATTGTGGGAGCCGTTATTCATCGTTTGGATAGCCGCCAACAATTGTTTTGGGAAGTTATAATGAAAATGGCAGGATACATTCCATCCAGGACAAAGAAGGTAAATTTACCTAGTGTCCAGTCTCCCACCGAGCCTCGAATGACTATAGTTCGACAAGACTTGGAGCACAGAGCAGCTACTGTTCAACAAACTACAACTACAACACCGTCTTACAGCACTCGACACTCGATGCAAATCAGGTCCAATCGAACACAACCACCTTACCTTCTCCCGGACCACGCTCTGCCACGGTTGACCCAGCCACAACCAGTATACTCACAAGAACTCTCGAACGGCCTCAACCCTTATTCCGCCCCAGCCCACTCGAAGAGGAGCCAGGGATCTAGATATACGGGAGATAACAGTGATTTCCTATCCAGCTTCGAAGATCGCAGCAGACCCCGGAATACACTGCAGCCAACTCCGGACACCACACCACGGCTTGCTTCCTTGGAGGGAGGTATGTAGACAGCTTTTGTCGCTGGTGGTTCTATGTCGAGTGTATTATTTTCGCCGAGTGGCAATCTCACCAGCGCCAGCCAGCGTTGGAAGTTGGAAGTGCCACCCAAAAATCAGATACAAATGGGAGAGGCGACGGCATTGGGGAAGCTTAGTAGTATAACACGAAACACGAAGTTCGATGTGCACTATAACGCTCGTCAACTTCGACCAATACGACATAGAAACATTTGAGGGCCTTTCCCCGTGTCTTCTTCTCTCTCCTTTTATACCTGCACCCCCGCAGAAATCCTCAATACTACTCCCCTAGCTTCCCACCAGTGCCAGGGCGGCGCTCACTAATCCAGCCCGCTTTACCCTCACCAGCCCACCTTTTTTCCGTCGTCCAAAACCTCACCAGCCCTTCCGCACCAATCGCATCCCCCTCCCTGTACAGATTCGCAATATCGACATTCAGCGGACTATCCAAGCCTGGCGAAGACAAGAGCTGCTGAATAGCGCTAACAGTCGTGCTGAGATTATACGCTGCAGTCCAGTGCTCGCCCGACAGGAGCGTCAAGCAGATCTCGCCGGTCGAGAAATGCACGTTCGGATGGCATATCGGCGTGACGAATGTGACTTTTGGCGGCGCGAGCGGGTAATTAGGAGGCACCGAGATCGATAGCAGCCACAGGCCGCCATGGTAAGGCGATGATGGGTCGCGTGGTCCACGGAGCACCGCCTCCCACTGGAACAGGTCCTCGTCACTCGCCGGGCCCAGGTGCAGCACGCTGTCCGGCGGGGAAGTCTGCAGGTCTTGGATCTCATGTGTGAGCCGTTTCAGGGCGTTCTTGCCGCTCCGCGAGGACTTGTCGGATGAGGACATCTTGATCAAGGGTGGTGCTGAGGTGGAGGTGGGTTGCTTGGGTTGCGAGTTGGAGCGGGAGCGAGATTTGCTGGATGGTGAGGGTTTGGCGTTCGGTAGGAATGGCATTAATGCAAAGACTCAGGAAATAGATAAAGACATGTATATTATGTTAGGTACTTCTGGGGCAGTCGAACGATGGGTGGTAGTCAAGCTGAAGCTGAAGCTGGAGGCGCTGGTGTAGGTGCAGTTGTTGTTCCCCAGCCTCGCCAGCTAGCCAGCCTCTGGTGCCTCTCTCCCGGGCGTTCAGCCTCGGCTGGACAAAATGGGCGCTGACCTAAGCAGCCGTTAATAGCGCAGGAGCCACCTATAATAAGAGCGACGACGCGGGGAAGGTGCCCATCGCGAAGGCGCGTGAGTCGCGACCCACCACTTAAGCCCCAAGGGGCACGCCCTTTGCTTAGGGACCAATCTTGGAAGCCAGAAATTTGATGAGGTTATCGGTCAACTTTTGTCGCAAGTCATGATGCACCCTGTTTGAATGCTTTTGTGAATTTCAATGAAATTTCTGCCTTGGGCATCCCACCGCCAACAATGCGCACCTCTAGGATCTCACAAGACACAACTCGTATCTTCAACTCCATTTCCCCCAACACCCTCGCTCCAGGCCGCACTACGAGAAGTGCGAAGCGACTTGCTTCCTTTGCGCTGGGATATAATGGAGAGGTGCAGTTCAAGACTGAGGAGGCAGCACAAAAAGAGAGCTCCGACTTTGGGGGCACATCGTCAATCGATGGTGAATCTGCTCTAAGTGCCACACCGGACATTGAAGATGGGTTTGTTACCACCACAACCTCGACAACGAGCAGCACAGTTGTCCGCGCAAGCAGGAAACGAAAACTCGGTGCCGATTCACCTACGGCAGTCTCAGTAACGCCGACCACTATCAAGCAAGAAGCCGTGAGAACCTCACCCCGAAAAATCAAGACGGAACAAGAGGAAGAAGCCGACGAGCAAGAGAAAAGTCCCGTCAAGAGCAAAGCGAAGGCCAAACCTAAGAAACCAGCGCGCAAGCACACTTCGCCCAGTGGCACCGTCACCGTCGAGCCACCCTCGAACTGGTCCGAGATCTACGATATCATTAGAGCCATGCGCCGGCAGAACCCGACCGCACCTGTCGACACTATGGGCTGCGAGGATCTCTACTGGAGGGCAGCGCCTCCGAAGGAAAAGAGGTATCACACGCTGACGGCACTGATGCTATCAAGTCAGACCAAAGACACCGTTACCGCAGTGGCCATGCAGCGCCTACACAGAGAACTCGTCCCTAACTTTGATCAGCCCACAGGAACGACGGCGGGCTCAGATTTACCTTTCGGCAGCGTGGACGAGCCAAACCATCAGTCGACGCTGACAGTACAGAATGTGATCGACTGCGAAACAACACACTTGGACAATCTCATCGGCAAGGTCGGTTTCCACAACAACAAGACCAAGTACATCAAGCAGACAGCATCCATTTTGAGGGAGCAATACGACTCAGATATCCCAGACACGATAGAGGGCCTCGTGGCATTACCTGGCGTAGGCCCAAAGATGGGATACCTCTGTCTGTCTGCAGCATGGGGCGTCGATCAGGGCATCGGCGTTGACGTGCACGTGCACCGCATCACCAACATGTGGGGATGGCACAAGACCCGCACGCCCGAAGAGACCAGACTCGCACTGCAGGCCTGGCTTCCTAAGGACCGGTGGCATGAGATCAACAAGATGCTGGTCGGACTCGGCCAGACGGTTTGTTTGCCAATTGGCAGGAAATGTGGTCAATGCGACTTGGCTGGGACGGGCTTGTGTAAAGCCGAGATCCGCACTGCGAAGAGAGGGCCCGTAGTCGACGCACGGAATAGGATAGAGGTTGGCTTTGAGGAGCTGAAGAATGAGCCTGAGCTCGAACATATTCCGGTCATCAAAAGGGAGGCATAAGAACGGATCCCCAGGGGATGTACCTTTCCAGCCCGATACAATAATACTAGATGTATATTATGTATATACTCCTTATGTCACCATGTAACCGATGCAAAGCCTGTAGATAGATCTCCTACATCAACATTACGAACGGTATTCCACAACAGCACTATGTCTGTCCTCTTCCCCTTACCACCACCACACAAGCAGACCAGAATTACCTACAGAAGAAGGCCGGGATCGATCTTTGGTAACGCGAAGACTCGAACAAAATGACAAGGACTTGCATACTATTCATAATACTATAGAGATTCATGGAGGAGGGAAAAGGTATTATCCAATTAGATAGACCCGCGCGCCACATTGCGTAGATGCAGTAGATGCAGTGGTGGGTAGATGCTATACTAGATGCATGAATAGATAGATCGATACGTGGATGGATGGATGGATCGATGGGGGTGGCGTTAAATACATTACAGCTGATGCACAAAGAAACATGGAAAACCGAAGGCGTTGCCTGTAAGATGAGACAACCTTGGAAGACAAGACGGGACATGACATGACATAGACAGAGATGAAGGTGAAGCCGCGCTCCCTGTCGTAGTACCGCACACCTCGATATCCCAAGTTCCGTCATTTTCTCATTTTCTCATTTTCTCATTCTTTTCTTTTCTTTCTTTTTTTCTTTCCCCATTTCAACTCGTCACGAAAACCCAAAAAGGGGGGGGAAGGAAGGAAGGAAGGAAGGAAGGGAGGTTATTAAGTCAGGAGGCTTTCGAGCTTTCCCTCTTCTCCCATTCCCAACCCTGCTGTGTTTTTCAGCTTATCTCTGATGCGGACCCTCCGACCACGTGCTGTCGAACGGCCGGGAGACTGTCGCGCTCATATCCTTCTGTAAGGATGTTAGCACAATGAAATTTGGGGACTTTCCAAAAAAAGGGGGTTGGGGGGGGGGGGGGGGGGGGGGGGGGGGGGGGGGGAAGAGAGGGGGGGTTGCTTGGGGCTAGCGGGGGAAGTGCGTTTCGCGGACATAAGCGAAACCCCTATAAGCGAGCCTGCCGGATTTGGCAATCTTATCAGATCGGA
>Ga0105239_10002123_pt1 | contig 25586 bp, 20 predicted proteins | sample KBSC44metaG_FD_92761 | JGI IMG/M metagenome (GOLD analysis project Ga0105239, IMG submission 92761) | Corn rhizosphere microbial communities from Kellogg Biological Station, Michigan, USA - KBS C4-4 metaG | ecosystem: Host-associated > Plants > Roots > Rhizosphere > Soil | place: Michigan, USA...
ACCTTACTTCTCAGGATGCAAGCCAGAAAACCGCTCTGCAAAACCAGATCGACGCCCTCAATAAGCAGATAGATTTCCTGAAACAAAATCACGACGCAACGCTCAAGCAGCTGCAAGACCTTTCTGTCATCTCCAACTCTCAGGCAGAAAGCATAAAGAAATCTCTCGATAACATCGGTAACAAGGACGCCTACATTCAGAACCTTCAGGCTGAGCTGGCGCATAAGGACTCGGTGAACATGGCCCTCGTCATGAACCTGAAAGGCGCTATCGGCAATATGGATGACAAGGACATCAACATCAAAGTTGACAAGGGTGTTATCTATATCGACATCTCCGACAAGCTGCTCTTCAACAGCGGCAAGTTCGAAGTTACCGCCTCTGCAAAGACCGTTCTCGGCAAAGTCGCTTCTGTCCTGAAGGCTCAACCCGATATCGAGTTCATGGTAGAAGGTCATACCGACAACAAGCCCTACAACCACCCCGGTCAGCTGAAAGACAACTGGGACCTCTCTGTTAAACGTGCTACCTCTGTGGTTCGCATCCTGCAGAAAGAATACGGCCTCGATCCGGCTCATATCACCGCTGCCGGCCGTGGCGAATATGTTCCCGTTGCTGACAACGGTACCGAAGAAGGTCGCGCTGCCAACCGCCGCACCCGCATCGTTATCCTGCCCCAGCTGGATCAGTTCTTCAAGCTTCTCGAGAAGAAATAACTTATTCCTGAATATTAGAAAGCAGGCCCGCCTATATGGCGGGTCTCTTTTTTTATCGAATTGATCAATTTTATCACATAATCTACGTTTAAGGACAAATTCCTGTAGTAGTAGTAGCCGGCTTTATGAAGAAGAGACTGCCGATCATAACCGTATTAACCCTATTGGCCATCGGTCTTTCCTGCTTTGCAGAGGGAGAAGGTTCACCCGTGGCCAAAAGGGGAGTATTGGATCTCCGGAAGGTCAACCTTTTTGCCAGGCAGGTGTCGATCAGCGGCGAATGGGGGTTCTACTGGGATCGCCTGCTCCCCCCGGACAGCCTGTTTTCCGCCACTCCCGCCTATATCCCCTTTCCCTTGCTCTGGAGCGACGTCACCCTCAACGGAGCAAAGATCCCCTCCCAGGGGTATGCGACGTATACGCTTACGATCCTGCTACCGTCCAAAAGGCCGCGGCTGGGGCTCGAGGTGCCAGACACCTACTGCTCGTTCGAACTATTTGTCAACGGGATCGTCCAGGCGCAGAATGGCCAGCCCGCAACGACAAAGGAAAAAGCCAGGCCCTTTTGGGTCACCCGCACCCTCGTCCTTCCCGCGGGAGGCTCCGATACCCTGGTCATGGTCATGCAGGTCGCCAACTTCTGGCACAACCGCGGCGGACCCTATAAAGACATATTGCTCGGTGACAAGGACGAGCTGATCCTGAAGAAATACCGGGACTCCGCCTATGACTTCCTGCTGGCCGGCTGCCTGTTCATGGGCGGTCTGTTTTTTTTAGGTCTCTTTGTATTCGCGCGCAACGACCGGACGATCCTCTATTTCGCGCTCTTCTGCATCGTCTTCAGCTACCGGATGGTAGGCACCAATCACTATGCCCTTCACTCGCTGTTCTCCGACATGGACTGGTTTATTACCACCCGCCTGGAGTATCTTACACTATCGATAGGGATCATCCTCTTCACACTGTATACCGGCAAGCTCTATCCCGACGACTCGCATCCGGTGATCCTGAAGGGGATGATCTGGTTCTGTATCTTGTATACCGCCGTCATCGTGTTTACCCCGACCCTGGTGTTCACGAAGTTCCTCGTCTATTTCCTGCTCGTGATGTTCTTCTGCATCGCCTATGCGATGTATGTATATATCCAGGCTGCACGGCACAAACGCAGCGGCTCCCTCTTCGCGCTGCTGAGCACCGCGGTCATGCTGTTCATCTTTTTGCTGATGAACCTGCACTATTTCCTCGTGATCCCCGATCTGCGGATACCGCTGTTCTTCGGCTATATCGCCTTCTTTTTCCTTCAGTCCCTGGCGCTCTCCCATCGTTTTGCACATACCTTCCGCCAGGCCACTTTTCTCGCACAGCAGGGCCTCCGGGTCAAATCGGAGTTTCTGTCCACCATGTCCCACGAAATAAGGACACCCCTGAACGCGGTGATCGGGATGACACACCTGCTGCTGCGGAATAAGCCCAGGGCCGACCAGGAAGAAGACCTTGGTGTCCTGCTTTTCTCTGCCAATAATCTCCTCTCCATCGTGAACAATATCCTTGACTATAACAAGATCGAAGAAGGCAAGATCGGCTTTGAGCAGATATCCTTCGACCTCTCCGCCATCGCCCGCAATATCGTCGCCGGCCTGAAGAATACGGCGGATGAGAAAGGAATAGCCCTTCAGATCAACATCGATCCCGGTCTCGACAGGCGGCTTATCGGCGACCCGACCAGGACCAGCCAGGTGATCAATAACCTTGTACACAACGCCATCAAATTCACCCGCGAGGGATCCGTGACGCTGTCCTTTGTTGTGGAGCGACGCTGGCCGGACTCTATGTCGGTCACCGTAAAGGTCACGGACACCGGTATCGGTATCGCGCCGGAAAAGCAGCAGATGATCTTTGACCGATTTACACAGGCGGACTCCTCCACATCCCGCAGCTATGGCGGCACGGGTCTTGGTCTCGCAATCACGAAGAAGATCCTTGAGCTGCAGGGCGTCCTGCTCCAGCTGCGCAGCACACCGGGCGAGGGCTCCTGTTTTTACTTTACCCAGACCTTCCCGATCAGCACCGAGGCCGCCGGCGAAGAGAAGACCGCTGCGTCGACGGACGGTCATGCCCCCCTGCACGGTATCCATATCCTGCTTGTCGAAGACAACCCGTTGAACGTCCTCGTAGCCCGGACCATGCTGGAGAACAACGGCGCCATTGTAGACGTAGCTACCAATGGGGAAGAGGCGCTGACAGCCCTCAACCCCTCGCGTCACCAGCTGGTGCTGATGGACCTTCACATGCCGGTGATGGATGGATATGAAGCCACAACCCTCCTCCGCAAACGAGGTGAAACGATCCCCATTATTGCTCTGACGGCCAGCACCCCAAAAGAGGTGGAAAGCGAGGCCTTCTCCGCCGGTCTCAATGATGTTGTAGTAAAGCCATTCAGCCCGGAAGAGCTATATCGCGTAGTTCTCCTGCACGCGCGCAGCAGCTCATAGCGACGCCGCGCCGGCGCGCCGATAACCGAGGCACCGCACGGGGAACCTCTACCTCCTGAACCGCGCCTCCTCGAGGTCCAACTCGAACTCCTTGTTGCGCAGCAGCTCCTCCCCGTACTCGGCGTCGCGGCGCATATGAGAGAGCTCCTTGCGCTGGATGTCTACCAGCTCCAGCAGCAGCTGGCGGTAGCGCGGCAGGAAGGCCGGCGCCACTTCGTCGCCTTCTTCGCTCTCCAGGCGCTTGCCGGTGATCTCGACCATACGCTCGTAGCGCGCCTTGAGGCGGTTGAATGCGTCGATCGACTCAGACTCCTTGCTGTAGGCGGCGTTGATGTATTCCAGCGCGGCGGTGGCGAGCCTGAGGCGGATGGACAGCCGCTGCTCTTCTTCGTTCTCCTTGACGGTGATGTCCAGCCTGCGGATGATATAGGGGAGGGTCAACCCCTGGAGCACGAGGGTGAAGAGGATGACGATAAAGGTGATGAATAGGATCAGGCTCCGGTGGGGGAACGGCGTCCCGTTGCTGAGCATCAAAGGAATGGCCAGCGCCGAGGCGAGGGAGACCACTCCGCGCATGCCGCTCCATCCGACGACAAAGATCGCTTTCCAGCCCGGATCGATCTCCTTCAGCCGGATCCGTTTGCTGCAGATCCGCGGCAGATAGGCGCCGGGAAAGACCCAGGCAATGCGGATCAGGACCGTGATAAGGCTGATGACGACCCCGTACAGGATCGCCGCATGCAGCGAATACTCACCCAGGTCTTTAACGATGCCGGGTAGCTGCAGCCCGATCAGGATAAAGACGACGCCATTGAGCAGGAATACCACGACATTCCAGACGCTCTGGCTCTGAAGCCTGCTGCTGTAGCTGAAGATCTCGTGTGCGCGATAGCTGACAAAAAGCCCGCCGCTGACGACAGCCAGGACGCCGGAAGCGTGAAAATGCTCGGCCGTAATATACATCAGGTAAGGGGACAGCAGGGTGATGACCGTATCGATGCTGGGGGTCGTCGGCAGCCAGCGGTGCATGGCGTAGACGATATTGCCGATGATCAGCCCGATCAGGATGCCCAGTGAGACGACGGTTGCAAAGTCGACTCCCGCCTTCCACAGCAGAAACTTTCCCGTGAATATGGTCATCAGGGCAAAACGGAAGACGATCAGCGACGACGCATCGTTGACCAGGCTTTCCCCTTCGAGCACGGTCACGACCCTTTTGGGCATTTTCAGATTTTGCAACACGCTGGTGGCGGCCACCGCATCAGGAGGAGAAATGATCCCGCCAAGCAGGAAGCCACAGGCGAGAGAAAAATCCGGGATAAGAAAATTGGAAACCACCGCTACCGCACAGGAGGTGAAAATGACCAGCCCAAACGCCAGCATGCCGATGGCCCGCCGCATTTTCCAGAAGTCATGCCAGGAAGTATACCAGGCCGCCGAATACAACAACGGCGGCAGAAATATGATAAAGACGATATCCGGCTCGAGCCGTATCATCGGGATCCCCGGCACCAGGCTGATGGCAAGTCCCGCGATCACCAGGAAGATAGGATAAGAGATATGCAGCTTATTGCTCAGCATCGCAAGCAGAGAGACCACGAACAAAAGGGATATGATCAGCAGTAGGTTGTCCTGTAGCATAGCCGTAAATTAATGACTTATCGGGAATTAATTCCTCATGGCGTTGTGAACCGCGTGGTTCGCCGGGGTAAAAGCCCTGTCGCGGGATAAATGCTCTACCGGCACCATTTTTGAAAACCATACCAGAAACACCGCCATGAAACTTCTCCCCATCATCGTCGTAATCCTTCTGGCCGCCTGCCAGAGTCCCCTGCCCAAGCCCGAAAAGCACCCGGCCGACTCTGTCGTCACCGCCACCTCGAAGCCGGTTTCCCCCGACACGAGCACCCTTGGCGGTCCCTGGTTCCTCCAGCCCGTTCTGCCCTCCGACACCGCTGCAGGCAAGACGCCCACGCTGGTCTTCGACTTGGCCAAGTCCCATTTCTCCGGCAATACCGGCTGCAATTCAATGCGCGGGTCGTTCTATTTCAGCAAGACAGACAGCAGCCTCTCATTCTCCGATAAAATTATTACAACAAAAATGGCCTGCCCCGGTTATAACGAACCGGCATTTATGAAAAGCCTGAGGAGCACCGCCCATTATCGCCTCCGCAACGGGACCCTGACCCTGATGGCGGAAGACAATACGGAGCTTTCCCGCTGGATGAGAAAACCGGCCGTCGCGCCAAAAACGCTGAAAGCCTAGACAACCGCGCACCGTACCCGGGGCACCGGCCGCACCGGGAAGGCCAGCCGCTCATCGATGTGTATGGGGAAGAGTTTTATGAGGCTTAAAGATTAGGCCTGTAATAGGTATCCGGATCCGTCAGCACCTTCTTCCACTGACGCTGATGACTCTCCTGCCACTTTTTATCCGGATGCACCGACCAATCTACCAAAGCCAGCTGCTGTCGCACGAAGTCCCGCTGCTCAGGGTGCACGAACAAAGGATGCTGATAATACCACTGCCTGTCCCGGGTCAGCTCCTTCCAAAAAGCCGAAAAATCTGGATACCGCGTTTCAAACAGCTTTACCTCGTCCGTTTCATCATCGTAGGTGCTGTGGTTGTAATAAAAAGGAAGTCCCCCTTCACCCGTGATCCGGTAGAGGCTTCCCCCGCTGTTCTCGGTGGAAATGTCGAAATAGAGCTCTTTTGACAAGAAAATAGTATTTTCGGTACTTGAAGACCCCTGTGGGGCGTTATATTTCTGTTATCTTATTAAAAATAATTCATATGGCTCTCATACCCAATAATAAAAAGAAAAAAGACAGCAAGCAGCCCGCCGGCCCCAAAAGCAATATCCCCGGATTCCCCTCGGGTAAGGGTAAGGCCAACAGCAAAGGCGCAGTAAAGAATACCCGTCTCACCGGCGGATCGCAGCGCGGATCGTAGGCCGTGACCCGGCCCTTGCTTAGGCCAGCCGGAATCCTTTACTTATTTGCTCTTTCTCCTGCCGGTCCTGCTCGATTCGGGCAGCCTCCTCATCAGGGAAAGTTTTTAACTGTATCTGCCCCCGCTTACCGGTTTTACCCCAGCGGACCACCAGCCTGTTGCCATCAACGGCCGATTCCCAGAATCGTTCGTCCTCGCCGGCGATCAGTCGCCGGAATATCAAATTATCATAAGTGCCGGCAGCCGCCGGATCAGGGGCTATGGGATCTGGCTTTGGATCGGCTACGACTATCGGCTTCGAGGCCGGATCAGTCAACGCCTTTATTACCATCTCCATCACCTTCTGCGGCTGATGCAGCCAGTCCTTGGCGTACACCGGCAGCACCCTCCACCCAAAGGCCTTGAGGATCGCCGGCCGCTGATAGTACTGCTCTACCAGATTGTTGTTCCGGTAGTGCGACTCGTCGTCGATCAATATCGCCAGCAACCAGGCCTCATCCTCCGCCTTCTTCTTTACGGCCAGCGAACACTTGAAATCGGACTGACCCACCTGCTCGGCCACCTCATAGCCAAGCGCCTCCAGCTGCTGTTTCAGCTGCTCCCGGATGACAGTCGGCGTGACAGAAGCCTGCGCCGAAGCTTTACGGGGAACCAGCCCGTCCAGTATGGTCCTCGCCGCCGCCATCTGTCCCTGGCTGATCAGCTCGGAATATTGCAGGAAGCGACGGAGGTAGCTGGCGCCCTCGTTGTATTCATTAGTGATCTGGTCGTAACGGATGCTGCTGACCACGGCCATATGTTTCCGCGCACGACTGAAGAGTACGTTCAGCCGCTTCTCCCCTCCTTTTTTATTGACGGGACCGAAATTCATCAGCATCCGGCGCCGGCTGTCGGGACCGTAACAAACGCTCATGATGATGATATCCCGCTCATCTCCCTGTATGTTCTCCAGGTTCTTGATGATAAGCCCCGTGAACTGGTCGTTCTCCGTCCTGTTATACCCCTCTTCAAGCCGCTGGGCAAAGGCCATGTCCCTCTCCGCCAGCAGGTCGAGCGCGGTCTCGATGGCATGCTGCTGTTCCTGGCTGAAGGCGACGATGCCAATGCTCTCCTGTACGCCCCGGTTCAGGAGCTCGCGAACGAGGCAGGCAATATAGTCGGCTTCCCCCGGATTGCTCCTCTTCTCATATATGCCGTCCGGCAGCAGGTGATAGCTGATGCTGCGGTCAAAGAGACAATCCACTGTTGAAGAGGCCTCTTCCGGCGCCGTGATCCTGATGGGCTTCTTCTCCTGGTGGTGGATGGTCTTATCGGGGATGGTGAGCAGATCACCTTCATAAAATGCATGATTGCTGTAGCTGATCAGCGTTTCATAGTGACTCCTGTAGTGCCAGCTCAGCAGAGTGGAATCCAGCTTGCGGGCACCCTGCACCAGCAGGCTGTCCGCGTCGTCGCTGAGCCATTCGTTCTCATCCGCGTCCCCGGCCTTGTCCATATCGTCGGGGTCTTCGGTACGCGCGCTGAAAAAGTCGGTGGGCGGCATCTGCTTGTCATCGCCAACAATGATCGTCTGCCCGCTGCGGTACAGTGCGGGTACACCCTCTTCCAGCGTGATCTGGCTGGCCTCGTCGAAGATGACGACGTCAAAATGGCCGGTGTTCAGCGGGAGACTGTCGCTGACACTGTAGGGACTCATCAGCCATACGGGTTTGATATCCTTGAGCACGAGTCCGCTCTCTTTCTCGGACAGCTCGCGTATACTCTTATAGCGCATGCTCTTCCCGAACTCGTTCTCCAGTATCTTTCGTCCTTCGATATACGCTTTCTTGAATTTCTTCTGCTCCTCCGTCAGCTGAATGGCCGGCCTGCCCGAAATCTCCAGCTGGTGCAGGAATTTCTGCCGGACATAGGCGCGGATCAAGTCCGCATTCAGCCCGAGGAGCGCGGTATATGCTTCGCCCAGCTGCTGCGCGGCCTTGTCCAGCGACTGCTTGTCAATACCCCGGAAGACGCGGTTGGACTGGTATACTTCGTCCAGGCTTTTTCGGACGATGGCCACTTCTATCTGCGGGTTGCGCAACGGCAGCACGCGAACCGCCTTCTTCACCGCGGGGGGCAGCAGGCTGAACGCCCTCAGCACCGGCAACCAGTCCCGAAGTCCGTCTGCATTCGCCTGGATGTTCTGCAGCTCGTCCCGGATCCCGGCCAGACTGCCCATGGGCGGCTCCTGCAGACAGGGTTTCAGCTGCGTTTCCAGCCTGCTCAGCGGCTGGTGCAGAGCCTGTAAAGAGCTCACCAGCGCCGGACCATCCGGGTGGCGCAGCAGATAATCCAGTCCCACGTGTCCCCGCCGGCTCTGCAGCAGATCGATGCTGAGCCTTGCCGTATCGAGGTTGTCCATACGATAGTCTTCTTCCAGCCGCCGTTTTTCCTGGTCTGCCAGCGCCAGTGCGTCATACTCCGCCTTCAGCTGTCCAAGCAGGCTGAGAAAGGTGGGCTTTACGGCATGCTGCGAAAGATCGTAGCTGTTCTCTATCTCTTTCTTTAGTTTTTTCCAGGGACCGCTGAACATGCTGAAGAACCTGCCTTCTTTTTCAGTCGCCAGGCTGATCGCGGCGTCGAGATCGCGCTCGGGCAGCTTGTGGGTCCATCCCTCATTCTTCTTCGCCGCCTGCTGGTGCGCATCCTGCAACTGCTTGTACTGCCGGAGCCGGCGATCCAGCTGCCTGGATTCCTCCCGCCCGGGGTCCGCGATAGCCATATGACCCGTCGAGGCAAAGGGATATAAAAGGATAGCAAACTGTACCAGACTCTTTAACTGCTCGGGGTCCTGCACCTGCCGGGGGTCGACCCGGCTCATATTAAGCAGGCCCTGTACCTCATCCAGCAGGGCCAGCGCCTGTGTCAGCGCCCGATCCAGCTGCTGGTGGGGACTGTCTGATAATATGATCTCCTCATGTATACGGCTAAAAGGATGTGCGGAGAACATGGGGTCTGCGCCAGCCTCTTCCAGCATTTCGTCTACCTCCTCCAATACCCCGGTGGAGTTCCGCCATTCCCGGTAGCCGGGTAACAGCTCTTCGTCTTTCGGGGCCAGCGCCACCAGGTGATCGCGAAGCACGATGATCCGCTCTATCAACTGGCGCACGTCAATGCCGGCACCTGCCGTATCCGAAAGGCTGACGCCGTGAAACTCACGGAGAAGCCCGATCGGGACATTCATTCTGTCCAGCAGCTGCTGCCGCCGCGATTTCAGCTGCGCAAGGTCGAGCCTGTCCTGCGTAAACGCCTCATATGTCGTCTTGAGATTCCGGATAAACTCCCGCTTGTCCCCCTGGCTGTCGTGGATATAGCAGCAGAGCTCTTCGAGGCCCACTTGCTTGAGCCGGTGATAGACGACGTCGAGCGCCGCCCTTTTCTCGCAGACAAAGAGGATGCTCTTCCCCCTCGCTACGAAGTCCGCGATGAGATTGGTGATGGTCTGGCTCTTGCCTGTGCCGGGAGGACCCTGGATGATATAGCTGTAGCCGGTCCTGCTCTGCAGGATGGCCCTCGCCTGTGTCGGGTCGGCGGTGATCACGTGATACCATTCGTCGGGCTTGTTCAGGTCGAAGGAATGTTCCGTGAGGCTTCGCGGCTGCTCGCTGAACAGGGCGTCAAAAACGTGGTGCTGCATCTCCTGGTCGATGACGGTGTTGTAGTCCCTGACCAGGCTCATCTTCTTATAGTTGAAATTGCCGAGGACCATATGACAGACGTCAAAGTCCCAGCTGTAGGGGTTGCTCTCGCTTTCGGCCAGCTCGATGAGCAGCCGCTCACGGGTATCGCGACCTGCCGACGGCCGGGGGATAGGATCTGCCGCGGGGGCGCTGCCATCCACCATCTGCCGCGTGTCCATCCGGATGTCGGAATTCACCAGGAACTCGAGGAAGCTGCTGCGCGGCTCGATGCGCTGCCGGAATATCTCCAGCCCCAGCGGCTTGTAGTGCTCGGGGTCATAGCTGTAGGGAATGGACTGATAGCTGGTGTCCTTGCCGCCCAGCCGGCGTAGTCTCTTTTTATAATTGTTGACGGTCTGCCGAGCCTCACTATGGATGAGCCGGATACGCGGCCTGTCGATATAGTGAAGGACGATGCCCTGGTTTGCCTCCTCGATCTGTGCCCGTACGTGGTTATAGAACTGCTCAGGGCTCATCTCATCCAGGTCGACAATGTCGGGGAGGCGTATCCCATAAAGCTCTTTCAGCTGACCAGCCAGCACGGGGTTGACCTCGGCGGCGTTGTCCAGAACTTTTAAAACATAATGGTCTTCCTTGAGTTTTTTATTCTTTTTAAGACTGACCGGCAATAACAGAAGGGGACTCTGTATCCTCTCCTTCGGGTCCTCTTTTAGATTGTGCCAGTTGAGGAAGGCGATCACCAGCCGCAGCTGGCTAAAGCCATACTCCTGTATGTCGCGCTGCGATTCCACCCGCACCCGATCGAGCGAAGAGGGAAGATAGCCGTGGTCTTCAAAGCGAAGGTATTTGTTCAGGACGATCTCCTTCATCCCCGTGATCTGCGTCGCCAGCTCGCCATTCCAGGTGAACAGCAGCTCGGGCCGGATGCTCTGGTAGTGCAGGACGATCGGCACGCTGCTGACGGTCAGGTTGACGAACCGCATGTTCGGCTTGTAATACAGCAAGCGGTTGCGCCGGCTGGTATCGAAGAGGCGGTTGCGCAGCCTGTTGAGGATAAAGGCCTCGCGCTGTTTCAGCTCCTTATGTACCCAGCCTGCGACCTGGCTGAGGTCCGTCTGTTTTTCGGGGTCATAGTCGCGGTAGTGTTCGAGCCGGCGAATGATATCGTAGAGGTCCTGCGCCCTGCGGCCCCTGTCCAGCTCGGTCATTTCAGTAATGAGCCGCCCGAGGGTGGGGTGTATCCGTTGGTTAAACAGCGAAGGGTTGGTCCGCTGCCGGACGAAATCCGTAAGGTCCTCCGTGTCGTACAGGTCCAGTCCCATGGCCATGCTGCCGAGGACAAGACCCAGACAGAAGATATCGGTCTGCGGATCGTGGTGACCGACCATGATCTCGTGGCTACGATAGCCCGGAAGATAGGCGGGACGCGTCAGCGGCTCGCGCAGGTCTGTATGCAGCTGCAACGTCTCGGTATGCAGCGAGTCGTCCCCGGCATCCGCCTGCAGCCGCATCGTGTCTACCACTTCAAAGCTCTTGGACCGCAGCCGGGGATAGAGAGCCTGTACCCGGTAAAGCGCTTGTACCGGGGCGTGCGTCCTGGTCTCGTCAATATCGAGGAGTCCCTCGGTGAGGAACAGAGCGTCTTCCCGTTCGAAAGGGCCCACCAGTCCCGCTTCGTGAAAGCTGAGGACCTCGCGGAACAAGGGCATAACGAAGGCGATGCAGTCGTCGGTGGAGTATTCCCCCTTGTCGAAGGCGGTGGGGAGAAAGCGGGATAATGGTATTCGGTCTTTTTCCATGCGATGGTCGTTCATAAGATTTATAGAGATCAGTCTTTGGCGCCGCCGGCGTAGGCTTCGTGCACTTTTTGTTTGTGCTGCTGCCATTTTTTATCGCTGAGCTGCAGCTCCTTTTTATACACCGGCTCAAAGGCCGTCGTCAGCAGCATTTCGCCCGCAAACTCAAACGCCCGGCCCGCCGGCATCTCCTCGAGAGATGGATCGGCCAGGACAAAGTCCAGCAGCACATAGGCAAAATAGTCCCGGATGCTGGAGTGGGACGCGGCTATGCGCTCGGCCAGCGCAGTGACGCCGGCATCGGAGACCCCGGAACCCGCGACCCCCGGACCCACGGCGGGATCTTCGCCCCCCGGGACTCCACCAAACGATATTTTTGGAAAATACTCTTTTGCGAGGCCCTCCACCAGGGTACTCCGGAACCAGGCCGGGCGCAGGTACTCCTGAAGGAATGCCCGGGTCATCTCGTTGAGCTCGCGCTGTGCAAAAAGGTCCAGCCGGTCCACCTCGGGTTTGCCCTCGATCATTTGAGCAATAAGATCGCCCGCCCCCGACCCTTCGGCCGCCCACAGCCGCAGCGCCCTCGTACGTATAAAATTCTCAGGATGTGTCGGCGTAGCCGACTGCGTACCCGGCGCCGCGGAAAAAACGGCCTCCGCCTGCTGGGCATAGCTGTCGGCGCTGACCTCCTGGAGGCCTGTCGCGATCTTCAGCAGGGAGGTGATGACCGGGCCGGTGTCTCCCACCACGGTATAAGCGCCGCGGTCGCAGTAGATCTCGGTATAGAGCTTGAACAGCCGGGCTGTCTCGACAAAGGGCGTCACCGACACCCCGGCCGAAGGCCCATCATAAGATGTTTGCGGAAAACTGGGTATTTTTCCGTTGGGCCAGTTTTCCGCATAATAGGGAGGCTCGCTGTTGTAGTTGTTGGCAATGGCGGTGATGATCCTGTCAGCGACCTCCAGCTCGCCGTCAAAAAAGCCGAACAACCGCACATGGCTCAGCTCGTGAGCGATCACGGCCAGCAGCTCGGCGTCGTTCAGCCGCTCGACGATCGGACCGCTGAAGACGATATGCGCCTCCTGGTGTAGATAGACGATACTCGCATTCAGCTCGGGGTCGTTGGCGAACTGCGCCTGGTAGACGGTCACCGGCAGGGCGCCCAGCCCCAGCTTCTCCCGCGCGAGATCGATCTTTTCGTAGAGCGCCTTGTCCGTCTCCGGACGGAACTGGTAGGTATTCTTCAGCAGCTCGGTCTTAAAAGCGGCCAGCTGCTCTTCGCGGGTATGCGCAGCGGCAAAAAACTCCCAGGTGGAGGTCTGCTGCTTGAAATGATCACGGACTTTCAGATGATAAGGAAGAGCCTCGGGTAACATAAGACGGTAATTTAATTAACTTCTTTCATTCGGGCGCGACTTCTTTAACTCGGTGACTATCAACTCCCCCGCGCCCAAAATGCGGACGACGGAGTTCGCCCGGATTTAACTAACTTCGCGCCATGCAAGACTATCTCAGCGGATTGAATGACCGGCAGAAAGAAGCGGTATTACATATAGACGGCCCTATCATGATCGTAGCAGGTGCAGGCAGCGGCAAGACCAAGGTGCTGACTACCCGTATCGCCCACCTCCTCGCCCAGGGAGTAAACGCATTTAATATCCTCGCCCTCACCTTTACCAACAAGGCGGCGAAGGAGATGAAAGAGCGCGTGGAAAAGATCTTAGGCGACTCGCAGGCGAGAAACCTTTTCATCGGGACCTTCCACAGCGTCTTTGCCCGCGTCCTGCGCGGCGAAGCCCATCACCTGGGATATGACAGGAATTTCACTATCTATGACACCGACGACGCCAAGAGCGTGCTGAAGACCGTTATCAACGAGCTGAACTTGGACGACAAGCACTACAAGCCCAACACGGTATACAACAGGATCTCCCAGGCCAAGAACAGCCTGGTCGGCCCCGTCGAATACGCCAACGACTATGCTATTCAACAGGAAGATATGCGCGCCAACCGGCCGGCTATCGCACAGATATTCGCCGGCTATGCAGCCCGCTGCAAAAAGAATGGCGCGATGGACTTCGACGACCTGCTGGTCAATATGTACGAGCTGCTCAAGAACCATCCCGAGAGCCTGCACAAATTCCAGCATAAGTTCAAATATATTATGATCGATGAGTACCAGGATACCAACCCTGCGCAGTACGAGATCATCAAGCTGCTCGGCGCCGCTCACGAGAATGTATGTGTGGTGGGAGACGACGCCCAGAGCATCTATAGTTTCCGGGGCGCGACGATCGAGAACATCCTCCAGTTCCAGAAAGACTATGACGACGTAAAGGTGGTCATGCTCGAACAGAACTACCGGAGCACACAGAGTATCCTCAATGTCGCCAACGAGGTCATCCGCAATAACAAGGGGCAGATACCCAAAAATCTCTGGACCGACAACTCCCCGGGAGAGAAGATCCGCCTGGTCCGGCTCATGACCGACAACGAAGAAGGAAAATTTATTGCCGACACCATCCAGGAACAGCGGCTGCGGAATCACTACAGCAACCGCGACTTCGCCATCCTATACCGGACCAACGCACAGAGCCGCGCTTTTGAAGAAAGCCTGCGCCGGATGGCGATCCCGTATACCATGTTCGGCGGCGTTAGTTTTTATTCAAGAAAAGAGATCAAGGACTTTGTCGCCTACCTGCGTATCATCGTCAACCCCAGGGACGAGGAGGCGCTTAAACGGATCATCAACTATCCCGCCCGCGGCATCGGGAAGACGACCATCGACAAGGCCGTCCTCGCCGCCAACCAGAACAATATCTCCCTCTGGGAAGTGGTGGAAAGGGCCCGGGAATTTGGCTTCAAGGCCGGCACCCTGGAATCATTGGAGAACTTCACGCTGATGATCCGCAGCTTTGCCAGCATGCTCGAAAAGCACAACGCCTATGACGTGGCCGCTCATGTCGGCAAACAGACCAGTATCGTAAAAGAGCTTTTCAACGACAAGACGACCGAAGGCCTCGCCCGCTATGAGAATATCCAGGAATTGCTCAACTCTATAAAGGAGTTCACCGAAAGACCCGACGAGGACGGTGTGCTGGAAGCCGAGACCAAGGGCCTGGGCAACTATCTGCAGCAGATCACGCTGCTGACGGATGCCGACGAGAAAGACCCCAACGCCGACACGGTAAAGCTGATGAGCATCCACGCCGCCAAGGGCCTGGAGTTCTCCTGTGTCTTTGCCGTAGGACTGGAAGAGATGCTGTTCCCCAACGGCATGGCCATCAATACCCGCGAAGAGCTGGAAGAAGAGAGAAGGCTTTTCTATGTGGTGATCACCAGGGCGAAACAACGCCTCTGGATATCATACGCCAATACGCGGTACCGTTTTGGCAACCTGGTGCAGAACGAACCGAGCAGATTTATCGACGAGATCCCATCCGAATATTTAGACCGCAGCTTTGCCGGCGGCGGCATCCGCAACCAGGGTTTTTCAGGACCCTCGGGTTCGGCGTATGACCGAATGCACGGCAACAGTTTTAGCGCAGGCTCCGCCGCACAGGCAGAAAAAAGATATGGCCCCCCGCCAGCAAAGAAAGAGACCAAGCCATCCTACGTGCCTCCCAAACCTTACATGAAGACGATCGAGCACAATCCGTCGCCCGATTTTATGGCCAGCGATACGTCGGCCTTGCAGGTCGGACAAAAAGTAGAGCACCAGAAATTCGGATTCGGCGAAGTCATGAGCATCGAAGGCTCTGCTCATAGCCCGATCGCAACTGTGCGATTCCAGAACAACGGAGAAAAGAAGATCATGCTCAACTTTGCCAAGCTGCGCATTGTTCAGTAAGCAACCAGTGTTGAACGTTCGAACAACTGTTGTTTAATACACCGATATTTGCAAATTTTTTGCAGAGCTGAAGCGAATTTGCAGTCGTTGACCCGGGAACGAATCTCCTTTGGAGATTATTTCTATCACTGGGAAATAATGACGTGATTTGCATCAGCAATGTAAAAAAATGACGGAGTGCGTCGCGCTGAAAATGGCTACAGCTATTGATTTTAAAAAACTTTTGCTACCTTTTACGCATGACCGAAATGTACAAGATACAGCCGACGGGATTGTATTTTGTAACCCTAACCGTAGTTGGCGGGATCGACGTGTTCACCCGCTGCGAATATTGTGATCTGCTTGTAGATAACCTTAACTACTGCATAGATAACAAACGGCTACGGGTATACGAATATGCTATCATGCCCAGTCAGTTGTATATGATCGCGGACGTCGAACAAGGAAAAGGTAACTTGCCAAAAGTTTTACGGGATCTGAAAAGTATCTCGGCCAAACAACTCCTCCGCGCCATATCCGAACATCCTGAAGAAAGCCGTAAAGAGTGGCTGATGCGCCTGTTCCATTTTTTCGCCAACCGGTATCAGCACGACTCTGAACATCATTTCTGGCAATTCGGCAATCAGCCCGTAGACCTCGAAAAGCTGTTCAAGAAAGACAAGCCGCTGCCATCTCCCATCGATAAGCTCCAGAAGGCCAAATGGGTCGACGACCCCCGGCACTATATCTATTGCAGCGCCTATCCCCGCCAACGGGTAAAACTGACTGCAGCCAACGGGCTCCCAACCGATGTTACAGATGCAGAAAAAATAACATGAGTATATAAACAAACGGGACGTTTTTTTGTACCTTTAAGGATATCCCTTCCCATAACCTGTCACCCATTAGCCGGGAATCAATGTCCGGTGAAAACTTTATTTTCTTACCAAAATAGAAGGTTATGCTGCCTAATAATAAGCCGAAAGTTCCCTTCGACGCCTGTTATCTTTTGACGCTGAATACTGTAGACAAGATCGATGTATTCGTCAGGCCGGCTTATAAACAGGTGATAGCAGAAGCCCTCAACTATTTTGTCGATACCCAGAGTCTGACGATCTATAGCTGGTGTCTGATGTCCAGCCATCTCCACCTCATCATCCGGCCAAAGGATGGCACAGCCCCCTCGTATTTCGAGAGGGATTTTAAGAAATTTACAACGCCCGCCATTCTAAAGACGATCGACCTGGAAATGGACTTCCGCCGGGATTGGATGCTGCGGCATTTCGAAGAATATCCGAAGTCCCTTCGCAGGCTGGAAAAGTTCCACCTGTGGCAGAATTGCAGCAGCCCCCTCCGTATCGAAGGCGACTGTGACACCCTGCTGTCCCGGATCAACCATATACACGAGAACCCCGTCCGCGAACGGATAGTCGAACTGCCTGAGGCCTATATCTTTAGCTCTGCCCGCGACTATGCGGGGATACGGGGTCTGGTAAGGGTGAAAGTGATCCAGCAGCAGGGGCTTTTCGGGACCAGAATGCTGTCTCAGAATTGAGGACCGGGGACCCGTGGACCGGGCCACTGTCGGTGGATCGTTGGACAGCGACTAATTCTTTTTCAGCGCGTCGGCCAGGGCGGCTACTGTCTTTTTATCGTTGCCGGCGAACAGCTTGTTCCCGATGAGGGCGACCGGTCGTTTCAGAAACGTATATTCTTCGAGGATCAGCCGGCGGTAGTCCGCCTCGTCCAGCTGCTGGTCCTTCAGGCCCATTTCCTTATACTTGATGGCCCGGCGGCTGAACAGCGCCTCGTACGAGCCTGCCTTTTCTTTCAGCTGGTCCAGCTGTTCGGGATTGATCTGTTCTGTCTTGATATCCTGCAGCGTGATCCCTTTTTTATTCGCGCCGGTCTCTTCCAGTATCCGCTGACAGGTGGTACAGGTCGAAAGATGATAGATCTTATTCATAGCCGCGAATGTAATATTTTCCTCTAATTGCCGACAAATGATGATATTACCGCACAAACCCAATCGTGGTTAGTACCGATCAACAGGAAGCCTTTATCCGCCTTGTCGACCAGCACAGGGGGATCCTGCATAAGGTATGCAGGCTGTATTGCTTTACCGATACTGACCGCCAGGACCTCTTCCAGGAGATCGTCATCCAGCTATGGCGGTCTTACCCCGGGTTTCGCGGAGACGCCAAATTCAGCACATGGCTGTATCGTATAGCGCTGAATACGGCCATCTCCGACCTGCGCAAACAGCGTCCCCCGACGACGTCGACCAGTCCCGACCAGCTGCCCACTGAGCTGCAGGACATCCAGTATTCCGGGGAGAAGGAACAGCAGCTTCAGCTGCTCTATACCGCTATCAACCGGCTGACGGAGGTAGAGAAGGCGCTGACCATGCTCTACCTGGAAGACAAGACCTACCAGGAAATGGAAGAGATATCGGGTATTACCCAAAACAATCTGAGGGTAAAGATGAACAGGATAAAGGACAAACTTCGTAAAATGACAAAGGAGGCCACTTATGGAATTGGATAACCTTAAAGGTATTTGGCAGGATCTGGAGGAACCGTTGCCACAGGGACGCCGATCGGGGGACCCCGCCGCCCATACCCGCGCCACCGGCCTGTCTTCTGGCGGTGAAAGCCTCCTTCCCCTGCTGCAGCAGCGATCCCGCGGTCCCGTAGCCCGGATGCGCCGCAACCTCCGGATCGAGCTGCTTTGTATCATCGTCGCCTATGTACCCCTTATCCTCTTCTATCTCGTGGAGTTCCAGGGAAGGTTGCGGGCCATCTCCCTCCTCTTAATTGTTGTGGGAGCGTTCTTCTGCGCCTATTACTACCGCAAGTCCCGGCTGCTGAACACCATGCAGTGCTTAAGCTGCCAGGTCCGCTCGAACCTTGCCCGACAGGTCGGGACGCTGAAGAGATACACCCGCTTCTATCTGCTGGCTTCGACCATCGTCATCCCGGCAATGGCGATACTGACCTATGTCATCTTTCACCTCCAGCTGCTCTATCCCGGCGATGGGACGGTTTATCACCGGCTGTCTCCGGCGCCGTGGTGGAAGAACTCGACGGTCTGGCTGCTGATGTTGGTACCGTTCACGATCGCTATGTACTATTTCAACGCCTGGTATATCAACAGGCTCTACGGACGTCATATTAAAAAATTACAGGAATTGCTGCGGGAAATGGACGAGGAGTAGGAAATTTATGGAAAACACCCGATGGGAAAGATACTCCTGGCCTTCCTCCTGATCGCAGCGACCGCCGGCTCGGCTCAGACGACCTCCGCCTCCGCCCCCGTCCACGGACCAGCCCGCGCGAACCTCCGCCCGACCCAATCAACGAGCCCCGAAGCCGCGATCCGCCGGCTGATGACCGACCAGGCCGCCGCCTGGAACCGCGGCAATATCGACGAATTCATGAAAGGCTACTGGGAGAGCGACTCCCTGGTCTTTATCGGGAAAGCTGGTCCCACCTATGGCTATGCTGCCGCTTTGGCCCGCTACAAAGCCAGCTATGACAGCCCCGACAAGATGGGGCAGCTGACCTTCTCCGAAATAAAGATCACCCGTCTCTCACCGGAGTATTGTTTCGTCATCGGGAAATGGGCGCTGAAGAGAATAGCCGGCGATGTGGGTGGGACCTATACGCTGCTGTTCCGGAAGATCGGGGAGCAGTGGTTTATTGTGGTCGATCACACTAGTTGATCAGCAGCTTCCGGAACTCCGACGAGTCCCCGTTGAACACGTCAAAATCGACGTGCGTCAGTATGCCGTTGACCCGCCCCGACTCGCTGTGCTGCCAGAACGCCCACTCGCGGTAGATGCCGGGCCGCTCCTTTTGCAGGTAGTGCGCTATCCACAATGGATAACCGTCAAAATCGTCTCTGAGATATGATTTGTAGAAATCGACGCTGGTATAGATGATCGGAGTCACGTGATAATGGTCCTCGACCGTCTGCAGCCACTCCTTTGCGCGGTCCCGCAGTTTCTGCGCCGGCACGCCGTAGGTCTGCTCGATGTCCAGCACCGGCGGCATATCGCCCGGCATCAGCTCGACGGAGTTGATAAAGTTCTCGGCCTGGGCCTTCCCGCTCTTGGTGGAGAGAAAGAAATGATAGGCGCCCCTGGCGAGACCCGCACTCCTCGCCTTCTTCCAGTTGCGCTGGAAATAGGCGTCCTCATTGGATAACCCCTCGGTCGCCTTGATAAAGGCAAAGCTCATCTGCACTTCCCCGACCTTCATGTCCTTTACCGAACCCCAGTCAATAATATCCTGGTATTTTGAAACATCAATGCCGTGAATGGTGTAATTGGTAGGGATATCTATTCCGAATTCCTGGTAACGTACAAAATGAGCCCTCCTTTCCTGCCACCAGTCATAGGCGACAAAGCAAAACATCACCAGCACCGCGGCTGTAAGGGTCAAGAGTACGATCTTCCAGGCCGTATATTTTTTGCTCGAACGAATAGACATAATTGTTTAGCCGGAACGGCCTTTTTTTTAAATTTAGTCCGTCCCGGCTGAATTTTCTTATAATTGGCCTTCGGCCAGTCTGCCTGTGGCAGCCTTTGTGCAAACATAATTTACTATTTTTATATTTTATAGCTTCGATGCCCGATTTTAACTGGAACGATACGATTAATTTATTGTCCAAGATCACCGGAAAACGCTTGTTCAACGGCATGAAAGTTTTGTCCAGCTATTATTGGAGCAAATGGACGAAAAAAGCCGTGCAGTGGGGCTATCCGATCTCGATCTCCTTCGAGCCTACGACCTCCTGTAATCTCCGTTGTCCGGAATGTCCGAGTGGGCTCAGGGCCTTTACGCGGCCGACAGGGATGCTGCAGAACAGCTTCTTTCAACAGACGATCGACCAGCTGTCTGAACAGCTGCTATACCTGATCTTTTATTTTCAGGGAGAACCCTATCTTAACCCTTCGTTCCTCGAAATGGTCGCCTACGCTTCTGCCAAAGGGATCTATACGGCCACCTCGACGAATGCGCACTACCTGAATGATCGCAACGCGAAAAGGACAGTGGAGAGCGGTCTCGACCGGTTGATCATCTCGATCGACGGTACTACCCAGGATGTCTATGAACAATATAGGGTAGGGGGCAGGCTGGAAAAAGTACTGGAGGGGGCCAGGAATATCGTCAGGTGGAAGAAAGAGCTGAAGAGCAAGACCCCCTTTGTCTTCTTTCAGTTCCTGGTCGTGAAGCCCAACGAACACCAGCTGGAAGACATCCGGCGGCTGGCAAAGGAGATTGGCGTTGACCAGGTCCGTTTTAAGACGGCACAGGTCTATGACTATGAGAAAGACCCCAATGGGCTGATCCCCGGGAATACGAGATATAGCCGTTATAGAAAAGACAGCAGCGGCGAATACGTATTTAAAAATACCCTCGAAAATCACTGCTGGCGGCTCTGGCACGCCACCGTCATCACCTGGGACGGGCTGGTCGTGCCCTGCTGCTTTGACAAGGATGCACAGCATACCCTGGGCGACCTGAAAGGAAAGTCCTTCAAAGAAATATGGCGCAACGAAGAGTATGTTACATTCCGCCGGCAGGTGCTACAGAGCCGGAAGAATATCGATATCTGCGCCAATTGCAGTGAAGGGACGGCCGTTTGGCGCTGAACCCTTCGGCCGGTTTGGACTAATCATTGATCAACACAACACATATGCCACTATCACCGTCCGCGCTCAGCCGCCTGGAATTTCAACACCAGACCATCCATGACCTCATCCACGACATGCCGGAAGCCGAGCTCCGTCGCAATATCGTCGCCGGCAAATGGAGCGCCTTTGAGAATATCGCGCACCTGGCCGCCTATCAGCCCATCTTCCTCCGACGGCTCGAAAGAATGCAGGAGGAGTCGGGCCCACACTTTGACCGCTATATTGCGGAGCAGGACCCGATGTTCGCCCCCACGCTACAAAAAGGGCTCGATGAGCTCCTCACCGATATCGCTGTACAACGCTCACGGATCACCGCCCTCTATGAGTCGATGGACGACACCGCGCTGGCCCGGACGGGCGTACACCCGAAGTATGGAGAGTTCAGCGTACGGGAATGGGCAGAGTTTTTCCTGCTGCACGAGGCCCATCACCTTTATACCATTTTTATGCTCGTCCAGGACTTGCGTAAATCCTTGTAGCATAATTCCCTACCTTTACTGTATACTCAAAAAGGTCCGTGAACCATGGCACTTGAAAACGAAATAAACCAGCGTAAGTTCTATAGCGAATATCAAAAAGCGAGGATCAATATCATCTATACTTCCAACTGGCTTTTTGAAAAAGTGGACGCCATCTTTGATGAGTCCGATATAACGCCGCAGCAGTTCAATATTCTGCGTATCCTTCGCGGCGAGAGCAAGGCCCTGTCCACGATGCAGATCAGGCAGCGCATGCTCGACAAGATGAGCGATACCAGCCGCATCGTAGACCGCCTCGTCAGGAAAGGCCTGGTAAAGAAGACACCCAATGCCGAAGACCGTCGTCTCGTCGACGTGGTGATCACGACGAGGGGCCGCAAGCTGCTCGAGAAGATAGACCCCTTCGAACAGGACATCGACAAATGCATGAACAATCTTTCCGAGGAAGAGACCAGGACGCTCAACCACCTTCTGGACAAGCTGCGCAACATCGCCCCCATCCTCCTTATCCTGGCTTCTTTATTTCTCCCGGCCCCGGGCTATGCCCAAACCTCGACCCAGGTCACCATGGCACAGCCGGCCGACTCCGCTGCGGACTCGGTCAGGGCGGCGACTCCTCTCCTTCCTTCAATTTCAAAACCCAAATACGAATTTCGCGCAGCCTGGATCACCTCGGTCGAAAACATCGACTGGCCCTCCAGGAAAGGGTTGCCGGCAGACAGCCAGCGAGCCGAGTTCATCCGCCAGCTGGACATGCACAAACGCAATGGCATGAACGCTGTCGTGGTGCAGATACGCCCTGCCGCGGATGCTTTTTATCCATCTCCCTATGAGCCGTGGAGCGAATGGCTGACCGGCGTCCAGGGCAAGCCGCCATCTCCCTGGTATGATCCGCTGCAGTTCATGATCGAAGAGACCCACCGCCGCGGAATGGAGTTTCATGCCTGGTGTAATCCCTATCGCGCCGTGAAGAACATCGGCAGGTCGTCTATCGCCGCCGACCACGTCACCCGCCGACATCCGGATTGGTTCGTTCGGTTCCAAAATACCCTCTACTTCGACCCGGGTAACAAGGAAGCGCAACAGTATGTGGTCACGGTAATACGGGATATCGTTCACCGTTACGACATCGACGCCCTCCACTTCGACGACTATTTCTATCCCTACGATATCCGGGAGGGCAATCCTAAATTGGATTTCCCCGATAAGGCAAGCTATGCCAGATACGGCAACGGCATGAGCATCGGCGACTGGCGTCGCAGCAACGTGGACTCCGCCATCCTCCATATCAGCCAGGCCATCAAAGAGGAGAAGCCGTATTGCAGGTTCGGGGTCAGTCCGTTTGCCATCTGGCGCAACAAGTCCCAGGACGCAGAAGGCAGCGAGACCTCAGGGGGTGTCACCGACTATGATAATCTCTATGCCAACATCCTGCTATGGCTCAAACGCGGCTGGGTCGACTATGTCGTTCCGCAGATCTATTTTGATTTCGATCAGCCAAGGGCGCCCTTTGGTCCACTGCTCGACTGGTGGGCGCATCACAGCTATGGCCGGCACTGTTACATCGGGCTTGGCATCTACAAGGCCTTCGAGCGTGTCGCGGCCTGGCATGACCCGACCCAGATCCCCCGGCAGATCCGGGCGATGCGCACCTATCCTGAAGTACAGGGAGCGGTCTATTTCAGCAGTACCTCTTTTGTCAGAAACCCCAACGGCTGGTGCGACAGCCTGAGGAATACCTACTACAGCTATCCCGCGCTGATCGAGCCCATGCCCTGGATCGACACGACCCGGCCGCACGAACCCTCCTTCCGCACGGAATACAACCAGAAAGACCTCTCCGGCACCGCATGGCTGTCCAGGGGCGACCCCCAGGACAGGTTGAGGGGCTATGCCGTCTATCGCACCGACTCGGCCAATGTCAGCACGGATTCCCTGGCGGCCTTTGATTTCATCCCTTATGATTCGGTAGCCGGCTTTACGATCCACAGCGGATCAACGGAGGCGAAAGGAAAGGTCTGGTACTATTATGTTACGGCCGTAAGCCGCAACAATGTGGAAAGCAAAGCTGTTCCGCTGCTTTTTTCTAATTTTACAAACTAAATTGTGTTATATGCCTGGATTTGAATTATTCGGCCCGGAAGAACGTAAGGAGGTTAATGAAGTGCTTGAGACCGGCATCATGATGCGCTATGGCTTTGACGGTCCCCGCAAGGGTATCTGGAAGGCTAAGCAGCTGGAGGCTGCCATCTCGGAGAAGCTGGGATGTAAGTATACACAGCTCGTCAGCAGCGGCACCGCTGCGCTGACGACCGCCCTGGCCTCCCTGGGAATCGGCGCCGGCGACGAGGTGATCATGCCGACATTTACGTTCGTTGCCAGTTTTGAGGTCATTCTCAGTGTTGGGGCAGTACCTGTCCTGGTGGACGTAGACGAAACGCTTACACTGGACCCGCAGGCCGTACGCCGCGCCATCACCCCCCGTACGAAATGCATCATGCCGGTGCATATGTGCGGCGCTATGGCCGATATCGACGCACTGCTGGCGATCTGTAAAGCGCACCACCTGATCCTGCTCGAAGACGCCTGCCAGAGTTTCGCCGGTAAGTACAAAGGCAGATACCTGGGGACGATCGGCCATGCCGGCGCTTTCTCCTTTGACTTTGTAAAGACCATAACGCTGGCGGAAGGCGGTGCTGTCGTCACCAACAACGAAGACATCTATATCAAGTGCGATGGCTACTCCGATCACGGCCATGACCACAAAGGCGTGGACCGCGGTGCGGACCTGCATCCCTTTATCGGCTATAATTTCCGCATCTCCGAATTACACGCGGCGGTGGGCCTGGCGCAGATCCGCAAGCTCGACCAGTTCCTGGCCATCCAGCAGAAGAATCACAGTCAGCTGAAGGCGATCCTGTCGACTGCTCCCGAAGTCTCTTTCCGGTCGATCCCTGATGAATCCGGGGATACCCATACCTTTCTCAGCTGGTTCCTTCCGACGGAAGAGATGGCCCGCGGCGTCATTGCCGAGCTGAAGCAGCAGGGCGTGCTCGCCGGCAACTTCTACTGGTTCGATAACAACTGGCACTATTTCCGCAAATGGGACCACCTCCGGCAGGCGGCGACGCTCAATAATCTCAATGATGCGCAGAGGAAGGCGCTGACGGCTCTCGATCCCGCCGGTTTCCCGGCCAGCGACAAGGTAATGAGCCGTTGTATCTCCACCGCTATTGGATTGTTGTGGACGGAAGAGCAAACAAAGGAAAAAGGGGAAAAGATCGTGGCGGCGATAAAGAAGGTGGCTTTGGGACAAAAGTCGATGGCGTAGGAAGTCCGCGGTGGGCTCCGGCACCTGGTCGCGGTTCACGGGGTTGTAAGGCTCCCGCCGCGAGCGCGGTGCACGCGCGCCGGCGTCCGACAGCGGCGCGGTTCACGCGGAGGCGCTACTTCCCTTCCAGACGGTTAACGTAGTCCAGCGAGCCCAGCCGGAAACGGACGGGGATATGTGTTGTCTTTTCAAGATATAGCTCCTGCTTGCAGAAGAAGCCCAGGTGGTTGACATAGTAGGCCCCTCCGCCGTTGACCCCGAATGGAGGAGGAGCGGCCTCTGCTGCCTGAAATGCCGCCGGATCTGCCCGCAAAGGGGAGGACTGGTGCCCCGTCCGGGGTAGTACCAGGGTCCACGATAGCGCCGGCTCGGATGTCCAAAATACCGGCGGCTCCAATGTCCGCTGCAGCTGTAGCTTCACCGGCACCATTTTATCCACAGGAACAACCCCGGGAGGCTGGGAACGCACCCCAAGCATAACCATTGAAAGACATACAACAAGAAAAGTTTTTTTTCGTTGCACGGATCATCCCTCCTTTTTATGTAAATTTACGGCCTGATTTTTGTGGTTCGCGCGCTTTTTCTGCAGAAACCGGAGAAAACGCGGGG
>Ga0105239_10002124_pt1 | contig 25586 bp, 27 predicted proteins | sample KBSC44metaG_FD_92761 | JGI IMG/M metagenome (GOLD analysis project Ga0105239, IMG submission 92761) | Corn rhizosphere microbial communities from Kellogg Biological Station, Michigan, USA - KBS C4-4 metaG | ecosystem: Host-associated > Plants > Roots > Rhizosphere > Soil | place: Michigan, USA...
CTATCATGAATTCGCGATCGTCATGGACCGCAAAAGTTGCGCTGGCCCGCGACGGAGTTGCCGGCGTGGCTCGTTTAAAGCTCCCTGTATTACACGAACGATCCTGCGAAGCGGCCTTTTGATTGGGTTTCCGTGCGATGTGTTCTCACGGCGTGAGCTCGAACGCCGTGCCTACACCGTATTTGCCGCCCGCGGACGTCGTGCCGAACAGGTTTCCGGAAGGGTCCAAGACCAGGCCTGCGACCGGATATTTGCCGTCCAGGCAGTTCGCCCGCGCGCAGAACGCATAGAGCGTTTTGAGCGACGAACCGGACAACGAGAACACAGTCCCTCCGCCCAGGTGAGAGCCGTCGATGTTGTGGCCGCCACCTGTGTCTGTCGTCCCCAAAAGATTGCCGGACGAATCCACGATGAGGGTGCCGGAAGGATTGGCGCCGTCGAGGCAGTTGATCTTGTCGCAGAACTCATAGGCAATCGTATATGGCGACAGCGTTCCGCGCGGCACGAGCTTGTAAATGAAGCCGCAACAGCCGCCATTCGCCGTTCCGCCATAGGGAGACGTTCCGAAAAGATTGCCCGCGCCATCCATGACCAAGGTGCTGGAAGGATATTGACCATCCATGCAGTTGGCCTCCGCACAGAAGCTGTGAAGGACTGTCTCGGTCCAGCTTCCGGCGTCTTGCTCAAGTTTGAAGATGATCCCATGCCCGTATTGGCCGCCAAATTGCGCCGTTCCGAACAGTTCTCCGCTGCCGTCCACGATCAAACCTCCGCTCGGATTGCGGCCATCCCTGCAAACGCCCACAACCTTCGAACAGAAATTGTAGATGATCGTTTCGCTCCAGCTTCCACCATCATTTGTCAGCTCGAACGCAGTGCCACCCGCATTCGCGCCGCCGTCCGCCGTCGCGCCAAAAAGTGGAGACACGCCGTCATAGGGAATTCCGCTGGCGGCTCCCAGGTACGTGAGCCCCCCGTATGGAGCAAACCCGTCGCCTGACTGCGAACCGAAGGCATGCAGCACTTTGAAAGTAGGAATTCGCTTTGCGCTATTGATGGCAAGTTCGAACGCAACGCCCTTGTTCGAGATGCCGCCTTGACTAGTCGTGCCGTAAAGATTTCCACCCGTATCGATGATCAGCGGGCCCGTTGGATATACCCCATCGCTGCATCCCGCCTGCGAACAAAAGCTGTAAAGGACCCGGTATACAAACTTGCCCGTCTTCGGATTGCGCGCCAATTGATAGATGGTTCCATACCCGAATTCGCCGCCTTGGTAGGTTGTGCCGTAAAGGGCGCCTGCAGCATCCGCGATAAGACTGCTCTGCGGATATTGGCCGTCGGTACAACTGCGCAATGTGCAGAAATGGCGAAGGGTGGTCAGCGTATAAGCCGATGCGCCGCTCCACGCTGCGGCGGCGGCCAGCAGCACTGCTGTGAGCGCCAGGCGATTGATCCACGCAACAAGGCGATAGGACCCAAGAGACATGGCGCAGCTCCCCAAATAGGCGCGCCACATTAGCACGTCTTATGCGTTATTGTTTGTCGGCGCGGGGCCTCGAAGGCGCATCCACGTGTGAACGGCCGTGGGAGGACTACGGCGTCAGTTCGAACACCACGCCGTTGTTCTTCGTGCCGCCGGCCGTGGTTTCGCCGTAGAGGCGACCGTTCGCGCCGATCGAAAGGCCGGCGATCGGTTCCTGGCCTTTGAGGCAATTGTCGTCGCGGCGGCAGAAGCTGTGCAGCAGTGTGTAGGTCGCTCCTTCCAGGCGCCACACCGCGCCGCCGGTGCGATCATGCTTTCCGCCATCGCCCGCGATGCCGTAGAGGGCGCCTGCCTCATCCATCACCAGCGTGCCCGCAGCGCCCGCGCCATCCCGGCAATCGCGCTGCGAACAGAAGGCGTGCAGCACGTTCTCCTGCCAGTGCGTGCCGTCGGTGCGCAGCTTGAACACGACGCCCGCGTTGCTCGCGTTTCCGCCGAAGCTCGTACCACCGTAAAGATTGCCCTCGGCGTCGCGCAGCAACGTGGTGTCAGGTCCCGAGCCGTCTATACAGCGCGCACGCGCACAGAAGCTGTAAAGCAGCCGGGCGTTCCACTCCTTGTTCTTTCCGGCTGCTGAAAGCTGAAGCACCGTTCCGCCATTGTGCGCACCGCCGCCATGGGTCGCGACAAAGAGGTGGCCCGTGCCGTCCATCGTGAGGCCGAGCGGCGCGCCGCCATCCGCGCATTGCGACCGGGCACAGAACGTGTAGATCACGCGCTCCTTCCAGCCATGGCCGCCTTTGTTGGGCGTGAGTTCGAAGACGATGCCGGCGTCGTTCCATCCGCCGAGTCCGGTGGTGCCGTAGAGCGGCGAGACGCCGTCATAGGGCAGGCCCGTATCCGCGCCGCGATAGGTCAGGCGCGAGCCCGGCCGTGTTCCGTCGACACAGGGCGTGCCGGAACAGAATCCATGCAGCGTCTCGATCTTCCACCGTGCATGCTTCGCGTTGGGCGATAGCATGAAGACGCTGCCGCCGCCTTCGCTGCCGCCATTGGGCGTCGATCCGTAGAGGTTGCCGTTCACATCGGCGATCAGAGCCGTCTGCGGCAGGTTGCCGTCGGCGCAGGATTGCGCGCAGAAATCGTAGAGCGTGTGGAACGGACCATCGGGCGCGATGCGGAACACGCTGCCAGTGGCATTCGCGCCGCCTTGCTGTGTCACGCCATAGGCATTGCCAGCGGCAACGAGCAACAGCCCGCCGCGCGGTCCGATACCGTCGGTGCAATTCGCGGCCGAGCAGAAATCATGTGCGACACGATAACCGGCCGTGGCCGCGCTCGCCGCAACGCAAGCGACCAGCAATGTTGCCGCCCTGAGCAGCCACAAAAAAGCCTGACCCGTAAACTTCACAAACGTCATGACACCGTACCACGCCACTGCTGCCAAGCTTATCACATGATCAGGGATCGCCAAATCGTTCCAAAGTCGATCCGTACACGGATGAGTTAGACTCTTCGCATCCTGTTACCCATTGCTACGCAACACTTTTCTGACCCCGGCATTACGCAAAAATAACAGTTCTGCGCAGACGGAACCCCACGCTTGCGCGTTTATCGCTGTGAGCCTCCGCGCGGCGACGGGAGGCTTCTTTTTCGTCCGTCTTTGTTTGTGTGAACCTGTTGGAGGAGTAAGTCGCATGAAAGTTCGTTCGATTGCGTTGTTGGCTGCCGCAAGTGTTTTGACGTTTCTGAACCAGGCATCGGCGCAGGTGGATTTCACGCCCGATGCACAACGCATCATTTCCGATCCGATGTATCTGCCGCTCGGCGGGCAGCTCTATGGTGACACCGGCTACACATATAGATCGGCTGGCCGCGACGTCTTCGATTCCACCGGCACGCAGACGCTGCACGCCAATGTGAGCAGCAACACCGTCTCGCAGCAATTGCAGTACGGCCTGACCGATGACATCGCGCTGCGTTTCGACTGGGGCTATGTCGTTTCGCGGTCCGCGAGCCGTCATCTCATGCCGGGCTTTGTCGAGGACTCGAGTTCCGGCTGGACCGACCCCGATTTCGGAATCACCTGGCGCGCGATCGATCAACGCGCGGGCGGGCCGCTCAGTCTCGATCTGCGCGCAGACTATTCGCCCGATGCGTTCCCGGCCAAGTCGCCGTCACCCGATGATGAGGGCACCGTGGCACGTGGCGGACAGGCGCTCGATCTCGGACTGACGCTTGGCCATCAGACGCGCGACTTCACGCTCGCGGGTCTGTTCGATGCGGAATATCTGGGTTCGCAGAAGGCCCTCAACCAGGTCAACGGCTCGATCCTGAAGAGCGACAGCGTGTGGAACTACACGCTGGGTCTCGCCTCGCAGACACGTCTTAACGACGCCTTCTCGATCAATGCCGGCGTAGGACATACCTTCAACAACGATGTGACCGCGGTCAACGAAAGCAACGGCATTCTTCGCGTCCAGCAGCCCGGCGACTACACCAACGTCAACGTCGCGCTGAACTATCACTTCGTGCCGAACACGGTGGTGGGCTCGGTCGGCTATCAGCACAATTTCTACGGCGATGCCCGTACGGTCTTCCCGGGGTCGCCCACGAGCAACAGCGAGACGCGCAATCACGACGAAGATCTTGTCGGCGTGAATCTGCGCTACAATTTCAACTAGGTGGTTTCGGTGTGGATGCGTTCCCCCACACCGTCATGGCCGGGCTTGACCCGGCCACCCAACTTCAATCGAGACTCGCGAATCCGGAATGGAGAGATTACACGCTCGTCTAGTTTATAGCGCGTGGACGCGCGCCCGATGGATGGCCGCCTCAAGGGCGGCCATGACGGACTGGAATTGATTCAGATAAACCGAAACTGCTTTAGGCGGATACGCGCAAGCCGGAGCGGAATGCGCCGCTCCGGCTTTTTTGCGCGCCGGCACAGCACCGTGTCATAAAGCGGGCGTCTGACACGGATCGCTCCGCATGATCTGGCTCCCCGCCGAACGCCTGGTGTTCATCCACAATCCCAAATGTGCCGGGACGTCTATTCACGCGGCACTTGAGCGGCTACCCGGCGCGCAGGCGTTCTGGGGCCGCCGCTACGACGTCGCGGAAGACGCGATCATCGACATGGCGCATCTGACCATTGCGCAGGTGCGCAAACGCCTGGGCAAAGACGAGACCTTCCGCAGCTTCGGGTTCGTGCGCGATCCCTATGCGCGATTCGTGTCGTCGTATCTCCATCTCAAGCGCTGGAGTGCGGACCACCGCGCGCTCACTATGGATGAACTCGCGTTCGATATCCTCGACGAGGAGCGCATTCGCTTCGACTGGAAGTTCATCCACTTCGCGCCGCAATACCGTTTCTTCTACGAAGGCACGCAACGCACCGTCGACCGCGTCTGGAAGACCGAACAGTTGCCGGATGCATGGGAAGAAGTGCGCTCGGTTTTTTCACTCGACGCCAAACTCGCATCGGAGAACCGCGGCGATCTGCGCGACACCGCAAACCTGAGCGCGGCGGTCGAAGCGCGGATCAACCAGCTCTACGCACGGGACTTTATGCTGTTCGGCTATGCGATGCGTCCGGTGAGCGCGAAGCCCAGGCCCGCACGCGGCCCCTATGCGGGGTTCGTGGAGCTATGGCCCGAGCGGCGCAACCTCGACATCACCGAGGCGTCGAAGGTTTAGGCAATTTCGAGTTTACCGGAATCAATTCCAATCCGTCATGGCCGCCCTTGAGGCGGCCATCCATCTGGCGCATCCGCGCGCCATAAAAACTAGATGAGCGTGTAATCCAGTTCTTTCCATTTCGGATTCATCTTCTCGATCAATGCAGAGGTATCCCTTCTTCACACGTGTCTCGGTGGAAGTTGGGTGGCCGGGTCAAGCCCGGCCATGACGGTTGGATGAAATGGTCTAACCCGAAAATACTCTAAGCGAACGCCACGCCCGCGAGCACGAGGCCCACGAGGCCGAGTCCTACCGCGCCAAGCCAGAACGGCCGGCGCTTGGTGATGATGGCGACCGTCGAGAGCGCGATACCGATTTCGACCAAAGTCGCGGCACCGGTGAGCCAGTGATGGCGGCGCTCGTGCTGCGCGCTTTCTCGGACGAGCCGGTCGCGCTCCGCTTCGTTCTCTTCCGCGCGCTTCTTGATCTCGGGCTGCTTTTCAGCCTGCTCCTTTGCCGTTTCCCGGAATTTGTCTGCGTTGGCTCCGCCCTGGTCCGCGGCAATGCTGTACATGTGACGCTTCAGACTGTCGGCCTGGTATTCGTTCCAGGTGTCGGTGGCCCTGTCCTGGGAGAGAACCGCTTCGCTGGAGGCGGTGATCGCAAGTCCACCTTCCACGGTTTCCAGGCTGCCCGCCGCTGCCGCCATCACGGCCAGCACCGCGACGGTGATGGTGACGCGGGAGATGAAGGGATCGCGCTCATGCGCCGCGTGTTCGGCGTGTTCGCTGTGCTCGTGGGCCTCAAGGGCGGGGTCGTGCGACATGGAAAAGGGGTCCGAATCGGTGGAAACACCGCCTGTTATCAGGGCATGGTGACATTCACCATGTGCGATCCCTTAACAAGGCCGCCTTTGGCTGCGTGATTTGCGTCACATTGTGGGAAAATGCTGCCGTTTCAGGGGCTTCCGATTGACGGTTTCGGATCGGTCTGACAATTTAACCGTGCTGGGGACGTGCTCGGGGCACGGACCGGCGGAGGGGTGGTCCCGGTTCGGGGGCAGGGGATGATTAAGTCGGAACTGGTTGCGCGCCTGACGGAGCGCTATCCACACTTGTACCACCGCGATGTAGAGCGGATCGTGTCGACCGTGCTCGACAAGATCACGCATGCGCTGTCCGAAGGGCACCGCGTGGAATTGCGCGGTTTCGGGGCTTTTTCGGTGAAAGTCCGGCCCTCGCGGCTTGGCCGCAATCCGCGCACCGGTGAACCCGTATCGGTCGAAGAAAAACGTGCACCGTTCTTCCGCACCGGTAAGGAATTGCGCGAACGCCTCAACATGAACGGTAAGGCCCCGGAATAGCCGTTGCCCGCAGCGCCGCCAGAGCCTAAGAGGCGGCCGCGATGAGCAAAGCGCGACTCGACAATCCCATCTTCGTTGCGATCGACACGCCCGATCTGGACCGGGCCTTGGCACTTGCACGTGCCGTCGGTCCCCATGTCGGCGGGCTGAAGGTCGGGCTGGAATTCATCACGGCGCAGGGGCCTGAGGGCATTCGCGCCATCGCGGCGCTGGGCAAGCCCGTTTTCGCCGACACCAAATTCCACGACATCCCGAACACCGTCGCCGGCGCCGCGCGCGAGATCGCGAAACTCGGTGTGGCGATGTTCAACATCCACGCCTCTGGCGGCGAGGCGATGATGCGCGCCGCGAAGGACGCCGCGTCATCGATCGATCCGCAGACGAAGCTGATCGCCGTCACCGTTCTCACCAGCATCGACGATGGCGTGCTCGACAGCGTCGGGCAGCGCGGGCCGGCGGGCGATCAGGTCGTGCGCCTGGCGAAGCTCGTGCAGGCCAGCGGGCTCGACGGTGTGGTCTGCTCGGCGCATGAGATCGCGGCGATCCGCAAAGCCTGCGGCGACGATTTCCTTCTGGTCGTTCCTGGCATACGGCCGGCCGGCAGTGATCTCGCAGACCAGCGCCGTGTGATGACACCGGCGGAAGCGGCACGCGCCGGCGCCGACATCCTCGTCATCGGCCGCCCTATCACCGGCGCCCAGGACCCCGCGAAAGCCGCATGCGAGATCGCGCTTTCCCTGATGGATAATGCCCAACCCTCCCCTTGAGGGAGATGGACGATGGTGACGTCAATTCTCGCCGTTCTGCAACTTATGCAAGTGTGCTAGCGTCCCGCGCGATAGAATATCAGGGGACGCCGATGTTGAAATCTCTGTGGGCCGCAGCGGCGGCTCTCGTGTTTCTGGCAACATCCGCGACGGCGAGCGTCACCGTGACGCTCTCCGCCGCCGCCGGTCATCCGAGCCTCGACGTGAAGGTGAGCGGCAGCGGCTTCTCGCCGGACGAAGCGGTGGATGTGTATTTCGACACCACCGACGAGTTGCTCGCGTTCACCGACGATTCCGGCAATCTTGCCGCTGAGGATTTGATCATACCGGCGAGCGCGTTGCCCGGCCCACATTGGATCACCGCCATCGGACGGAAGAACGGCGATGGCAACCACGCGGCGTTCACGGTCCGGACGGACTGGACAACATTCGGATTTACCGAGCGCGGAAGACGCTTCAATCCGTATGAGAACGTCCTCAACACGAGCAACGTGTCGTCGCTGGACCTTGACTGGACGACCAGGACCAGCGGCCTCATCGATTCATCGCCGACGGTTTCCGGCGGCCGGCTCTATGTCGGATCGTATGATCACAAAATCTATGCGCTCAATCCCGCGACCGGCGCCGTCTTATGGAGTGTAATAACGGGCGGAAATGTCTATTCGTCGCCTGCGGTGGCGAAAGGCATTCTTTATGCCGGTTCGACCGATGGTAAAGTCTATTCGCTGAATGCTGCCACGGGCGCCACGCGATGGACGGTGACCACCCTCGGTCAGGTTTTGTCATCGCCCGCCGTGGCGAACGGGATTGTGTACGCCGGATCGATGGACGGCAAGGTGTATGCGCTCAACGCAGCCACGGGCGCCACGGTCTGGACCTACACGACCGCAGGCAGCGTGAGGTCGTCGCCGGTTGTCGCCGATGGTGTGGTCTATATCGGATCTAACGATTTCAATATCTACGCACTCGACGCGGCCACGGGGGCGCTTTTGTGGGCGCACGGGACCAGTCAACAAGTCACCGGCGGTGGCGCTGTTGCGAACGGGCTCGTCTATTTCGGATCCACCGACGGCAGCATCTACGCTCTGAGCGCCGCGAACGGGGGCCTGTTCTGGAGCGTACCAACCGGCGGACTCGTGGAATCGACCCCGGCAGTCTCCAAGGGCGTCGTCTACGTGCAGTCCGATGACGGATTCCTGTATGCGCTCGATGCCGGAACGGGCGCACAGGTCTGGAAAGTGGCGACGCCGGGTGGTGGCGTGTCCTCGCCCGCAATCGCGAACGGCGTTGCCTATCTCGGCACGCTGAACGGAAGGATTTGCGCCTTTAGCGTCTCAAACGGGGTCAAGCTGTGGCAGGCCTTCGCGGGTTCTATCGTCTATTCCTCACCCGCAGTCGTCGATGGCGTGGTCTATAGCGCGTCGCAAGATGGCAAGGTCTATGCCTACGCAATCAATGGCGGCGATGCCGCGGTCTACAAGCGCGATCCGTCGCCTCCGGCTTACGCGTCGCTGCATCCGGATTTCAAGCTCAAGGCGAGATCACACTGACGGAGAGATTCTGAATTTTCTGAACATCGGAGGGGAACGATGGCGGATAACCAAACCAAGCAGACAAAAGTCAGCGCTTCGAAATACATCGCCGGGATTGGCGACGAGGCCAAACGCGCCGATGCCAAAACGCTCGTAAAACTTTTGCAGGAAATTACGGGGGAGAAGCCCGCGATGTGGGGACCTTCGATCGTCGGCTTCGGCAGTTACCACTACAAATACGACAGCGGGCGCGAAGGCGACATGCCCTTGATCGGCTTTTCACCGCGCAAGCCCGCGACCGTTCTCTATGGTGCGACCGGCTTCGCTGGCGCGGACAGCCTGCTTGCCAAGCTTGGCAAACACTCGACGGGCAAGGGCTGCCTTTACATCAAGAACCTGGCCGATATCGACGCAGCCATATTGAAGAAGCTGCTCTCCAAAGCCGTCGCTGAAAAGCGCGCCAAATATCGGAACTGACGTGAAACAATTGTTAGTTGTGAGCAATCATTTTCCACCGTAGAGTTCCCTCGGCTCCAAGTTCGCGAGGGCTGTCATGCGGGCTGATCGGAATTGGGTACAGCGTAACCTTGGCTTCGACTCGATAAGCGAGCCGCCGCCGCGCGCAAGTTTTGTCAGGGGCGAGGCGCCGCAAACGCCGGAAGACTTTCAGCGCGAGATCATCGATTTCGATTCCGAGGCGCCGGAAGGGCGGGAATTCCTCGCCTTCAGCACGGCCACGGGGCTGTCCCGCTTCACCGATATCCCCTGGCCGAAGGCACTTGCGCCTACGCCGGCATCGAAGCTCACGCGCAAGAGCAGCGCCGCGTTGCCGCGTGCCGACGTGCTCGTGGTCACCTGGACGGTGGATGAGGGCCACGCGCTCAGCCGCGTGCTCACGCCGGGCAAGGATTCGCGCAACGACTATCTTTCCTACACCCACAACTACGCCAAGATTTCGGCCGACATGCGCAGCTTCTGTCCGGCGAAGGAGGCCAAGCGGCTCGGCGCGTACTGGACGACGAAGATCGGGAGCAAATCGGTCGTCGTCTTCAAGTCGGATTCGCACATGTCGCAGGACGGACCGAAGATGCCCAACATCGAGGTCTGGCGGCAGATCATCGACGAGGTGCAGCCCATGCTCGTGATCACTACCGGCACGGCGGGCGGCATCGGCACGGATGTCGAGGTCGGCGACGTGCTGGTCAGTTCGATCGTGACCTTCGATTGCACCGCCAAGTTCAAGAACTTCAAGGTCGACAACGAATCCATCGCGCATGACCGCTATGCGAGCGCGTCCGCCAACACCAAATACTTCGCCAAGGCGAAAGAACTGTTCAAGGCGAATGCCGGCCAGCTTCCGAAGGACAATACGCGTCCGCCCAAGATCGTCCGCGCCGGTCCGAAGTCGGTCAACACCGGCGTGCTGACGACCGACTTCTTCGGCTTCGACACGTCGAGCAATTACTACAAGCTCAAGGGGCTGGGCCGCGTCTCGGAGATGGGCGATGCGGTCCTCGGCCTGGTGGTGAAAGAGATGGGCGGCAGCGCGCCGCCCTGGCTTGCTATCCGCAACGTGTCCGATCCGCAGATCGCGTCGGGGAATCTCTCAATCCGGGATCAGGCCAAACTCGCGGCCACCATCTACAAGGGCTACGGCCGCTGGAGTTCGGTGTGCAGCGCCATCGTCTGCTGGGCGGCCGTCGCAGCTCTCTAGGAATTTTCGGGGCTCTATCGAAGGAGAACGGCAATGAACAACATCGTTCGCGCGGCGCAAGCGGGGCAGGGCGGCCCGGTCACGATTGCCTGCATCAACAAGGCACAAACGCCCTTGGGCGTAGATTTCGGCAAGCTCACAGCGGCATTGCAGAAATGCTATACTGACTTCTTCGTGCCGGTGTGGGGTTATCCGGTTAAGCTCTACAACACCACCGAGGCCAAACCCACCGACTGGCAGTTCGTCTACTTCGAGAACGCCGACCAGGCGGGTGCGCTCGGCTATCACGACCTGACGAAGAAGGGACAGCCGGTCTCGAAAATCTTCGTCAAGACGACGATCGACGACGGCGAGAAGGTGAGCGTGACCGCTTGCCATGAGCTGTTCGAGATGGCCATCGACCCGGTCGCCAATCTCTGGGCCCAGGCGAACGACGGCACCGAATATGCCTATGAGATGTGCGATCCCGTCGAGGAAGACACGTTCGAGGTCGACGGCATTGCGATGTCGAACTTCGTCCATCCGGCGTGGTTCGAGCCGTTCAAGCATCCGGCCGGGACGAAATACGACCACCTCGGCAAATTGAAAGCGCCCTATTCCATGACCAAGGGCGGCTACATCATCACCATGAAAAACGGCAAGGTCTCGCAGAAATTCGGTTCGAAAGCGAAGGAGGTGCGCTTCGCGCGCGAGGATCGCCGGGGCCACCGAAGCGAATACCGCAAACCGGTCGCCAAGGCCCTCAGGCTCGGGCCGAGCAAGAAAGACCGTTACGTGCTGAAGGTCGGGCAGCGCAGCACGCCGTAAAATGCGGAAGTAGCAAAACAGACCTCACCCTCCCCTTGAGGGAGGGTCGACAATTTGCCAGCGCAGCGAGCAAATTTCGGGGAGGGGTACTAGCTCCGCTGCCGGTGCAGTACCCCTCCCCGAAAAATTCTTCGCTTCGCTCGAATTTTTCGACCCTCCCTCAAGGGGAGGGTCGAACTACATCCTCAGTATGCCGCTGCCACACGCGTGCTGCGGATTGCGTCGTCGGCCTGCATCATCGCGTCTTCATAGGCGGCGCGATAACAGGAGCGATTGTCGTCCAGTGTCACGTACTGGTTATCGAGCTGGCGGCACAAATTGAGCGCGGTCTGGCGAAGCCGGCTGCGCAAGACGCGTGCGCCCCAGACCGTGCGCAGATCGAGATCGTCGAAGCGCACCTCACGCGAGAGCGACACGTTCTGAGTGGGCGCGCCAATCTCGCTGCGCTGTGGCCCGTAGTGCGGCGCGCGAACGATGACGTCTTCCGTCGGGCCGGCATAGTACTGCGCCGAGGCCGAGGTCGCGAGCGTCAGGGCGATTGCGCCTGTTGCGAGAATTGTGGTCAGGGTTTTCATGATCCTTACTCCCTGTAGTCGTCGTAGTAGGCGTAGTTGCGTGCCTCGTGGATGGCGGTGTCCGCACGGTTCAGGCCGCCATGGAGCGCCTGCTTGTAACAGGACGTGGTGTCGGAGAGCGCGTGCGGAAAGCGCGCCACGAGCCTGTCGCAGACATCGTGCGCAGCATCGCGCACACGCGCCCGCAGCTCATGCGCACCGGCGGCGCTGCGCAGATCGAGATCGTCGTAAGCGACGTTCATCGAAAGTTTGGTGATCTCGGTCGGCGCGAGCGCACTGTGATCGGTCTGATAGGGCGGCGCGATGACGATGACGTTCTCCGGCGGCGCACCATAGCCATCGTCGTAGCCCGGTGGCGGACCGTAGTCGGCCGGTGGCGGACCGTAATCGTCGTTCCCGTACGGACCCGGGCCGTAATCGGACGTGGGAGGAGGTGCATAAGAACCGTCGTCATACGGTCCGGGCCCATATTCCTGTGCGTTCGCTGCCGTCAGCATCAGCGCCAATGCACTCGCTACGAGCAGCGCGGATTTCGTTGTTTTCATCATTTGGGCCTCCACCCGAAAGCGGTCAATTCCAGCCTCTATTGGAAAACGACGAGGGCGCTGGATGGTTCGTTTGGAGGTTGTGGCGTTTCTGTGGCGACGCGGGTTCCCTGCGGGTTGCCACTGGCCGCCAGCCGGGCGATAAGCCGCGTCCCATGGGCATTCTGGTCAAAATCTGCGGCATCAACAGTGTGGAAAGCGGCGACGCCGCGGTGCGCGCGGGCGCTGATTTTGCCGGGCTCGTGTTCCACGCGGAATCGCGCCGCAATCTCACGCTGGAATTCGCCCGCGCGCTGGCGGAGCATCTGCGCGGACGCGTGCGGTTGGTGGCGCTGATGGCGGACGCGGGCGACGAGCAGATCGCGGCGATCATGCGCGCGGTCCGGCCGGATTTCCTGCAGCTTCACGGCAGCGAGACGCCGGAACGGATCACGGCGCTGCGCACGCGTTTCGAGGCCGGCATCCTCAAATCCATTCCGGTGGCGGACGCCACTGATCTCGCGGACGTGGCGCGCTATGAGGCGGTGAGCGACATGATGCTGTTCGATGCCAAGGCGCCGAAAGGGGCCGCGGTTCCGGGTGGTCATGGCGCCGCGTTCGACTGGCAATTGCTCCGTGGACGGAGTTTCTCGAAGCCCTGGCTGCTGGCGGGCGGTCTCAATCCTCGCAACGTCGCGCGCGCGGTCGCATCGAGCGGTGCGCCGGGCGTCGATGTGTCGTCCGGTGTGGAGACCGCGCCGGGGGTGAAGAGCGCGGAGCTGATCCGCACCTTTGTCGAGGCCGCGCGCAACCCGTTCCACGCGGAGGCGCGGGCGTGAGCATCCCCCCGAATTCCTATCGCAGCGGACCGGACAGCAAAGGCCATTTCGGGTCCTATGGTGGACGCTTCGTCGCCGAAACGCTGATGCCGCTGGTGCTGGAGCTCGAGCGCGCCTACGACACGGCGAAGGACGATCCCGCGTTCCAGGCCGAGCTCGACGGCATGCTCACGCATTATGTCGGCCGCGAGAGTCCGCTCTATTTCGCCGAACGCCTGACCGAACATCTCGGCGGCGCGAAGATTTACCTGAAGCGCGAAGACCTCAATCACACCGGCGCGCACAAGATCAACAATTGCCTCGGCCAGATTCTTCTTGCGCGGCGCATGGGCAAGACGCGCATCATCGCCGAGACCGGCGCGGGCCAGCATGGCGTCGCCACCGCAACCGTCGCCGCGCGGTTCGGGCTTCCCTGCGTCGTCTATATGGGCGAGGTCGACATCGAGCGGCAGAAGCCCAACGTGTTCCGTATGAAGCTTCTGGGCGCCGAAGTGCGGCCCGTCACATCCGGTTCGCGCACGCTGAAGGACGCGACGAACGAAGCGTTGCGCGATTGGGTCGCTAATGTGCGCGACACCTTCTACATCATCGGCTCGGTGGTGGGGCCGCATCCCTATCCCGCCATGGTGCGCGATTTCCAATGCGTGATCGGCAACGAGACGCGGACGCAGATGCAGGAGCGGGAGGGCAGGTTGCCCGATCTTGTGATCGCCTGCGTGGGCGGCGGCTCGAACGCGATGGGCATGTTCCATCCGTTCCTGGACGACGGCGCGGTGCAGATTCACGGCGTCGAAGCGTCGGGTGACGGCCTGGGTACCGAGCGCCATGCGGCGACGCTCACCAAAGGCACGCCCGGCGTGCTGCACGGCGCGCGCTCTTATTTGCTGCAGGATCGTGATGGGCAAATCCTGGAGGCGCATTCGATCTCGGCGGGCCTCGATTATCCGGGCGTAGGGCCTGAGCACTCATGGTTACGCGATTCAAATCGCGTGAAGTATTTCTCCGCAACCGACCGCGATGCGCTCGAGGCCTTCGTTCTGCTGTCCAAGCTCGAAGGGATCATACCGGCGCTCGAATCTGCTCATGCCATCGCGCACGTGATGCGCGTCGCGCCACAGATGCCGAAGGACCAGATCATCGCCGTCTGCCTCTCCGGCCGGGGCGACAAGGACATCTTCTCCGCCGCCGCGGCGCTGGGGGAGAAGATATGAAGAAGGAGAATCACGCGGAGGCGCGGAGTCGCGGAGTTGGCGCCCGTGGCCCGGATGGCGTGTCGTTCAGAAAAATGCTGGCGCGCGAGGCGCGCCGATACCTCATCGCCCCGCTTACGGCCTCTTCCTCCTCCGCATCTCCGCGTCTCCGCGTGAAAAATGTGGTGTCAACGTGAGTCGCATCTCTCAGACATTCGCGGCGCTGAAGAAGCAGAACCGCTCTGCCTTCGTGCCGTTCATTACGGCGGGCGATCCGGATTTCGAAACGGCGCTCGCGCTGCTGCAAGCGTTGCCGAAAGCCGGTGCGGATTTGATCGAGCTCGGTATTCCGTTTTCCGATCCGATGGCGGATGGTCCGGTGAACCAGGCGTCTTATTTGCGCGCGCTCAAATCCGGCATGACCTTGGTGAAGGTGCTGGAGATGGTGCGCCGTTTCCGCAAAGGCGATGGCACGACGCCGCTGGTGCTGATGGGTTCGTACAATCCCATCCACGCCTACGGCACGGCGCGCTTCGCCAAGGACGCGGCGGAGGCGGGCATCGACGGTCTTTTGATCGTCGACCTGCCGCCGGAAGAAGACGAAGTCCTGCGCGTGCCGGCCACCGCACATGGGCTGGACGTCGTGCGCTTCGTCACGCCGACCAGCGATACGGTGCGGCTCAAAACCATTCTCGATGGCGCCAGCGGCTATCTCTATTACGTTTCGATGACCGGTATTACCGGCACGCGCGCCATCGCTGCGGCGGATGTTAAGGCGGCGATAACCAGCTTGCGCGAAAACACCACACTGCCTGTGACGGTGGGATTTGGCATCAAGACACCGGAGCAGGCGGGCGACGTGGCTATGTTCGCGGACGGCGTGGTTGTGGGAACCGCGATCGTGGCGCGGATTTTCGAATGCGTGGAGGGCAAACTCGCGCGGGCGGCGCTGGTGTCAAATGTGGCGGAATTCTGCACCAGCCTTGCGAAATCCGTGCATGCGGCGCGCGAACCGGTATAGAATAGCGTCATGAACTGGATCACGAATTTCGTCCGCCCACGGATCAAGAGCCTGATGGGCGGGCAGAAGACCGATACGCCCGAGAACCTGTGGAAGAAGTGTCCGTCCTGCGGCGAGATGATTTTCCACCGCGATCTGGTGGCGGCACAGAACGTCTGCCCCAATTGCGGCTATCACATGCGTATTGGTCCGCAGGAACGGTTCGCGGCGATTTTCGACGGCGGCGCATTTGACGAACTGCCGGTGCCGACGGTGCCGATCGATCCGCTGAAATTCCGCGGCGAGAAGCGTTATCCCGACGAGATGAAGGGCGCGCGCACCAAGACGCAGCGCCAGGAAGCGCTCAGCGCCGCGCGCGGCACGCTGGACGGTATGCCGGTGATGGTCGCGGTGCAGCCATTCGATTTCCTCGGCGGCTCGCTCGGCATGGGCGTGGGCGAAGCGCTGGTGCGTGCGATCCAGGCCGCGGTCGAAGAGAAGCGGCCGTTCATCCTGTTCGTGTCCTCCGGTGGCGCGCGGATGCAGGAGGGAATCCTCTCGCTGATGCAGATGCCGCGCGCGACCATCGCGGTCGACATGCTGCGCGAGGCACGGTTGCCTTATATCGTCGTGCTCACCGATCCGACCTTCGGCGGCGTGAGCGCGTCCTACGCGATGCTCGGCGACGTGCAGATCGCCGAGCCCGGCGCGCAGATCGGCTTCACCGGCGCGCGCGTGATCGCGCAGACCATCCGCGCGCAATTGCCGGAGGGCTTCCAGCGTGCCGAATATCTGCTCGAACATGGATTGCTCGACATGGTGGTACCGCGCAAGGAGCTGCGCGAAACCCTGTCCCGTGTGGTGCATCTCCTGATGAAGCGTTCGCGTCCGAAGAAGAGCCTTCCCGCACCGGCCGCCACTGCGGCTGCTCCGGTGTCGCGCGGCGGCAACGGCCACGATCCGGCGGCGCGGGCGTGAGCTGCCGTTATCCTTCGCGGCTCGCGTCTTTCGCGATGCTCAAGACACTCGCACCTCAGGATGACGACCGGGGTGGCTCGCGGGAACGCGCATGAGCCTGGACACGCAACGCAGCGACAAGATCCTCGCCCGGCTTCTCTCGCTGCATCCCAAGAAGATCGATCTCGTGCTTGGCCGCATCGAACGGCTGCTGGCGGATCTCGGCCATCCCGAACAGAAATTGCCGCCGGTCATCCATGTCGCGGGCACGAACGGGAAGGGTTCGACCTGCGCGTTCAGCCGCGCGATGCTCGAGGCGCAGGGGCTGAAGGTCCACGTCTATACCTCGCCGCATCTGGTTGAATTCCGCGAGCGCATTCGGCTTGCGGGCCAGATCATCAGCGAAGAAGAGCTTTCGCAGACGCTCGAGGAATGCGAGCGCGTCAACAACGGCGCACCGATCACCTTCTTTGAGATCACGACCGCCGCCGCGTTCCTCGCGTTCTCGCGGCACCGGGCCGATGCGCTGGTGCTGGAAGTGGGTCTCGGCGGCAAATACGACGCGACCAACGTGATCGCGAAGCCGCGCATGACCGTGATCACGCCCATCGGGCTCGATCATGCCGAATTCCTGGGCGAGCAGATCGCCGGCATCGCCGCGGAGAAGGCCGGCATCGTCAAGCCGCATGTGCCGCTGATCGTGGGCCAGCAGGACGATACACCGCGCGATGTGATCCTGCGCCGCGCCGATGCGCTCTCTGCACCGGCCTATGTGTTCGGGCAGGATTTCTTCGCCCACCGCGAGCACGGACGGATGGTTTATCAGGATACCGACGGTTTGCTCGACCTGCCGCTGCCGCGGCTGGTCGGCAGCTATCAGATCGACAACGCCGCCACCGCGATTGCGGCCTTGCGCCGCGCGGGTTGTGGATGGGGCAGCGACGCCGCGATCGAGAAGGGGCTTCGCAGCGTCGAATGGCCGGCCCGTCTGCAGCGCCTTACCAAGGGACCGCTGCTCGATCTCGCGCCCAAGGATGCGGAAGTCTGGCTCGATGGCGGACACAATCCGCACGGCGCGATGGCGGTGGCCTCCGCGATGGCCGATCTCGAGGAACGCGGCGACCGTTCGCTCTATCTCATCTGCGGCATGCTGCGCACCAAGGACGCGATGGGATTCCTCGCGCCGTTCCGCGGGCTCGCGCGCCACATCGCAACCGTCGAAATTCCGGGCGAGGAGATGAGCCTCGGCGCCGGCGAACTCTACGACCGCGCGCGCGCCGTGGGCCTCGATGCAGCACCGGCCGAGGATGTCGAAGACGCCATGCTGCAGATCGCGGCCTGGGCCCGCGTCCACCCCAAGGAACCCGCACCGCGCATCCTCATCTGCGGCTCGCTGTATCTGGCGGGGGAAGTGCTGAGGGACAACTCGTAGCTTATTGCATACTCAGTACATTGTTCTATATTCGTTCTCTCTACTTATGAGAGAGCGGCGATGAGTGATATTGGGGACGACGGCCTGCCGATTTCTGAGGTCGGCGAATGGGCGCTCGAAAAGCACAAGCGGCTACGCAGCTACGTCGATATATGTAAGAGCACACGTCGGAAATACGTCGATCCGACGAAGAGCAAATCCCGTGGGAGTTCTATGCCGAGGACAGCGGGGGCGTCGTATATCGATTTGTTTTGCGGTCCGGGCCGTAGCCGCATTCGCGAAACACATCAAATCATCGATGGAAGTCCTCTCGTCGCGTATCGGGCGTCTCTGGACGGAGGGGTGCCATTCTCTGAAATACACGTTGCCGATGTGGATGAGAGTTACTGTAACGGAGCGCAGGCTCGAGTTAGAGCAATGGGCGGTAATACTTTTGGCTATTCGGGGCCAGCCGAGGAAACCGCTCGTCAGATAGTTACTCAACTTCATCCGGAAGGGCTGCATTTCGCGTTTCTGGATCCGTTTAATCTTGGTGGATTGTCGTTCGGTATAATCGAGACGTTATCTTCGTTGGAGCGCATAGACATTTTGGTACACCTGAGTCTTCAAGATCTTCAACGAAACTCCGAATCCTATGTCGCTACCGAAAATTCACCTCTCGATCGGTTTGCGCCCGGCTGGCGCGCTGAAGTGGATAGCAAGCAAGCTCTTCATTCATTCCGAGCAAATCTTCTGATCTATTGGCAAGGGTTGGTCCGCCGCCTTGGATTTGAACATCAACGGCCGGAACTTGTGACGGCGCGGGGTGGTCAGCGGCTTTACTGGCTGATATTTCTTAGTCGGCACCCAATAGCCGGCAAATTTTGGCGGGAAATTCGTAACACATCGGGTCAGGGTGAATTGGGCTTTGGATAATGGCCGGTCTTAGCGATATCGAATGGACGGATGCGACGTGGAATCCGGTTTCGGGATGCAAGATCATCTCGCCCGGCTGCACGAACTGCTACGCCATGCGTATGGCGGCGCGGCTTCAGGCGATGCGGCATCCTGCCTATGATGGCGTCACACGCAAAAGCGGTGGCCGTCCGAAATGGACCGGGCGTATTCACCTGAACGAAGGCGCGCTCGACGTTCCGCTGCGCTGGCGCAGTCCGCGCAAAATCTTCGTCAATTCCATGTCGGATCTGTTTCAGGACGGCGTTCCGGACGATTTCATCGCGAGCGTCTGGGATGTGATGCTCCGCGCCGATCGGCATGTTTTCCAGATTCTCACCAAGCGACCCGAGAACATGTTGCGCGTCGTCACGGAAAATAATCTCGCGGTACGCCCCAACATCTGGCTCGGAACTTCCGTTGAGGCCGCGGCCTACAAGCATCGTATCGAAGATCTACGACGGGTGCCGGCCGCGATCCGGTTTGTATCTTTCGAGCCGCTGGTGTCAGGCATTGGCCGCATCAATCTCACCGGCATTCACTGGGCCATTGTCGGTGGCGAGTCCGGACCGCGTGCAAGACCGATGAAAACGGCTTGGGTGGACAATATCGAGAGCGAATGCCGCCGCTACGACGTTGCGTTTTTCTTCAAGCAATGGGGCGGCGTAAACAAGAAGGCGGCGGGGCGCGAATACCGCAACCGCACGTGGGATGAATATCCCGCCGTGCCGAATGTCGTGGCCGCCTGAAAGCAAGTGAACAGCACTCACAATCTCACAGGCGTGTGGCACGGGCTGTACACCTATCCGGTGCAACGTGCGCGCGTGCTGTTCGACGCGACTTTGATCGAAAGCGGCAGTTGGCTTTCCGGCTCGACGCATGAGATCAGCGCGTCCGGTCCGACCAAAGGGCGACTGATCTACGCGACGCTACTGGGCGAGCGGAGCGGCAGCCGCGTAACATTCACCAAGACCTATGACGGGACCGCGCCCGGATACACCGTGGTAGAGTACGAAGGCACGCTCACCGCGGACGCCAGCGAAATCGAAGGCCGCTGGTCGATCCGCCACAACTGGTCGGGCAAGTTTCTGATGATCCGTTCCACCGGCAGGGAACAAGCCGTCGAGCACAAGGTGTTTGAACGCATCTGACGCGCTTCTCAACGCCCGCGCGAGCGCGTAGGGTGGCGCTACCATCAAACGAGGGGCTTTCATGCGTATCGGTGTTCCGTTGGCGATAGCGGCTGTGCTGTGTTGTGCCTGGTCGAGTACGGCCGAGGCCGGGATGGCTGCGCTCGATAGCGGTCTGTTCAGCATGTATCAATATGCGGACGACCAGAGCAGCATTTCTGTGACCATTTGCGGAAACGTCGGCGACAGCGGCGGTTGCTTCGGCGGAGGTACTTTAGGACCGTTCGAGCGCGCCTGTGCTCTTCTCGAAGGAACTCCCCACACCAAAGGTGACGTGGTTACCCGCGCCCTGTATGTGCTCGACGCACGCAAATCGAGCACAGCCCCGATCGTTCTCTATGTCTATGTGCGGACGGACAAGATCGATCCGCCTTTTGACGACATCAATTTCACCCTGAAAAAGCAGCTTCCGCTCGGCATCACCGGCGGTATAAAATCCCGCTGCTCGATGGCGGCCAATGAGGGGTTCGTCTATGCGGGAACGGACGCGAGTTCGGCCGTTGCGATCAACAAAATCCATTTCACAATTGCGCCGGCGTCGAATGGTCCCGTCTCCGCCATTACGGCCGACTCGCGGGGCTATGTCGCCATCGTGTCGCCGTCGGAAACGGGTATCGTTGCGCCCGATGGCACCGGGGTCTTTGGAATGAATTTCCAAGCTCTCTACGAAGCCAATACCCGCAACGCGCTGAAGCCGCACTGAGAACGCGGCTTCGTTTTCACGGTAAAGCTGGTCACGACCGGCCCGGTCGCGTCCTGGCGTCAGGCGAGGCCTGCGATCCAGCTTTCGTAGCGGCGGTCGCCGACGCGGGGGTCGTGGTCGCCTCGCGCCATTCCGGCGGTGGCCCGCTCTTGTGTTTCGGAGGGTGTACAGCCGAACCGCTGCCGGAACAGGCGCGAGAAATGCGCGGCATCGGCAAAGCCCCAGCGATAGGCGATTTGCGCCACCTGCGCGCGGCCGCTTCCGCCGGCAAGTTCTCCGAAGCAGCGGCGCAGCCGCTGTTCGCGGATATAGTGCGCGATGCCGCCGGTCTGGCGAAACAGCCGGTAGAGCGCCGAGCGCGACAGGCCCATTGCGCGTGCGATGTCCTCCGGATTCAGATCGCGCTCGCGAAGGCGTGACTTCACATGCAGCCGGGCGCGGAGCTGCAGCGCACGCTCGGCCAAGGCGGGCATGTCGTTTGCCGGGAAGCGCACGCCGTTGAACGCGGCCGCGATCAGCTCGATCAGCGCGCGCGCGACGCCTGCCGCCTGGACCGGCGCAAGCGCGGGAAGGATGTCGAAGACGTCCCTCAGGAAGTTCGCGAGCAGTCCACCGGCGCCGTCCTCGGTAATCGGCATCGTGCCGTGGAGCGCATCGGGAAACCGCAGCAAGGGTGCCAGCCGCGCCCGCGGCACGAGCACGGCCAGCAGATCGAAATCGGCGTTGAAGCTGTCCAGCACATCGGCGAGGTCGAAGCCTATGAGGCGCGTACCGCCGATGCTGCGCCGCCCGAGTTTCATTTCGGTCCCGCCGGCGAGAAAAAGCTGCACCATGTAGTGGTCGATGTCGTCGCGCGCGATCTTGAGGCTGGGACGGTCGAACTTCTGATGGTTCGCGGTGCAGCGCGACAGCATGAGGTCGTCGAGCAGATAGCTTTCGACCTGGCCGTTGAAGTCCTCTGCATCGCTGCGCGGATCGAGGCGGGTGTCGAGGAAGACGCCGATGCTCTGGCGCCACGCTTCGAAGCGGTCGGCGCGCGGCAGCTCGTGGGTGCGGAACAGCGACGCGGGCAGGAGCGCGCGGCCGGTGCGCGCCGCACTGGAATGAATATCCACAAGATTGGGACGCACGGACAAGCGCTCCCCCTCCGCCGGTCGACGTGCTGTGATTATAACCGCACCGCACCGAGGAACAACCGGAGGAGGAGCCTCATCATGAAAACTTATCTGGCGCTGGCGGCGGCAGCCCTGCTTGCGATGGGCGGCACGGCAGCGGCGAAAACCAAGACCTCTGTCATCAGCCTGGACGGCCATTGCGATGTCATCACGCTAAACGTCGACAAGAGCCTGGTAACTGGCGCGGGCGACCCCAACTGCGCGACGGAATATGGCGCGGGAATGATCGGCAAGGTGAAGGGCTTCGGCAAGAGCATCGTCGCCGGCGTCCAAACGCCCAATGCACCCGGCGCGCAGTTTGTTCTCCAGATCTCCTATCCGCTGGTCACCGGCGGCGGCTGGAACCTCTACATCACGACGGACGGCGTTTCGATCCAGCAAATCGAATCCGGCACCTACACGGTGGAGGGAAGCGCCGCGCGGGGCGTGAAAGGCACGACGTCCGTCTTTACGCGACAGCACTGAATACCGGGGGGATCCAACTTGCGCCATCGGCGGCGGCTTCGGCTGTTGCCGATGGCGATTGTTTCTTATGCGCTCAAGCGGTCCGCGCCTGCCTAGTCGGCCAGCCGCTTGAGGAAGGCGAGGTCCTTGGCCTTGATCGTGTCGACGGCGAACGAGGTCAGGAACTGAAGCCCGAGCTGCTTGCCGTTATTCCAGACAACCTTGACCTCATGCGCGGTGCGGTTGGTGCGATCGACCAGGTAGAAGCGCTGCGGGATCATCTGCGCGCCCTGAATGGCGATGCGCGCGCCGGTCTCGGACGCGTCGCGAATCACACAGTCGAAGGTGCGGGTGCCATCGGGATAGACGCAGCGCCCTCGCCAAACCACACGTCGGCGCTGGGTGGGCCGGCGCTCGGCCATCGGCGGAAGTTCGAGCTTGTCGCGGTCGTTCATGCGGCCCGAATCTATACCCGGCTCAGTTGCAACCGCACCTTACAACGATGCGGGGCAATGATCTAACGGGGTCTTTGTGCCGCCGCGAACAGAGGAATCGACGCTCGTGCCAGAGGCGGGTCTCGCTTCAACCGTGCGCCCGCCCGCGGATGGGTCTGTCCTCGCGCACAACGATAGCGGGAACTACTTTTCACCTGAGGCCGGTCTTGACGGTGATATCGCGACGCATTCAACGCAAATCGGATGAATTTGAATGACGTCATTCAGACTGGCGCGAGCGGGTTCGAAGGTGTCCGAGATGTAACCTTTACCTCGCCGCGCATGCTCTTGCGTTCCGTCTTGAGCCGGATTCATATTTGTTGAATTGGGACGCCGCGCCTACTGGGGATTTTTTAGAGAATGGGCTCTTCACCGGTCGCCGGTTCCGGCGTGCTGTTCGACGACGACCGTCTTCGTATTCGCTTTGAAGGAGCGCTCTCCCTCAAGGAGGCGGTGGTTTCGTTCTCGGGAATTGGCGGGGGCCCTTATGGCATGCGGGATTTGCGCAATCGGGTATCCGCCCCTGCCGACGACCAGACCCCGACCCAGATCGCTGAATTCCGCAAAGGCCCCCCCGGTCCAAGGAACGTCTACTACGTCACAGACAAACGGCGGTTCTGGTACAACGGAATCGAAAACCAGATTCTCGATATTCTCAACGCCCATCTCGACGAGCGGGGTACGAAGCGCGTGCTCGCGCTCGGCAACGGCATGGGCGGCAGTGCAGCGCTCATGTTCGCCAGCCGCATCAATAAGTGCAGGCACGTGATCGCACTCGCGCCGCAGAGCTCGGTTCATCCCGATTTCGCTCCGTTCGAAACGCGATGGGACCATTACCGGTCGAGAATAACGGAATGGACGACGCCGGACCCGATCGCGGCGCTGGAAGGCGGCCCGCGCCGGCACTACGTCTTCTATGGGATGGACGACCAGCGGGACGAGCAGCACATCCAGCGAATCCTTTCGCGAGAGCTGCCCAACGTCATCATATATGGCATCGAGGACTGCGGCCACGAAGTGGCGCCTTACCTTCGTGAACACGGCGTGTCGTTGAGGGACATGATAGACAAGGCGTGCACGACCAAACCAAACGAATTTCGCGCGCTGTTCTCAAACCTGCCGCACAAAGTATTCCGCGCGGGCGTAAATCCCTGATCGGTGTCGCGCCGTTCGGCAGCTGTGCTGGCGGCAGCCTATTGCTGCGGCGGATTGGCGAGCAGGTAGGGCCAGCCGTTGTTGATGTTCGGATCCTGCCCCCAGACGCTCGGGTTGAAGCCGGCAGGCAAGCCCGATTTCAGTTGCGCGTCGGTAAGGCCGGTGATGCCGCGGTCGTTTTTGGGCGCACCGGCACCTTGGCTAGGATCGGTGATCCCACTGGTGTCGAAGTCCCAGTAGGATTTTTTGATCGGTGACGATTTGTCGTGGCCGATCAGTCCTCCACTGAACTCGACGTGGGCCTCGTTCTGGACGGAGCCGGTCGAATAGGATACGGACACCTTGCCCCCATTGCCTCCGATCAAGCCACCGACGGAGGGGATTCCATTGTTCAAAACGAACGGCGCTATCGAACTACCGCCCGTCGCATAGACATTGTCGATCTTTCCATAATTCTCTCCGACAAGTCCGCCGACTTCGGCGTCGCCGGGTTCGTCTGTCCATTCGGTCGTCGAGCAGCAGGATCCGGTCACGATTCCGCTCGCGAATGACGCTTCGATCGTTCCCTGGTTCTCTCCGACGAGACCGCCCGCGATTTGCAGAAAGCCACCGCCGCTCCCCGCCACTACGGCGCCGGACGCAGAGGCGTTCAGGATCGTCCCCGGTCCGACCAAGCCCACCAAACCACCGGCCCTGGACTGGACGTCGGTTTTAACATTGCCGCTCGCATGAGAACTCTCGATCGAGCCGCCAGTCAAAAAGCCGACCAGTCCACCGGCCATGGAACGCTTGCCCGCGGTGACATTCACCGCCGCGGAACTGCCGAGGATTTTGCCGCCACTCGATCCGGCCAGTCCGCCGACACGGGACTCGAGCGCACTGACGGTTCCGGATACTTCACAGTTCAAGATGCTGCCATCGTTTTGCGCAGCAAGCGTGCCGACCCCGGCCGCCTGGCGGGCCGTCATGGATGCATTTGCGAGCCTGATGTCGCGGACCGTTCCCGACGCACCGATATCGGCGAACAGACCCGCGATGTGCACGCCGATCTTTGTGCGAACGGTGAGGCTCGAGATCGTATGGCCTAGTCCCTCGAATGTGCCGGCCAAGGTGGTCGCGACCGGCGGCGCGCCGTAGGTGCCGTCCGGACTGGAATCATAGTCGTTGCTCAGCGCAAAATTCTGATTCGGATGCGCCGCGATGTCGCTCGCGAGCGTTTTGACGTCGCTCACCAGCGCATAGCTTTGGCCATTGATGACGAGACTGCTGTTCAAGTCCCAGAAGGTGATCGCGCCGGATGTGGTGGTGCTGAAAGTGTAATCCCCGCCGCTGCCGCCGTCGTTCGTGATAATCGTAACGCCCGCCGTGCCTTCGACGGCGACGGTCGCTCGCACATGGATCGATTCGTAGGCATCCAGCGTCAGGCGATGGGAACTCGCCCAGGTGAGCGGGTCGAGAATGCCGATATCGGGCGCGGTGGCATTCGATTTCACCGTCACGTCCGAGGACGCAAGCATGCTCGTGAGGTCGCCGGCGTTAAGATTGGCGTTGCCGCCTGTCGGCATGCACACGCCGCCCGTGCAGCTCATGTTCTTGGTTTTGGCATTGGAAATCGTCACCGCGGC
>Ga0105239_10002126_pt1 | contig 25526 bp, 23 predicted proteins | sample KBSC44metaG_FD_92761 | JGI IMG/M metagenome (GOLD analysis project Ga0105239, IMG submission 92761) | Corn rhizosphere microbial communities from Kellogg Biological Station, Michigan, USA - KBS C4-4 metaG | ecosystem: Host-associated > Plants > Roots > Rhizosphere > Soil | place: Michigan, USA...
CACTGTGATTGCTGTGGACGATGCCATTCACGGCAAAGCTCGCGACGCGCTCCACGGCACCCCTTTTCCGCCGACGAATCACCCGCGTGTGTTATTCGCGTGGGAGAAGCCGGTCAGCGTCCCAGCTGACGATCCCCCGCGCTCCGTACCGCTGACTGACGCTCCGTCTCCCAAAGCTGACGTCAAAAAGGATAACGCGTATCGAGAACGGTTGAACAAGACGTTTGAGCAACAGCTGGCGCTGGCGAAAAAGCAACCGCGGATCGATCTGGACGCCGGTATTTTGCCGCTGCCAGAGCTGCTCCTTGAGCTCAAACCCGACGATCCTGTTGTCAGCGAAGTTCGATCGCTGCAAACACATCAACAACAACAACCTTTTCCTGCCGCGGCCGCTGCGGCTGTCCCTTCAACGCAAGGACCCGTCAACATTGAGGTTGGTGGCTGTATTCATGCGCCTGTTGTCAACATTCAACAAAATCGTCACACTGCTGCTGCTGGTGCTGCAGCTGCAGCAGCTGCCGCCAAACCAGTTGGTGTCAAGATTGGTGGGAATATATGGGCGAAAAACGCCGTGCATGTGTCTGACGGCGATGCTGTCATTCACACGAATTCGAAATCGCATCACTCATCTTCCGGTCCCTTTTATTCCGATGACGATGCCGACCTGCCGGAGGATGCTCAGCAGATGCTCAGAAACGCAGATGCTCAAGAAGCAGCAGCAGATGCTCAAAAGCGCGCGGCTGATGCCTTTTATGCAGCGCGCATGGCAGCAGCGGATGCTCGTTTAAAGGCGCGTTATGGATAATAACTTCGCTCTGTCGCTCCATTTGTTGTTCAGCATTCTCTTCTGTCTCTCCTTTGTTTTCTTTGTGTTCGTTCTGTGTGTCCGTTTGTACAACAACAGTAAAAAACAACAGTAAAAAAAACAACAGTATTTCACACATATGCGGCGCAAAGGAGAACGAGTTCCTGCGCGATGACAACAGACGTCATGATGGTGCAAAAAAGTTCATTATGCATCCTGTTTACGTTATTTTTTTTTGTTTTTGAGCAACGCGAAACAAAGAAGAAACAGATTTTTGTTGTGTGTATCTGCTTCGATATATAAAAAAAAGACACACAATGGAGCAAGCAAAACCAGCTCAAGCAAAACCAGACCAAGCAAAACCAAAACCAAAACTATTCGAACTTGCATCCCATACTGCAGTCAGTGTACCAGAGCGCTGTCAAGACCTCTTATCACCGCAATTTGTCATCACGCGTGGAATGTTAATTTCGATATTGGCGACAACAATGGATATTGTGTTTTGCGATGATAATGATGATGCTACCAAAAATGTTTCACAAAACAAACAAAAAGACACCAAAGAGAAGACAGGAGTCGAGGCGAAAAAAAGCGTGCATCCCGAGTCATTAGCATTCACTTGTCTAACCCGTCCAAATATAGATCTCGATTATTTTATGAAACGCATTGCAGAGGAAACGTACATCAGTAACGAAGCACTGATCTTTTCAATCGTTAACTTGTCACAGCTCATGGAAATGGTTCCTACGTTTCCAATCAATATTTTTACCATTCATCGATTACTTTTGATCAGCATGATGGTGTCGGCAAAATATTTTGATGATCACTACGTAAACAATGCAGTATACGCGCGTGCTGGTGGAATTCCCATAAAAGAGTTAAACCAACTGGAAGTCACGTTCATGTTTCTACTCCAATTTAAACTTTATCTTGATGAAGTCACTTACGGTAACATCTTCAAGGAATTAGTGATCGAAAATCCGAATATGGATTTGATCATTCATAAATTACAACAAAAGAACGAGACGCAACAACGAGAGACATTGCTTGTCATAACTAAAAAGGAAGACGTGGAGCAACAAGCACAAGAAAAACAAAAGGAAATCATGCAGCCGATGTCGGATGATTGATTCACTTTGCGTTCTTTCCGTACCAATTATTTAACCCATCTACAATATGTCGCCGTTCTTTTGTTTGCTGCCAGTACGGCGTTGGAAGTACATATGATACGGTGATATTTAATAGAACGGTTGGTAAAACCGCGTGTAAATCAAGAAGAACAGAGTCTATTTCATGTCGCAATTTAAATGTTCGATAGTCATCAATCATTCCTATCCGATCCACCAAAAGCTGAAAAAAACGGTTCGAACCTCGTTTTTTCACTTCTTCCAACAGAAATGTACGGTACGACACAATATCGAGTCCAGAACCGTCCATGTGGGCGTGCCGTTGAAAGAGCAACTCCCAAAATTCAACTTCCCGATACCGCATGACTTTTGACATGCGACATTGCACCCACCACACAAGACGCGGAACAGCATAAAAATTCATAAAGTTATGAGGGTAACAATTGCGACAATCATCGGACACATGATCCCACACACGAAGGCGTTCTTGAAATAATATTTTCCGATGGAATAGGTGATGACTTGCGGATAAGTTTAGAACGTCGGCCCAACGAGACTTTTCGAGAATTCGTTTAAATACTGGATACCATGCCTTTTCCAGTAAATACGAACGATGACTTGGTCGAATAACATGATAATAATTTAGAATCTCCAAAATCGCGGTAACGCTTTGTGGTAAATATTGAGACACTGGTATCGGATACTTCAGATAGTTTTTTAAAACATGGAAACTCAGTGTCGGACATAAACCCAGTGCATTCGGGTTGATCATTTTCACATACACACCTGGTGACATTCTGGATAAATATTCATTTACCTCAATATTGACACGATGATTATTGACTTCTTTGTTCTCCATTCGTGTGCGCTTATTTGACTGTTCTATTTCTCCATCGCGCATCGGCATGTCAATTTCTTTTCTTTTCATTGTTGAATATAAAAAAAAAACTAAAGTAGGAAGGAAAAAGTTGTGTGTGTTATTATACCAAGGAATTGATCATCACATAACATGGCAGCGTCGCGCAAGCTCGAGTTTTACAAGGAAGGCGAAAAACAGCCCGAGTCACATCTCAAACTCACGGCACACACCAAGACGATTACGGGCGCACAATTGGCGAACGAACGCGATGCGGGCCGATTGCGCCTCCTCGATCCGTGTGATTACGCAAAGAAACTGTGCGATTGGAAGTTTGTGACCAATGCGAGCACCAGTCGCGACTACTTTTCCATCGACCCAAACATGGACACCACGACGTTGATGTGTGTGCGTGCTGAAGAGATGAAACTGCGCATTGAGTTGGTGTCCAAAGGAGTCTATGGTATGACCGAGGCGGACTATGATTTGCCGTTTCCAATCCCACACAATGTCGAACGTTGTGCTTTTTTGCATGACATGGGCACTCTGCAAGGCATCTACGTTCGCAAACTGGATGGCTCCAAAACGACGCTCACTGCGCTGGCCATGCTGGCAGACCGTCCGTGGGAGATCGGAACGGGCAATATTTTTCAGTTTGGTACCGCTCACCGGTATGCAACCAACCAGGAAAATCGAGGTGATGACTTCGAGATGGGCGAGTACCTGATCACGATGCCGGATGGGTTTGACGTTTGCATCGAACGCAACTCATTTCCGGAAATCAACGACGCTGCGTCGTGGACGATGGACTATCGCGAGCAACTCGAAAAAGCACTTGGGCGTCGGGTCGTGTACCAATGGCGGCGTCGCTATTACGTATGTGCGACGTGTAGTCGAAGAAGCATGCACACAGGTTTCGTGGCCGATACCAAAGGCATCGTTCATCTTTATTATGACAGAAACGTGTCTCCCGAACGATGCGAGAATCCCGAGCCGGTTCTGACGTTCAATTACTGCGGCCCGCAATGCGTACCGGACCAAGACGAGGTGAAGCGCGTTTGCGCGCTAGCGAGTGCAGCATACGAAGAGGCGACGGAGAAGGAACACGCTCATAATCTCGCTCTCTTGGCGTTGCCGCCTGCTGAAATGGCAGGGTCTCTTGTCGTCGCTGGTGCCGCCGCTGCTGCCGTGTCCAAGAAATAGTTGTCGTTTTTTTGTGTGTTTTTTTTTGCACACAACTTATATAAACGATGCAAAGCCAGGCAATCCATTATAAGTGGGGTTGACACCACCTGTTTGTGTCGAATCGAACGATGTGCCACCGGTCACATCAAGAGTATACGATGATAAGTTTTGCAAACACGAAATCAAAATGGCTCCTCCACCTCCCCCACCGCTTGGTGGGCCTCCGCTTGTGTTGACGCCAGAATTCCCACCTTTGGCCCTAATGATACCATTTCCTTCACATTGTTCGGCAGCGATACTGATGACTCCTGCACCACCACCGCCACCCGCTTTCGGAATCGAGTCAGCATTATACGATGGACATCCACCACCACTACCACCAGATAGAGGAATACCAAACAATTCAAATCCGTTTACGGGATTTAGAATGCTATTGAATGCGGTGATATTTGTAGCGGCGTCGTTTTGATTGATGGCGCCACCGCCTTGACCTCCTTGAAACAGATTACTATTGCCTAGTGCGTTTAAAGAAGGAGCACCTGCGACCGCACCGCTTAAATATGAATATCCGCCTTGACCGCCACCTCCTAAAGTGCCAGCAAAACCACCCGTTCCTCCTTTGTATGTCGTGAGGGATCCGAAATCCGCATCCTCACCGTCTTGACCGGAATTATCAATTAGCCCAAAATGAACAAATCGATATCGCGCTTTGACTTGATAGCCGCGAGTGTATAAAATGCTTCCGGTCGGAATCAAAACACTGTCAAACTGTGCATCCGCTGTCAATTCCATAATACCGGTAATGGTTGTGAGTTGGGACGACATGAAATTTCCCGGATAGGACAAAAACGAGGCATCTCCAAACCTCGACCCCGCCTGCATCCACGCATTCAAGCCCGTCCCTCCGCTCAATCCAGTCGGGCCAGTGGGTCCGGTATCACCCAATAATAGCGATCCCTTTGGACCTGCAGGGCCGGTGGCACCGACGGAACCCGTGGGACCCGTATCTCCAGGGTATCCTTGAAATTGCCCGTTGTCATACCATGCATTCCCGCTCCAATAAATCATATGCCATGTCATGTCGCCATTTAAAGCGGGTGGAACACTAAAATTGGAACGGTTGTCTTCTGTAACAATATATCGATAGGGTGTTGTTAAAGATTGAATAGCAATCACTTTTGCGTCCGTGAGTTCACCGTAGTCGTTGTTTAAAATGTCATATCCGCGAGCACCCTGTGGTCCGGTCACCCCCGTTGCGCCTGTGCTGGGGGTCGGTGCTAGAGAACCGGTCGGTCCAGTAAAACAAATCACAAAATACGTACATCCTGTATCGGGGCCGGTTATACCTGAAAATCCGGTAAACCCCTGGGTAAACCCCTGGGTAAACACTTGACGAAGCGCGTTTTGTAGTGCAGCATAGGTGAATGGTGTGGGTGGATTACGAAGAAGGATTGGTTTTTGTGGTGTATGTGTAAAAGAAACAGGAGCGCCTGTTGTGCCCGTTGGACAATTGGTTTGGTTCGCGGCACCAGGCGGGACAAATAGGGTAACGATCATCACCAAGAATGCCGCTAAGACAAAAACAATAATGCACACGCAAATGATCCATAATGACCCAATCATAATTTTTTTTGAATTGCGTCGTCTCTTAATTTTGGTTTGCAAGCTTAGAATTTAACTAATGTCAGTGTAAATCTACATCCCGCCGTTTTTGCGGCTGGTGTTAACGTCTCTTTGATTTGGTTTATTGTCATATCTTTCCACTGTTCGCTTTGCTTTTTATATAACACCCAGGCATAGTGTTGCATTGCCGGCATGCGAATTTTTCGCACTTCTTCAAGGACCGTAATATTGCGGTGTCGTAAAAATTCTTGCCACATCTCATATACCGAGTCCCAGGAGATTAAGGGTGTTTGAAACGCAACGGCTATTCCTTTACGACAAAGGGCAAGAATCCATCGGCCTGTTGTTTCAGAAATATCGTTGCGTTTGAATAACGTGTGAACCAAGTCGACCCATGGGAACACACTTACGCTTTGGTGTTTAATTAAAAATGCGAACAAGGCCAACACGAAATTTAAAGGAAAGCTTTGAAATGTTCGTATCAGACTGTTCCGTTTCCATACATCGTACACTTGTTCAACGTTTGCATAAACATAAACCGCATGATCAGCATTATCTTGAGTGAATTTCTTCAAAATTCGCGTTGAGTACTTTTGAAGAGCGCGTTCGTCTGCTTTCAATGACACATATTTTGGCTGTTCGAGTATGTTTTGCAAACCATTGTAGGACGCATTTTCTTCTTCTGCATCCCAAAGCATATTTTTTATACCGATTTGCAAAAAGAGCAACGTCAAAAATTCCGCATCTTGAGGTACAAAACGAAGAATTTGTAGATATTTCTTGATTAGAAGCGGCCTTTGGTTGTTGGAGAAATCAAAAATGCTTTCTTGTAAAGCAATAATGCGTTTCAATTGCTCCACTGTGACCGCATTGTGTAACACGACGAGAGTTGATTGAATAAGGTCCAGTTGCTTTGTAAAACCCTGAGCATAATCTTGTTCGTAGAACGGCCAAGATTCGATTTGTGTCAATAAGTCATCTAAACGCACCGACGCGTCTGCCTGGGCCTTTATTTCTGCTTGAGAGAGAACCGGTGCTTTTTCATCATTTTTCACATCAAACGCATCTTTTACTACGACCGGAGCATATTGAAGTGTGATATTTAAAAGATCAGGTAATAATGGCGGGTTACAACGTTTAACACACGCGTTTTCAGTCGGAAAGCATTTCGCTTCTTTTTGATTTAGTGATAATTCCCGACTCTCGGCGGAGGATCGATGTTCACAACGCGATGTCCACGGATTCACACAACAAAATTCGTGTTGGGCAACGCGTTTACCCGGTTCTTTTGCATCAACCGTACCGTCGTGAATACGTTTTTCACCACGATTGAACTGCATTTTTTGTTATTATTTTACCCGCGGGTTTATGCAACACAAAAAAGAGAGAGAAAAAAACAGCCTCTTGCTGGAATTGAACCAGCGACCTACTCATTACAAGTGAGTTGCTCTGCCAACTAAAGCTAAAGAGGCGAGTGTATAATGTTTAAAAGAAATGAGAAAGAAGTGAAGAAGAAGAAGAAGAAGAAGAAGAAGAAAAAGAAGAAGAAAAAGACAAAGAAGACCCACCAACATTTGGATTCTGGGCATTTTGACCAACAAATGGTAACGCAGCAGGATTGTTATGACTTTGTTGTTGTTGTTGTAGAATAAGTCGTTTCTTTTCTGCATCTGCCCGTGCGACAATTTGTCGTTCGACACGTTCGCGATATAAGCGCCGTCCTTCTGCTTTCTTTTCGTCGTGTTGCTTTTCAACTCGTTCCTTTTCTTGTTCTTTTTTCAGCGCTTCTCGTACGTGTTCATCGCGTTGTTTCTGTTGCAGGACTTGAAAAATTCGTTGATATCTGAATTTCGTGAGCGCATCTGTTTTAGGGTCCAAGACAAGACGATTGACATATTGCATAAGTATCCCAGTTTTTTCCTTGTAAAACGTATATGTATAGAATAAAATAAATGTATTCACAATGTTTGACACAATGCCATTGTCAAACGCATTTTTTGAGTTGGGATGTTTCCGATAAAACTCAGTAAGTTTTTGGAAATCACGTTCATATCCTTGCCACCAACCATTGTCTTTCGTTGGATCGTATCCGACAGCGGGCGGAAAAAAATCTGCTATCATATTCGTTGCCGAGAATATAGGAAGATTGTCATATTGAGGATGTGTGACAAGAAGATTTAAAATAGACGAGATATCGTAAATCAATACTCTGGCCGATGTTGAAAATAGCGTCTTCACCAAACCGAAACAAAAATCAATCGGAAAGGAATCGATGATCCGATCCAAGTACTCACTCACATTAAGCAGTGCAAAACCCAGTGTCTGATTGCCGTTGCTGATCGGCTGTTTCCAATTCTCTGCAGTAATCAGATATTTAACCAGATCCGTCTGTCGTGCCTTGATTATCGCCTCGATATTCTGAATGATATTTGATTTTGTAAAAAGAGTTGCAAATTCATCACAACTCGTCCTGGAAATCGACCGATTCGTCTCTTGAAAACCGCGACCAATATCAACAAATTTATCATGAAATTCTTCGTCTTCTTGTTCTAAATTGTTTTCAATAATTGTTTGAGCAACTTTAATCATGACTGTTGGTTGCAATTGTAAATCGGGACGCAACGCAAAGAGTCCGTGCAGAATTTCCGCATACAAGTCTATTTGGTAATTGTCTTCTAGAACCGGTATCCACTGTGCTTCAAGCAGATCATCGATCTGATGTTGAAACAAAGCCTTTCCCATGACTCCATAAGTTATCAACGTCTTCACCTCAATAACACACTGCAACATTGCATTCTGTTCAAGCACCGGTTTTTGCTTGATCCTTTCTAAGAGTTTGGTCAATCTGGAGCTTGCCGCCAATTCTGTCTGCGTAAAGTCTCCCAACATTTCTTTAGATCTTACATCGAATGCAGTACCATAATCAGATATCGGCTCGTAGGACATGACCAAAGGAAGAAGTTCTTTCGGCAGTGGCGGTTTGCATCTCGCTTTACACGATGATTCTGTTGGATAACATTTGTCTTGTACTAACAATTGCTGATCGGTGCCACTTTTAGAATCATATCGCTTACAACGACCCGTCCATTCGTTGTGGCAACAATAATGAGCAGCGAACGCACGGCGTTTCTTGTCTTTTTCATCATCATCAAATTCCGTTTCGGAAGCGCGTTTTTCACCCACTACCGGTGACGCAATTGCTGCTGCTGCCGCCATGTTAATTTTTTCTCAAATAAATAAACAAAACGCAGACAATAATACTGCGATGCCATAACATCCATATTTTTTTCAATCGCGAGAAAGGCGATGTCACGAAAGCACGACAAAATCAACGACGAAGGCCATGTGTCAATCCAAATCTTGGATTTCGATTACAATTGGACTCGTACGCGTGGAAAGTTACCAGTCAAGACTTGTGTTTTCGGACAAAGGAGCAACTGTTTTTGTTTTGGCGCGATGGGTTAAAGTCATCGCCAAACTTACTTTTGTTCATTCTGGATTATTTGCCATGTATGAAATGGTCGGGAATTCTGTATCGTATTTCTTAATGCACAGAAACAGAAGACAACGATGACAACAACATATCGCATATCCAGATGGAAATGCATGACGACAGACAGAGAACAATGGTATCGACATTACACAAAGCCAGACGCGAAGCGATACACGAAGCGAAGCGGTACACATAACCACGACAAAAGAAAATGAAAGTCATGCATGCATTCCATGTATAGACAAGGCATTTGTCAATCATCGTGACGATGAACACGGCCGACACAAGAGCGGTGCTTGACTTTTGCTTTGGATTAGAAGAAGAAGAAGAAGAAAAAGAACGCCAGTTATCGTACACGGAATGACACCAACGACTCGCACTATTCGTTGGATCAAATCCATCCGCAGCGATCCTTTGGTCTTGCTTCGTCGGCCGAACAAAAATTTTCTTGATTGTGACCGTCATGAACCTTGTTCGCTCAGCATGTAAGACTCTGCTGAGAATCAAACGAATGATGCAACGCGGTCGATCTTGGTACTGATGCCACAGGCTCTTGATCATAAAACATGTCCACCACGTAACAAGAACGACTCCGATGCTGGCGCCAATGCGCACAAGACCCACGAGGAGTTCTTCCATCGTTTTTTTTTGTTTTGAATTTTTTTGGTATTTTTGGCGGAAACGAAAGGAAACAGGAAACAAAAGAAAAAAAACGGAAGAAACACAAGGCACAAGGCAAGAATAATATGTCGTTGGATTTGGATCGCATGGATCACAATCACTTTCAACGTGCCATGCAAGTTCAGTATGACAAGTTGTGTCAATATTGGCAAAGACGAACCGATCAAAACACGGATTCCGCAACGAGTTACCAGCGTATGGTGTTGCAACATGTTCGTTGCATTTTCATGATGGCTGGATTTCGAAAAGTTCCCGATTTGTCCACCATCAAAAACCAAGATAAGAAAAATGGCAACAACCAAGACAAACCGTACCAACTTCCACAAGAGATTTTAAAGCAGGTATTGATGCGTATCTTGCAAAATTATCAACGACTGCCCCAAGACGTTGTTGTGTCAACTCTTCAACACTTGTCCCGATTCGGTTTAAACGATTCGGCTGTGTCGAAAGATGTGCTCGATCAACTCGGTCGCAAATCTTTGCTGTACGACGGACATGATACATTGCAATGGTCAATGCTGTGCGTGACAGCCTTTCAATATGGACATCATGATCATTTGTGCACGGTGGCGGATTCGTGGTGTCAGATTTTGTGGGTCTTAACTGATCCACCGGTACCACAAGAACCCGAACCCGATTTTATAATGGACGACCGGAATTGGAAAAGCTTGGTTGATTTTCTGATAAATAAAACACCACCAGCACTTTCTGGTGTTCCGTTTTGTCGCAAAAGTGCTATTCTTGGAAGGGGTAAGGATGACGATACAGTATGTTTGTTTCATGCCATGTGTTTGGCAATGCAATTCAACGGCAGCAATGCGAAATCTGAAGGATGGAAACATGTTATCCAATTGGACAACACAATGCAAAAAAAGAAAACAGAGAAACCAAAAGAAGAACCAAAAGAACCAGAAAATCAGACCGCGATCAATGCCAAATCGAGTGCATGGGTTTCCACGAAGCCAGAGAAAATCGAAGCCACAGCGAACAAACAAGGAGAAAAAAAAGGAGAAGAAGAAACGAATAAGCACTACCCATTACGAGATGATGCGTATGATCGCCGTTTGGAGCGTTTATGCTATATTGCAACTCAACTTATTCAACACAAAACGGTGACCATTGGACCCGAACTTGGATATAAATGCAGCACCATCTTGCTGCGTTTAATTCATCGTCTTCAACACAAAACATTTATTCACTTTCAATATCCTCGTCGTGCGAATCAACGATTAAGTGCGTTGTTGCGCCTCTTGTAGTGTCTTTTGTTTCCCCGAGCGAGAAGAAGAAGAAGAATTGTTTCAGTCACCGTATCGCCAAGAAATGTCAGCGACGTCAACGACTTTGATTCTAAACAGTGCATCACAATGGTATCCGCCAAGCTTGAAACACCAACGCTCAAGATCTTCTACTTGGCACACCGAATCAATCAGTTGAGATCATTGAATGCCCCTCCTTCTTTCTTTTCGGATTTACCCGCGGGTTTCATCCGAAGTTGAAATTGTTCCAAACACATGCGAGCATAACTCGTCTCGTAAATCTCTACAGTCTTCGATGGCATGTTTAGAACGCTGATGGGAAGGCTCTTTGTTGTCTTCTTTTTGTTTGCGTTTGCAACCACTTGACATCCGCAACCCCATACAGAAAAGCAGACGAGTAAGCAAGAAACAGTTTTTTTTATGTCCATAAACGAAACGAAAAAAAAGGTGCTCCAGGGCGGGATTGAACCGCCGACCATTGGCTCATAAGACCAATGCTCTGTAGTGCATGCACCGCTGAGCTACTGGAGCAAAAATTGCTTTTCTTTCGTTTATGAGTTGTGGTTAAAGTCTGCTTCCAACACAAAAAAGAAACGTTGAGCCACTCCTCCCGCCCGGAACTCAGCCCGCGATCCTTCCGCCCAACCACCTGCCCGCTCTACCGCGTAACTCATTCTTACGCTCATGAGGGTGTCCCTCCCGCGTCCCTCCTTCTTCCCGTTTGTTTGAAATCGAAAATTCCTTTTTGCGTTGAAATGCTGACGTCCACTCACATGTTCATCGTTTGCTCTTCCTTCAGATGAGCGTTCTCGATAACAAGATCCTGTCGCCGTTACCCGCCAACGCGAAGGAGGCGGAAGAGTGGTTGGCAAAGGGAGAATACGTAAATTCTGGCCACCTCTCGGAAATCGAGGTTTGTGCCCCTGCTTGAGTGCTCTCTCTTGTCTCCTTCTCCTAACGCATGTTTTTGGGCAGTCTATTGCTGGCAAGTCAATCGATGATGTGCGGGAGGAGCGAGTAATGGTAAAGAGCACTGACCCCAAGCCGGCCGTTCCGACGACCGACCAGCAGGCTGCTGAGGACGAAATCGCCGCTGCGCTTGCAAAGAACAAAGCGGAGAACGCGGCTGCAGCCGCTGTGGCGGCCAAACCACCCGACACAAAGGACAAACTACAAGAGAACAAAAAGGAACGAAACAGGAGCGATGATTAAGGAACGCAACAGTGCATCACCATCAATGTCAAAACGAGAAACACGGCGAGCATCGCACAGTTAAATTTGCGTAACACGTTTTTGAGTTCTTGTTCTTCTTGCTCTGCGCGAACAACGAGCTCTTTGACATCGTCGGGCACAGGTTTAAGTTGAACGTATTCGGCCTCTGTCCATTGCGAATCAATGTTTTGTCCGATTGCGTACATGTTGTCGTCATAATCTTTTTGCGCTGCCTTCTGCTGATACGTGCTGTAACACATCCCAACGTACGAGTATCCATGCCACTAAAATACCAGTTCAAGTCCCCCGATGAGAAACAGCACAGTGAGTGATATTTCTGTGCATCATGCATGCATCACGTGTCACAAAGAAGTTCAGAAGGCAAACCGCCCCATGCTTGCCACATGGGATCGTTGGGGTCGCGCGTCGCATGCAGCTGCTTCAGCGCAGCATCAAACGCCGCATGAGCTGCAGCGCGTTCTGATTTCAAGTCTTTTTCTTGTCCTTTCAAGTCTTTTTGTTCGACTTTCAAGGGCTTCTTTTTCTTTAGAATATCTGCAAACTCTTCGACGGTCTGCACGGCCAATAATAAATTGTCGCGCAGCAAATGATAACGGTTCGCGCGGCATTCATCCATGGCATGCTTGAGTTGCGTGAGTTCCACTTCGACTTCATGTGTCACCGTTGCTCCAGATGTCACAATGGTCAGGTCCACACGACCGAGTCCTGAAACATCAAAACTAAAGCGATGCTTTTTGCGAATCCTGAGGATCGGTGTGGTCTTCGACGGCGCTGTGCACTTTTCCTCTGTCGAAACGCTCAGACGAAAGTCATATTCGCCTGTGGGGTTCGTAAAGTCGAGGTTTTTCAAGCGCGTCTTGTGGATGCACGTGCCGGTTTCTTGACAGTCGCGAATACCCCCGGTGTAAATTACATCAGTGGTCTTTGTTTCATGACACGGATGACATCGAAGCACTTCGGCCAATGACAAAAAATCATGTTCTGTGATTCCTGGAACGAAGGTTTGTCCGTGATCATCGGCAAGTGGCGCCGATGTCATCATGCCACGCAGCATGTGCCGTTTTCCCCCGCTTTGCAAACGACCGAGGCGAAATTCGATCTCGCGTGGCCAGAGGGGAATCTCTTTGTGTTTCTCCAACACGCAATCGATCAGCGCCTTGGAGAGCGGATCAAACCTTCGCGGCTTTCCCAGTGCACTTTGAACAGGCTTCATGGCAGCAGCGGCTGCAGCCATTGTGTTTGTTTGTGTGTGTGTGTGTGTGTGTACAAAAAAATTTTCTTATTTGTTTGATACGCCAAATCACATCACATCGCGTCCAATCATATAAAAAAGAGAGAAGAAAGAGACAAGAGAGAAGCGATGCGTGCATACCACTTATTTCTGTATCGACGGGCACAAAAGTATTGTCATATTGTCACATCAATTGTTTGAGGAGAGTCTCAATTTCCGTTATTTTTTTCATGAGAGCGTCCAACTTAACGTCCTGTGCGTTTGCCATGATCTGCTGTTGCTCAGAGAGGTGTATGTGCATAGGCTGTTCGTCTTCCTTCTTTTGGTTCTTTGACAGAGAATCATCTTTTGGGTCAGTGCAAACACTTTTTTGGTCTTTTTGGTCTTTTGTTGCATCACTTGATGATGCTACTCGTTTCGCCAATGAAATCCCCTCCTTCACAAAACGATAACCAATCCGCAGCATCCCCACCGTTAACCCTCCCTCAGGAAACAGGGGTATCACTTTCACGGAAGCAATGGGCTGATTTACTTCAAACGCAATTTGAGACGTCTCGATGGCAAACTCAACGGTTTTGTGATCAATAGTCTCCACTTGTACTTTGACAGAAACAGTTTGAACGGCCCTGCCCGGGACAGATGTCGGAATTTCTGCACTGATGCCGAAACACATACCAAAAATGGGATAGTGAGGCATCACCGGACGAAATTGAATATCTTTCGAGCCGTGTTTCAGCGCGATGACGCGATCATGAGCACCGGAATCGGCTCCAGAAACGTTTAGCATAGAAGGAGGAACATGCTGATCTTTGTTCCGCTGCGTTGGGAAGGGATGGTCACGTTCAATGATGTCCTTGCTTAATTTCGCCTTCCAAATTGAATATTCCGTGCTGAAGAAACGCGTAACATCATCAGTAGATGTTGGTTGGTGACAATGGTGCGGATGGGTTCCAGCACTTGCCATTCGATGCTGCGTCACGCAAAAGCAAAGAGACAACACACGCACACACACAAAAGCAAGAGACGATCGGCAACAGAGCAAAGAGAAGACAGAGAAACGGTAACAATGTTTTCTACACTCAATTCAATACCACCAAAATATGTTGCAAATTTACAAAAACGGTTGCTTCCTTGTCTGACCGGTGTTTTCGTGTGGGGGTGTTTTTTACGTTTGTGTTGTGGTCTTGTATTGTTTTACATGCCACTTTTGTTTTCAGTGTATGCTGAACCAATCTTCTGTTTGTCAATAAAACAAACGAGGGACAACTCGATGCGATATGGGTTCGGGTTACGAGGGAAATGAAACACAACATGACAGAATAAAAAACACGCACAGACAGAGACACAAATTGAAACAGGGAGAGGTTCTTCTTTTTTTTACCCAGGGGTCTACCCAGGGGTCTACCCAGGGCTTTACGCGTCGTTGTGAATGAAAATCTTAAAGGCGCTATGATCTTCATTCAGAGCTTGGAGATCATAAGGCCAAGGAAGCGCATGAAGCAGTTCCAACATGGCATACCAATGGTTTAGCGTTGCACACTCGCTTTGTTGCACCGTCACAAACTCATGTTCGGCCAACAACAAGAGCTTGCGCCTTAATATGATATTCATGTCTTTGACAAGCTGAAGGAATTTGTTTCGCTCGGCTTGAAACCATGCAAGAGCTTTCTCTTCTGCCACACATTTCATAATATAGGTAGCTTTCAGTACTTTTGCGTCGGGGAGTGTATTGACCAAACACTGAACTTCAGCATTGAATTTGTCCATGATCTCTTGTTGTTTTACATTCATGTCAGCAGAGGCCACTGACAAAACAGAAGCCACCACCGAAGACGCGTGAGCGCCTGACGAAACAGAAGCCACTGCACCAGCAGCAACAGAACCTGCTGAAGCCATCGTCGTCTTTTTGTCGTCTTTTCGTGTTTGAAAGTTTGAACGTCCAACTGCAGAAAATTTGATCGACACCAAACGCCAAAATTTTGTGCATAATCAAACCAAACCAAACCAACGAACATGGATCTTAAGCAACAAAGGAACACAAAGCCGCGTGTCTTAGCTTCGGGTTTACCCGCGGGTTCGAAGCACAAACACAGCTCGATCATCAATGCCGATAAAGAAAGAAACAAAGAAGGAAACAAAAAGCAACAAGATGAAGACGACATTCGAGCACCCAAGCGACAAAAATGTGGTATGCAAGAACAACAATCGTGCGACAAAAAGCAAAAACAAAAGGTTGTGCAAACTATTCTTAGTAAAGCTACCTCAGAGGAAATCGATGCGCAACAAAAACGAAATCGTCTTCACATTGCGATCCGTAGTTTGTTAAACAAGGCAAACGACCAAATACGAAAAGTTCACCTCACTACATTATATCGAGCATGGCGCAACAGCGATTCTCGTACAATTGTTGATTTTGTATCCAAGACAACAACACCGTTGAAACTATTCGATGCCATGAAACATTCGTATTCTGATGGCTTGTTTCACATACCCGATGAGTACATGAAGCCAATGGCCGCCGCATTGTCTCATTCAAAAAGTTTGCGTTCATTGGAATTTGTGCAATCCGCAATACGATCTTATACAGACAATCATGCAAATGATTTGTTCTCCGCATTGATATTGTACCATCCAACGATGTTTGATTCTCTGTTTAAAGCACATTCCACGACATTGACCCGGTTTTTCTTGCTGGAGCCACGTTTTTTTTGCAAAGTGTTTAACGAATCTGTTCAAGATGCGTTTTTCAAACGATGTGATGGAGCCCTGTTGTGCGTTAATGGTCTTTTCGCTGCATTTGATACTCAAAATGATACATTGCGTAATGCCATTTTGCGGCGCGCAGGACCCGATGGGTTCATGTTGGATACTCATTTTAACCCCGGGCTTCATTACATCAAACCACAATGCAACGTTTGGTTCAAGGATTGGCGCAATTATTTAGCGGAACATCTTCCCACAACAGAAATCACTTGCACATGGGAAGAATTGGTTGAAAAACGACACAAAGAACGTTGTGAATCGAGTCGGAATAGTAACGCCGCATCCACATGGGACGGCATACGTTTTGAACATGAACAAGAAAGAGAATTCGTGAATGGGTTTGAATTGTTTCTTAAAACGACTGCCGCATTTCGAGCTGAAGCAACACCGTATGTATTGAATTGCTTATCCCATGGTCACGTACACTTTGAAAGTCTCGGACGTTTGATTCTTGCATATTTACAGTGGTGTTAAATGTAAAGGCTTTTGTTCGTACTTCACAAACAATAACAATACATGCTTGTCGAAAGCATAATGCAGGATGATGGGGATTAATGGTATATGTAGCATTGTTTTTTGGGTTAGATGAATCAACGTCATCCAAGCATAACGATAATGTCGTTGTTCTTGTTCATGCAACATTTCTATGATCATGCGATCAGCATCCGTCTGATTGGATCGGGCACACATGTCTTCCAACACATTGCGTCCTTGTTGATTTGGTATTAAAATGGAAACACCAGTTCCGTCAAGATTGCAAAACCGAAGCAACGACTGTACCAAATGTGGGGATGTTGTACATTCGGGACGAATGCAGGATGGATGTGCAAAAGAGCAAATATCTTGTAATGGTTGTGTTTCTTCTGGCAAAAAGTTTGTGATGTCATCCAACAGTCGATCAAAATGAGTCACCATCATGCGACTTAAACGAGGTTTTGCATTATTTAAATTCACGTCACATATATGACAATGTCGTTCTTCGTAATATACCACAAGATCAAAAAGCGAAATGCCGCTGCACGTTTTTAACCAATACCGACATTTCACATTCAAGTAATCGACTCGCCACATTAGGCTTTCCGAAAGCAATCGTATCCACTCCAAGTTAATACCCCGACATTTCTTTAATTGGAAAGATAAAAAATAGTCTTGTTGATCTTTCCATGCGACGATGGATGCTAAATGCCAAAATGTCTTTGTTTTATGTTCATGTCGATACAAACCGCGGGCTTCTTTTTCAAGAAAGTGATTGATTTCATTCGCCCAAAACTCTTTATCGTCTTGTTCCGTGATCGGCATACAATTTGCACATGATGGTTCCAAAGACGAAACACAGTTGCCCATTTGCGTGTGTATGTTGTTCTTTTTGCGTGCGTATATTTTTTTTGTGTGTTTCAAAAAGGAATTCTTATGTTTCCGGGCAGTAAACCCGTGGGTAAACCCAAACACAAATGAATCACTTCGATTTTTTCACACACTCAATACAACCAATCGCATACACGTAACACACGACGATGTTGTTTTTTTTTGTAGGAAGTTTTGCTGGCGTCGATGATGCAGCAACAAACTAACATAACGAAAACGAAACAACACAAAGAAGAACATGGCTGCTCTTCATCAGGAGGACAGTCAAACAGACCTTGTTTCACAAGAACCCGTGCTTTTCACCAACCCGTTCCGGTACCCACCTATCATTGTTCAGAATTGGGACGTCTGTCACCTATGTTTTCAACACTTTCGTTCAGACGACATTTTGTGTCGCCTTCTGGATAACTGGCAAGGCAAATACAAAAAAACGCTTTACATTCCTGCTGGCGCAGTCTGCCACCGTGACTGTGCCAAAAAAATGCATCGCGAATACTTTTCACCCGATGACGAGAACGAAAAGCTGGAAAATGAACGGCTTGTGGTGGTGTTTCAATGCAATATTGTACATGAACGCGGTGAAATTTGTTCCAATGCTTACGTGTCTCAGACAAGTCTCAATGATCATTATATCGCTGTTCGTGCTATGCGCCGAACCATGTTGTTGAATGCAACAAACGAAACGAAACAGTCCATTCTTTACATGGTTGCAGGTACGAATACGTTTTCGATACCCATTCATTGCCGTATCGGTCATTGCAGTCCGTCAACGGAGACGTCTTGTGAAAAATTGTATTCTAGGCTCGACAAATTGATCATTCATTTTCGAGAAAGCAAAATCGAATGTGATGAATACTGGAAAGAAAAAGAAGGAAAAGCTGTTAAAAAGAAAGAGAAACAAGTTTACAAACCGCAAAAACAACAACTTTCACAAACCAAATTCTGTTCCAAGTACGAGCAAGAAAAACAATCATATTTCCAATGCATTACGTGTGGTCATTCCACGGGAGCCGAACATTTGGTAAAAGACGCCAAGTTTCGTGCCTGCTGTGGCCCATGCGCGGAGCGCTGTCACACAGGCCATGTGTTACAGCCACTTAACGCAGGTGCCGTTATAGTATGTGAATGTATTGCATTCCCTTCGATGTGTAATTCAATACAAGCGGATGAAAGCTCAAACCACACAAATCAGGAAAAAGAACCTCCCGCTAAAAAAGCAAAACTTGCTTAAGTTTTTTAGAGTGGAGGAAACATCGACATCACCATGTGGGCAACGTTTTTATCCACTAAATGTTGAATTAATATGCTACATACAGTATCGCGTTCCATTTTTTGATTCGTGTATCGAGCAAACAAATACCGTTGCCATGTATTCATGACGGATATGTTATTTATGATTAATTTGTTCTCCTGTAATTGTTCGTCGTCAATGTAAAGCGATGGGCTCCTGCACCAGAATTGACCCATTAAAGCGTCTGTGATCCACCTCGCACTTAGTGTGACTGTTGGCAAAATCAAATGTTTGTTTGGACGCCAATTTTCGGTCCATTGGAGTCGATCGATGAATGCCATTAAGAAATCGCTTCCCAACTCTGCATTAGATCTGCCGATGTAGATATGCTTAATCAACGCTGTATCAATCGATTTTTGAAATAGTGGTAGAGAGGGCATAGGTATTGTGATTATGTTGTATTCCAAATGTGCAGGTGGAATATGGCGAATCAATTCTGTTGCTAATTGTGTTGTATGGAGCACTCTTTCGAACAAGTACTCGATGAATGGATGACCATCCGGTGTAAACCAGCACATCTTTAATGGATCCACATGCCGAACAACATAGCTTGCGATGTCTTGGTGATATTGGAACATAATACTCAAAAAATGAGATGACTTAAACATATCCGAACTGTATGTGGAAATCCAATAAAACCATTCCGGAATGTCTTGTGTTTGTATTAGCGACAGTGTATTGTTGATCGCCGCTATCTTTTTTCGTTGTGTTTTGTTGTTCAGGATCACAAACAAGTCCTTTGGGTCATCCTTCCCCACGAATTGGATTCGTGCCTTGCCACTCCTCGAACAAAACACACGACTCTTTGACATATTGTTACACACAATAAAAAAGAAATGAGAAGAAGAAAAAGTTTAAGTTTTTCGTTTCAATTCTTGGTAATATAAACGTAAGGTTTGCACCGTTTCACTTGTTTCATCCACAACGAGATGATCAATGTCCGCACTGTCGGACGATGTAATTAATCGTAAAAATTGCCAATACAGATCTTGATGATCCTTTCGTTCGTCCGTGTTGGTAAGAAAATGTTTGAGCGCTCTGTAGACCGGAAGCGTTTGTCGTTTCTCCAACGGCAATTTTAACAACACAAACAAACCTGGTTTTCCGGGTAAAATTCGTCGTTGTGTGATGGGCATCGTTGGTGGCAGCAACATTAAATTTCTCACAAACGCTAACCACACACGCATTGTTGCACATGACACGTCAGGACGCATGTGAAGCCATTCATAATGTTTTTCATCCAAGGGTCTATTTAAAATCATGTCATGAATCCATGTCCGTTCGCATTGAAAATGTTGAGTTAATTGCCGCAATACTTCGTCAATCACACTTGTAATTACATGACTTGGTTTTCGAAATTCTTGAGGAATCGATTGATGATAAAATGATCCAGCATCACATCGAATCAACTGATGATCTTCGGACCATTTTAAGCAAGCCCCTTTGTAATGAAGCTCAAACAGATCCCGCGTTTCAATCAAATATTCTGTAATTGTGGACGAGACGGCGGTTAAACATTCAGGAAAAGTCAGTGTCGGTATGTATTCCAGAAAAATGAGTTTTAGTATGTTGTTGTCTCCTTTGAAATGAATTGTGGTCGATTTTTTGCCACGCGTGTCGTAATGATGAATACATAACAGACCCCAAGAATTCAACACGCAGGGATTTTGTGTTTCAGACGAGATCGTTTCGTTGTTCATTTTTTTTCGTGTTCTTTTTGAAAAAATTTTCGAAACATCTGGCATTGTGTGGAAAAAAACCCGTGGGAAAAAACCCGTAAGTAAAACCCGCGGGTAAACGATGAGCGAGGAGATCCAAAAGCTTTCTGATCTTGAGCATGTTCTCTTGCGTCCCGATACGTATATAGGTTCTGTTAAACTTTCGGAAATTGAAACATATATTGTGTCAAAAGACAATGTATTTGACGATGATGATGATGATAATGATGACGACGAGAAAGAAATTCATGACGATGAAGGTGGTGAAAAAGAAGACAAAGAAGAAAAAAAGGAGAAAACACATGACATCAAACGGTGCGGATCCATCGTCAAGGAGATTTTAAAAATCGTTCCTGGTCTTGTCAAGATTTTTGATGAAGCCGTGACAAATGCATCCGATCATCATCAACGGAACAAATCAACATGTACATATATTCGAGTCGTGGTGGATAAAACAACAGGCAGACTTACGATTACAAACAATGGTCCTGGCATTTCATCCAGTATTCATCCCGTACACAAAGAGCGAAATCCGACCTTGGTGTTTGGTCATTTTCGTACCGGAATTAATTTTGATGATTCGAAGAAACGAACGTGGGGCGGAAGAAACGGATTGGGAGTGAAGCTGACGAATGTTTGGAGTACCGAGTTCACGGTCGAAACCGTATTTAAGAAAACTAAATTTCGTCAAACGTGGTCAAAAAACATGTCAAAATGTAGTGCTCCTCTCATCACTGAATGTAATGACAGCGACTATACAACAGTGAGCTTCATCCCCGATTATGCACGGTTTGGAATGAAACAAGGATTGACCAACGATGTTATCCAAGTGTTGCAAAAACGAGTGTATGATTTAGCGGGGATTTTTTCCGATTTGAATGTATCATGGAACGGGACTGTCATTCATATTGATTCGTTTTCGGATTATTGCAACATGTATATGCCCAATTCGCTGGTTCGGAATCGTTTTGAATTCACAGACAAAAGCAAAACGTGGCAGATTATTATCGCGTTCAATCCAGACGAAGTTGCACATTCAGTTTCGTTTGTTAACGGCTTAAATACGGAAGAGGGGGGAACACACGTCGATTATGTCTTAGAAATTGTTATCCCACATTTGATCGAAGCGATTAAAACCCAAATTAGCGACAAATCGCTCAAAATCACAGCAGCCATGATTAAACCATCGCTTTCCGTTTATGTGGCTTCATTGATATCCAATCCAAGTTTTGACACACAAACAAAAACCAAATTGAACACTCCAAAACACGAATTTACACCTCTTGTTTTAACACCAGCCGCGATCAAGAAATTGAAAAACAGCAAAAGTGCAAACAGTCTGGTAAAGCGACTCATCAGTGTCGTGGAAAGAAAACACGGCACGACGCTCGGAAAAACGGACGTGCTCATGAACCGCATGACAAAAGTGCCCAAATTGGAAGATGCCACCAAAGCAGGAAAAGCCGATGCCGACAAATGCACATTAATTTTAACGGAAGGCGATTCAGCGAAAGCATTCGCCATGGCAGGATTAAGCGTTGTCGGAAAAGAGTACTACGGGGTGTTTCCATTACGAGGAAAATTGTTAAATGTGAGGACGGCGACCATTAAAAAGCTCGTCAACAACAAAGAGTTCATTCATTTAAAGACCATTCTTGGATTGCGAAACAAGAAGGACGCATCTTCCAAATTGCGATATGGCAAAATTATGATTGCGACAGATGCGGATTCTGATGGTCATCATATTGCTGCATTGATTTTTAATATGATCGATTGCTATTGGCCCGATTTTTTGGAACGCAAAGAGTTCATCTCATTCTTTCGAACACCCGTGCAAAAAGTGTGGCCAAGCAACAAGAAAAACACACGAAAAAACGGTTCAATATGGTTTTATACCAACGAAGAGTACAAAAAATGGGTTGCAGAGAATCCTGGTTTAAGCAAACGATACGAACACAAACAGTACAAAGGATTGGGCACATCCACACCAGCGGAGGCAAAAGAATATTTTGAAGCCTTAAAACAGCACCAGATTCCGTTGTTATCAATTACGAACGATGAACGGGAACATTTAGATATGCTGTTTAATAAATCCAAAGCCAATCAACGTAAAAAATGGATCCAAAATGGAACGGCGCATGTTGCGGACATTCCGGAATGCCGCCCTCAAATGACGTACCGACAATTTTTAGATGAACGTTATTTGCTTCATGGTATTGAAAATTGTGGACGGATGTTGCCCGCCCTAATGGATGGTTTGAAAACCGTTCAGCGGAAAGTATTGTGGTTGCTATTGCAACGACAAAACAAGACAAAACCGATGAAAGTAGGTTCATTAGGTGGTTTGGTGATTAATCGCATGGCATACCATCACGGCGATGCGTCGTTGAACAAAGCCATTATTGCGATGGCGCAAGATTTTGTAGGTAGCAACAATATTAATTTGCTTATACCGGACGGGCAATTTGGGACACGCGACGGTGGAGGAATTGATGCTGCATCGCCTCGCTACATTTCGACATTCTTGTCCCCACTCACTCGTTATATTTTTAGGGAGGAAGATGATGCAATATTAAAATTACTCGAAGATGACGGCAAGCCTATTGAACCGGATTTTTTACTTCCGATTGTACCCATGCTTCTCGTGAATGGTGGCTCCGGGATTGCGACTGGTTTCGCATTCAAAATTCAGCCGAATAATATTCGAGTCGTGATCGCACTTATTAAAGAACGATTAGTGAAAGCGAAAGTCAAGCAGGAACACAACATAAAAGATGAAAAACAAGAGACAAAAGAGAGAAAAGAATTCTCCCCTATACAACAAAACGAGTCAAATGAGACATATTCTTCACCTTCTTCTTCTTCTTCTTCTTCTTCAACCAAAAACATAACAAAAACAACAACAACAACAACAACAAGCACAACAACACGGTGTAGTCTTCCAGACAATCATCTTCAACCATTTTATTCCGGTTTTTTAGGTTCGATTCAATATGAAAAAGAAACGGATCGTTTTTTTGTATGCGGCAAATACACCGTGACTGACCTGGAAAACGGATCGAAACGAATTCTGATTGAAGAGATTCCTGTCGAATTTTCCTACACAGGCTACATCAATAAGGTGCTTCAACCACTCAAAAATAAGGATAAGATTGTTTCGTATGAAAAACTTATTCTTCCAGTGCATGATCGATACCACTTTGAATTGTTTGTCACTGCACAGCAGTACAAAAAATTCGAAGAAAAACAATTTGCACAACTTAAACTGGAACGCATTGTAAGCACGAACTGCACAGTATGGAATGAAAAACTTGAATTAAGCAAATATGCATCGATTTATGATGTATTTGACATGTTTTATCAAAAACGATTACCATTTTATGCGCAACGCAAGACAGCGATTTTGAAAACACTCCGCGAAGAGCAACGGTTTTTAAAAAACAAAGCTGCATTCATTAAAATGATCGTGGATGGGAAACTCGACATGAGTGCCCATGAAGAGTTGATTTATGAAGTTCTTGAGGAACTAAAATTTGACAAGATTGTGCATCGTACAAAAAGCAAGCATGACAATCAAGAAGACGAAGACGAAGAAAAGGAAGAGACAAAGACAAAGAAAGAAGAAAAAGAAGAAAAAGAAGAGAAAGAAGAGAAAGAAGAAAAAGAAGAGAAAAAAGACGATGCCAAAGCGCGCAAACGTGGATATTGGTATTTGCTGAAAATCCCGTTAATACAACAGACAGAAGGAGAATTCTTGAAATTGCAAGCAAAATGCACAAACATCGATGAACGAATCCACAAAATGGAGTTGAAAACCATTGAAGATATGTGGTTACAGGAACTTGATGAATTGTTAACGCGTTTGGATGCATTGGACAAAGAAAAAGAAAAGGAGCGCATGGAAACAGAAAAGCTTATTTCGACCAAAAAGGAAAAGCTTGTTTCGAATAAAATGCCCAACTCAAAGGTCAAGATTGTTCCCAAAACATCCGGTGTGAAACGGAAACGGAAGGAGGAAACGAAAGATCATCAAAAACCGAAAGCGAAAAAGCCACGAGTTATGAATAAAAAAGATTCATCATAAGAATTTTTTCTTGATTTCTCCTTTCCTCTCTCTTTTTTTTCATATTGGGTGCTTTTCCTTCAAGATAGAATTGATTTAAAGGTGAAACGAAACAAAAAAATGTTTGGTATAGCGGTGCCTTGCTATTTGCGACATGTGGTGTTTTTACCTCGTTTGTTAAAGTCTATTGCAAAGCAAACAATACAACCTGATTATGTTGTCGTCAGTTGTAGTTCCATTCCAAACGGCGAAGTGATAAACCCGCGGGTACAATGTGACGACACAAAATTCGGCTTTGTCTTGGAAATTGTGTGCACACCAACAAAACAAAATGCTGCTCAAAATCGTAACATTGCGAGTGATATCTTAATCAAAAAACATCACTGTGAATACATTTCGTTTTTCGATGCGGACGATATCATGCACCCACAGCGCATCGAAGCGATTAAGACTGCATTTCGTGTACTACCCAATACTGTATTTGTCATGCATAATTTTACTGAATTGGACAAAATGGACGATAAAACAACGCAAGTCATGCACAAAACGTTATCTTTATTCGAAAATTGTTTGTATCAAGGCCCTACAGGTTGCGCTCTCATTAAATCTCAGCCAGATCAAGTGTGTGAGTGTCATCACGCCCAATCGACCATTAAAAGTGAATTGTTTAAAAAAGTTCGATATCGAGAAGGGACTAATTTTCTTTTACGAGAAGACGCTCTATTTTGTGGGGATGTTCTGCAATTACAATGTCCGAACGCATACATCAAAGAATCATTAAGCCAATATCTACCCGCTCGCCCGTGGTTAGAAGAAAACAAAAATGAGAAAAAAAA
>Ga0105239_10002127_pt1 | contig 25523 bp, 25 predicted proteins | sample KBSC44metaG_FD_92761 | JGI IMG/M metagenome (GOLD analysis project Ga0105239, IMG submission 92761) | Corn rhizosphere microbial communities from Kellogg Biological Station, Michigan, USA - KBS C4-4 metaG | ecosystem: Host-associated > Plants > Roots > Rhizosphere > Soil | place: Michigan, USA...
AGTCCCTGACTGCATTCGATCAATTTGACCAGAGCCCCTCCCAGGTTTGCGAAGGGAGTGAAGCCGGTATAATAGTCACACCAGCACTGTCTTATCCAACGCCAATTCCTGGGGGATATCCGAACGACAGGCCCGTTTACATGAACGGATGCCAGGCTACTGTTGGACGTCCGTTCTTTTGTCCGATAGACAAAGCTCACTTACCCCACAAACTCTTTGTACCACTGCCCCCCTGATCTCTGGGGAAGCCGACACTGGCAGCTTCGTTTCAGCCCGGAGGTCCCACCGGGAGGGTATTCCGTGAATGAGGGACCTCAACCCCGTCAGCCAATCACTGGGCCCTTGATCTGCTTGTCCCATATGTGGACCTGTTGCTGTGAACTCGGAACGCATGGATCTGATCTTGATTGGGTAGTTCAAGACGGATATTCATCTTACTATCCGACGTCGACTTGCTCCGGTCCCATAGTGCAGGACGAATGTCGATCGTGGGGGAAATCCCGAATATTTTGTCCATGGCGCTGTGTACAAACCGATGACCAGTGGTGAGCATGTTGTACCTCAACCTTTGACCTATGAGTGGCAAAATGTTCAAAGTAAGTTGGGAGCATCAGAGGGGCAGGTTTTATGCGGTCAGAGAATGCCCTTGAGAAGGGCATCACCATGTAGTCTCTCTGGGCTTGCTAAATAGTATTGAGTTCATTGTATGATACAGCAAAAGTAGCTCACGATAGCTCAAGTCAGAATATGAATAGACTCGAATTTCAGATATTTCCATGCTACCGTATCCATTGCGGCAGTGTTGGATGTTTCAGCCCGTTTGCTCCTTGAGTGCTGCAGGACATTGTGCCGTGAAATCAATACAGCTCCGGTGCTGGCAAGAGCTGTCGCAGATGTGTCCTGCTCAGTGCTCAAAGATATTTCGAGCATCTGGTATACCCATGTGGTCTCTCTATGAAACAAGCTCTCTAAGTAACTGCAAGTGTGACTTGTCAGCTTCCACCATGTAAATTCCTGCGTGCCCTGCCCTACTCAGCAACCTTGGTCAAGGGACCTGGTGTTTCGTCATTCTTCTGAAGGGTGGTCATTTGAGATCCTCGAGCGCTCGCGCTAGGCCTGACCTCGATTCCGCATACTTGCTCGCAAAGCTTCATCGAATTGTGTTCCAGCTTTGACTTGCTTCAAAAACTCCTTGATGTTGACCCCCGAGATAAACATTTCCGCCAGACCCTTCAATGCATCCTTCTCCGTTTTAGCGGCAGTAAGGGTTTCGCACAGCTCGTCTCTCTCTGCCGTGAGCGTGGAGCGTGCATTGTCCAGCTGAGCAGTTAGGTCTCTGTTGGTACTTTTGAGTGATTCCACCGATGCTTCCAATATGCTCTTCTCTTTGCTTACCTTGGTGTTTCGGTTGGTCTGCTGCTTCGCTTTCGCTAGTGCCTCATCGTAATTTTTTCTGAGTGAATCACGCTCCGAAGCTAGCTGGTCAATTTTCGTTTGGAATTCTGACAATGAAGTCATTTGTTGTTTCGATGTCTTCAAATCAGTACGAAGACGCTGGTTCTCTGCTTCAAGTTGCTCGATGAGGTCGATACCAGACCTGCTCGAAGTGAGACTCTTCATGAGCGAAGTTTTCAATGTTTCGACATCTCTCAAAGCTTGGTGGTGTGAAGCATCGATTTCATCAAGTCTTTTCCGTTTCCGGCATTGACGACTCAAACTACCATAACGGCCGTCGCCCGACTTTATGAGCACTCCAGAAGATGACAATATGGGCTTTGCGGTACACGCATCCTCCGGTGCGATAGACCTCTGGCGTAGAGACTTAAGTTCTGGATCCACTGAGTCGCTGGACAATTCCTTCGAAAAAATTTCCACAACACTCGGCCTACGCACGGGCTTCGCGTCATGGTCTGGCCGATCCAAAAAGGTACTGGCGGAGCTATCCTCGCCTGTATCACCCTCAGCAGTCGGACACTCCTTCTCACCAGTGCTTTTAGATCCAGTGCTGCGAGATTCATTCTCCGACATCGAGAGCCGAGAAAAGTTGGTGAAGAGCTCTTCCTTTTCGACTCTGTTCCGCGCGATTAGCACTGGTAAGAATTGCGCAATGATTCCATACTTTGTGCCATATACTGAGGCAAGACTAACCCCAACCTCTCATAGCCCTGAGAACCTTGGCGATAAAAATGGCATCCTTGTCCGGGCAAATATCAAGCAGCATTTGGTGAGGCTCTGGAGAGTTAGAATTGAGGGCACCCGCTTTCAACAACATCCAGAGAAAGCCGCTCTTGCTTCCGGTGGCAACATACAAGACATCCGCAATGTTAGCCTTCTGTAATGTCTCACGACCTCTAGTGACAGTGAGGGTTTGATCATCTTCGTCAACAGTAAGCTCGCATCCCAAAGGCGTACGTGCCTGCCTTGTATCATAGTACTTGGCTGCCTTACAGGCGAAACCCTTTCGGGTAGCCGGTGGATTCATTGTCGCGGGAGTGGAAATAATGATGAACACAAGAGCAGACTTTGGCAATGTCCTGAATTGTATAGATGGTCGAGCGGGGATAGCAATGATATAAGGGAAGAAACATCAAGCATCTGAGAAGTGATTCATCAAATAGGTCATTGATAGAGGTGGTTTTTTTTAAGTCTGCAAGTCAAGTATCATATACCACAACGACGGTGCTAGACATGTGACATCATAGGTCTAGACTCTAGTAGACTTCCGCTCACAATGCCTCTGCCTCGAGTCGATGTTGGCTCACCTGTATCATAAGCCAAAATGAGGGCGTCAATCTGCTGTTAAGCCTCTGAGCAGTCTTCCGAGAACTCCTCTTACATACTCCAATTCTCCCAGTTTCACTGTCGTGAGGACCACAGCCATACTTGTTGAAAACGCAAATTGCTCTCTCCGTCTATGTTTCTTATCATATACTCGTGGTAGGATCGTTGCGATAGCTCTTGGGGCCACAAAGAACGCAATCTCTTGCCTCCGACCCGGCTTCTCCAATAAGATGGACCACCCACAGGTCAAGCAGCCCGCAAGGACGCAAAGACCAGAATCCCACATTTGAGGCGTGACTGTCCTCTGCGACAACAGCTTTGGCCCAAGACGAGTACGGGCGAGGCAAACCGAATAGTAGAATAAAGAAACGAATGCTGCGAGGAAGGAGGAAGACCTCGCAGAAGCCCTCAGTGCGTCAATTATTGCGCCGATCTTGATATTTCTGATACGTGCCAGAATTTGAAGTGGTAAATAAAGTTCGAAAGCAAATCTCCAACTCCGGCAGAAGCGTGTCATTGCGTGGAATTCGCAGCTCGACCCGGTCCCGGAATGATAGAGCACGCACGGGATTGGTATCGTCTTCGAAGGATCCGCAAAGGCCTCAGGCAGGCCAAGCTCTTTGCAAAGGGGTTCGAGAAGGGGTGCCTGGCCGGTGTCTTTTCCATACACAAAGTTACCTTGGCGGGCTAGTCGAAGGGCTTGAATGAGACGTTCATCGATATCAGCGATCTTGGAAATCCAATTATTGTATGCCCGAGGCAGTCGATGTGGGGAATAGAACCACGACCACATGATGATTGCAGCTGAGATAGCGAAGATGCCAGGGTCGGCAAGCTTCTTGATGGCATTTGCAATCGCTGGTGTTCGTCGTTCAGGGTGCCATGAGTTGGATCGGCTTCGAGTCCAGATGGTGATTGCCGCAACATCCAAAGCTCGGCACAAGGCAAACAAAGTGAAATCCATTGTTTTCCCAGCATAATGGGGATGATAAGAAGGAGGAGGGATATGATGCTGGTTAGGAGGGTGGAATTCGCTAGTGCCAAGGCTGGCAGCGGCACGCGATTGCGCGCGTTTGCGTACCCAGCCTTCGTCACGATTGAGAAGGCTAAATGCTAGCCATGAAGACAGAAAGGAACAGGCAAATGTTAGTCGTGATTCAAAGGCATTGCTAAGTTTTGTATGCCGTGTGCGACCGAGGACTGCTAGAAGCCATTGAAGAATTGTCCGTACTAGCCTGGGCAGAGTGGTTGCTCCACCTATAATGATCGTAACAGCAGTGGGAAAGCGGTTGAGCTGGGTCGATGTTTTGACGATTGTGAAAAGTATGCTCAGCTTCTCCTGAACGGTCAAATCTTTGCGTCTGATTGTTCTCAAGAACCCAAGCAACCTTGGGCCAGTTACACTGAGGTATCCGAGGGCGTACGCACGAAACGGGGGCTTTAGAGCATCAACTCCTCGCCAAGCAATATCATTTCCGCGCATGGTTCTTTCTAGATAAGAATCTGCACGTTGTCATATGAAATCTATCAAAAGAATGGAATGCTTTGATTCATTAAGAAACATATATTTGTACCATGCGTGAAGATATCATTTGACATGTGATGAGCTTAGGAAGGCCGAGGTATGATTGAGACGCTGCTTTAATCGTTCTTGGCAGGTCAGATTAGGCGCTAACCCAAATATAGCAATATCCCGATATTCTCCCTAGCCTCATACTAAAAGAGCGCCACATCCACCTTGGTATTGCTTCTCTCGCGACAACGAAAGCTTCAATTTACGGCCACTTTTGCTAGCACAATGCGAACCCTCGCAATCTGGGCAAACAGATTGAGACGCAGCCCATGTTTGCCGGTAAATACACCATCTGTCATCTTCATGCTCTTTGATTTCGGAGATCCTTCGAGGTGGTCGACCCGGTTGCACGCGATCATTGAGCTGCCCTTTACGTGATGCGCTTGGCTACAACTTCTCAACGTCATCTCTTCTTTTGCCGAAATCCGGGCTTTCCAGCCTCCCCTGTACAGCTCCCCTGACCGCCCGCAGGAAGCGCCGAGTAGGCAAGGAGCATACAGGGGTTTTGGAAAAGATGAGGTTTGTGGTGGTGTCTTTCCCCACACAGATCAATTCCTCCGCAGCTTTGTTCTGCCTCCGCAAAATCGGCACTTTGGTCCCCATTTGTATCTCTCGCACCACTCTGGCGGTCTGGACATCCTAGAATTGCGATCAATGGCACAATTTCAATCCCTCTATACATGCTGTTTTGTCTACAGCGCCGCTCTGGGCTTGATCTCAACAGTCAGTGTAGGCGTGGGGAGTTTTACCACCAATGAACCATCGTTCCGGTGGCCCATGTAGAATCTCACACCTCGTGGCGATGCTTCCTCTGAGTTGGAGTTGCACCGTGCAACAACCGAAATCCTTGACCTGGTATAGAAAACGAGGGGTCGACCAGTTGCGCATTAGCCTACGACCAGGCACGACAGTACCACTTCCTGATTCAGGAATAGATCGTCGACTAATTCAGAGACATGTACACCTTGGTACACCACAAGTTTAATTGAGCCTAATATCCGGGCAGTAAGAGTACCTCCATCAGGAGATTATCCTCAAAGTCATATGCTCCTTCCACTAGGACTAGGTGGCCATGGCCGTGAAGCTGGACTGAGGAATGCGGATTCCCGGTAAGAAAGCTCTCAATTTACCCTTGGGAGAATATCCAGCAGTCGATAGATACCTTGAACGAGTTCTGCTATAAAAGTGCAACCATGACTGGTTGGAGAAAGCTCTTGCTTGAGTAAACTCGGAACAGCCATCAGTGCAAAAGATGCTGTCTTCAATCTTTTTGTCTCTCCTCCCGCTTGCCTCTGCTATGCCATGGGGTGGTCCACCTGGGCATGGCGGTAGCTCGTCACCGAACTTTGACAACGTGACAATCTTCAGTCCACCCGAAGACTGGCCCCGTCGCAGTACCAGCTATGCTCGAGTTGTGCTCCTAAATCAGAATTGTGAGACCGACAATGTGCTCCTCACCACATTCACCCTCTCCGCACCAGGAGTACAATACTACCCGGTCTATGCATCTCACGATCTCGGTTATACGTGGGAGAAGATCTCCCAGATTGAGTTTGGTCCTGAGACTGCTAAGGATTATAGTGGAGGCCGGCTGGCCCAACCAACTCTCCTGGAATTGCCGAGTAAGCACCATTGCTTTAGGAAATTTACAGTACAAACTGATCATGAACGCTAGTCGATGTCGGTGAATACGCAGCAGGCACAGTGCTATTCTCGGGTATGGGGTCACCCACCGACCGTTCATCCACAGATATTTATGTCTATGCATCCCGGGATAAGGGGTATGTATCGATACTGCCGGCCTCTCATCTCTTGAGTCTTGACATGATACTCACACATCTGCAGATATACCTGGGAATTCGTTTCCTTTGTAACATCTGGAGGCCCCGCTAACACCACCAATGGCGCCACGCCGATCTGGGAACCATTCTTGCTCATGTCACCTGTCTCCCATGACCCGCCGTGGGTAATGAATGCATACTCCGACCAACGAGATCCAGCACACGGCCAAAAACTTGCACATCAAAGTTCACCAGATTTGAAATCCTGGGGTGGTGTCATCAACGACGCAGCTGAAACCAACTACACGCTCCGTCCTGGAATGACGACCATGGCCAAAATGGGAAATGGGCAATACATCTTCACATATGAGCTCGGTTTCTCCACCGACGGGCTTCCTGGTGTGAATCCCTATGCAACACACTACCGGATTTCGTCTGACGCCGAAACATTCGACAGCTCCGAGGAGCATCTTCTTAAATCCTCGGATGGGATCATCTCCAGCTCAGGGCCATACGTGGTCTGGACGCCCATCGGCCCTACAGGTAAGGGTACTGTGGTTGTTAGCGACAGTCATTTCCCTCAGGTGTTCTTCAACACGGAGTATGGCGACCCTAACGCCTGGGTCACGGTCCCAACGACTCACGGGGTCGGTTACACTCGTAGTCTGACCGTATTGCCAGACGAGAGTAAAATCCTACTGGTGAACGGTGGAATGTACAATCGAAGTGTGACCTCTGTGACGGCAGGAATCATCGATATCCCTGGAACATATGCTCCAGGTTTCGGGTACGGAAAGGACTCAATCAGTAGTTGTGATGGTATGGGATTTTGGAACAATTGGGGCTCGAAATGGTAATCCAGTGGCCATCGGAAAGAGATGGGAAAAGATGAACTGCGAAGGGATCACGTCCCACCTTGAAGTACCCAGGAGATATTTCTCCATTGCCCAGGTGCAGGAACATCGGGGCCGAAACCCTCGATCTCGGCTTTGGGGGGAGACATCATGATATGCCACTGTGAATGAAATTGAATGAGTAATGCCGGTGTCGAAGCTTGAAATCGGCCCGTCGGGGAAATAAAATTACACAGCTGGACCCCAAAATATGCGGTTGATTGATCCATGTTTCCCGGCAGGCTTCCTCGACCCCAGCCCTGACGTGATTTGTCGAGCTTCCGAGACTCGATCTTCGCCGATGAAAACCATCGGGGAGCGACCGAAGCAAATGATTGTTTGGGCTACCGTAGTCCACCCAATATGGCCAACTCGTCATTGGGATTGGGACTTCATCAGGAAATATCATCCGAGATCGAAGTAAATCCACATGTTCCCAGAGCTGGTTAAATGAGCGCCATACTTCAAAATGGTCGTGATGAAGGTTCAAGCTCCAGGTCCGGCCTCCTATTTAAGACCGTGATTCATTCTCGATATTTGTCTCGCGCACTGTTTGCTGCACAGTCTGTTTCAATGCCTTCCCTGTCTGGACTCTTCTCTCGCTTTCGTTTTCGTTCTTGGGGTCTCTCTCTTGTGTCCTCCACTTCGCTCAATTCATCTGACTAGGCTGTCGACTGAGGAATTGAGGACATCGTTGTCGCTCGATAGGTGTCCATTATTGCCTGGTAATATACTTATATATGATTACTTGAGTATTCACTTAGTTTCGGTAGCATAGCCTGTTTACTGTCAGAGGGCGGGTTTGGGCGTCCCGTGATGTTGAAAATATAGGCGACTCAGGTAGTAATGTTACGATATCGATAGACTTGAGATACATATCAGAGTTGAGGCCCTCGGGCCCTTCTTGAAGGCTGAATTAGGACTTTGCAGGGCGTCACCAGGCGGAACGCTACACTTGGGGTCAAGGTTTGGAAATCTGCTCGCCACTCACCTTGTTTGGGGATGAGGGTGATGTCGCCCTGTGCTCACCCCGGGCGCACCCGTGTCTCACCAGCTATAGGTCCAAAGACGGATATAGAGAGTGACCATAGCGCGATTCCGACATCGAATTGCAAGTTTTGATACATTCCACTTTCCAAAGCATTATGAACCAGCTGAGCAATTCCAATCATGCCAACGCGACTTTCAATAGCTCTGCCGCATTCAAGACAGAATCCCGAGAGTTGGCGCTCTTGGAGAAGCCGGCGGAATTCCTCCAGCCCCGTTGACTAGACTATACAACATCCTTCTACATGGAGGTGGTCTCTATACAGCTCGATTGTGGCGCAGTACAACCGTAAACAGTCACGTACACAGTATTGGTACCCCCTCATGTTCTGCAGAATAAGCAATCAATGTGTCAAACCTCAGCCCAGGAACTTCTTGAGCGTGTTCTCGAGCTTTGACAAGGCTAAAGGCTTTGGAACGTACGCGTCTGTCCCTGCTGACATACACAGAGCTTGCGCATCTGGACCGACTTCTGCCGTGACCATGACGATAGGGCATCTGGTCCGAGGAAGTAGCCCTGATTGCTCCATCTCTCGAATCCGCTTAGTGGCCGTAATGCCGTCCATGCGTGGCATTGACAGATCCATCAGTATCAGAGCAATATCTTGTCTATGTTCGACGAGTTTATCAATTGCATCCAGACCATCATCTGCCACGATAGCATTGTGCCCAAGCGTCTTCAACATTTTGACACCTAGTCTTTGGTTGATTTTATTGTCTTCGACAAGGAGTACGGTCGGACCATTTAAAGGCACTGTCTCGCTAGGCTGACGCGGTGCCGCGTTGGGTACAATATCGACCAGCGGCGCAAATCGGACCGATCGACCAATTGACGATCGACCCGTACGGACGGCCAATGTCAAACTCTCGACAATCCGATGCCAAACAAATGGCCTCTTGACCGGTATGATATGTGGCAGAGGAATGGGACCGAACGAATCTTCTAAATGTGCCTGCGAGTCATATGATACAAGGACGAATTGGGTTCGGAGCTTGACTATCTGGTGGAGTAATTTCGAGTGTGCCCTTAGAAATGTCAAGTCGGTCCATATGTATCTCCAGGAGTCCGGTATCTCATCTCCTGGATCAGGTTGAATCAAGTCGAATCCGTAGGTTTTCCACGCCAGCTGGAACCCTTCGGCGAATCGAGAATTGTGGTTTTGAAGCAGGGCCAATTGACGGTTAGACCCTAGTGCGCCGAGGCTATCCTCGGTACTCGTTGGAAGTGAGGCAGGGATCCTGACAGTGAATACGCTTCCACATTTCTCCGTTCCCACATTTTCCGTTTGTTGGCAGTTGCTCTCTACCATAATGGTTCCCTTCATTTTCTTTAATAGTTGGCTAATAATAGCAAGGCCGAGGCCATTTCCTCTCTGAGCCCCTCTAATTTGGGCTTGTTTGAATGGCTCAAAAAGATGCGGTAAGAAGGACTCAGGGATACCGAACCCAGAGTCCCTGACTGTAACCACTAAATTATCGTCTTGAGTTTCTATCAGGAGTATCACATACCCTGATTGAGTAAACTTCATAGCATTAGTGAGTAGATTCATGAAGATTCGCTGGAGATATGTCTCGTCTAAGAAAAGGGATTGTGGAACATCAGGAGCCACGACAATCATCAGTTCCATACTAACTTCATCGTCCTTGCCAGGTAAAATGTTGAGGATAGATTCGCAGACTTTTCTCAAGTCTAGGCTAGTCGGTTGACATATGGCCTCCCCCTTTTCTAAGCGTGACCAGTCAAGGACGTTAGCCGTAATCATAGAAAGCGATCTGGTAGCTTGTTGTATGGCGAGGAGAAGTAGTCGCCCCTCCTCGTTTAATGTAGTTCGAGAGAGGAGGTCGCTATAGCCCTGTAACTGATGTAGAGGAGTCCGAATTTCATGACTGGCACTAGCAATAAACTCGCTTCTTGCTGCCGCAGCAGCTTCGGCATGTTCTTTTTGTGCAATAGCCGCCCACAGTTTCCTCCTAGTTTGGACGATTTCAGCCAGCTTATTTCGATCCAGTGTGGCAGAATGCGCGAGGAGGCCATTCGCAAGCATACATGTCAGAACCGCAATGCTGGTTACGGCTACTGCCAGATTAGGAGGGTATCCTCGTTCCGCTGTCTCGTCCGCTTGAGACCAGAAAGTCGCCGCCCACATTCCAGTAAAATGCATACCGGCAACACCGGCCGCAACGACGGCTGAGAAAATGAGCTGCTGTGAGAGGTCGACTTCGACGTGAGGAATCAAGATACAACCCAGAGTGCATACAATCCAGCTGATTATTTCAGAGAGAAGTACTGCCATGGGTTGCAGTGTAACATAGCCCTTAGGTATTTTCAGAGCGAAGATGCCTACGTAGTGCATACTCGAATCTGCTAGGCTCCAAGTGAAGCCCTTCGCAAGGTTTTTCCATGTCGCACCACGGTACAGCAGATGTACGACTTCGATGAGAACGTTGGTGGTTGAGGTGGCAATACTCTTGGGAAGTTTGACGCTCATAAATCCTGGAAGACTCAAACTACTACCATCTGAGTAACTTGTTGAAGAGGAGCGACGAGATCGTTCTCGTTCACCCGAACTCCTAGGGTGGCTTTCGGTATCGCCAACAGACTCGTCTACAATGGAAGATTCATTGGCATCAAAGGAAGAGGGTGGCTTCCGCGTCCCACTTAGTTGTAATTGTAGCCGTTGAGGTGAATGGGAAGATTCGGTGGAAGTGTTATTGGGAAACATACCACCTGCGAAATGGTTTTCCGACGGGCCCAAGGTCCTGCTTGCTCCGCTGTCGTCTATGGCCAGGGATGGACGTATAGACCCATTTATTTGCTCTGTCAAAGTGAATTCCTCCGGTTCAAATTCCACCGAGTCTTGCGTCCCAAGTAGAGCCTCCGTGCTAGCAGTGAGATTCTTTGCCACTTCTTTTCTGCTCTCCCGCTTGATCACCCTCTGCCTCCCCTTCCTGAAAAAGCGTAGATATCTATCGCGCATCAGAACCGAAGCGAAGGCGAGGAACGTGAAGGTCACGGCTAGAATAGCACTTAGGACAGTCAACGGGACATTCAGCTGGACTAGAAGAGGAAGCTCGCACGCCAACATGGCGATGAAGTGTAGACTCCAGATTGAACAGAAGCCAAAGGTCAAGCTCCCCAATATGGTCCAGACTAAGATACCTGAAAAGTATCGAGAAGACCGTGCTTGACACAACATCTGGGTGGTCGTGAAGGCACCCAGGAAAGAAACGGCGACAGACGCCGTAATCAACCATCCGTCCCAATGGACCTCAAGTTGGCGGAAGGCCAGGCTTTGCTGGGCCTGGTTCATGGTGGGTTTCAGTCCGTTGGTCATGGGTCGGGTATGGGGACCTGAGGTATTGGTATCCTCCTCAAGCCCGTCACGACGGTATAATCTTTTTAATATTCGGAACGAATACTCCCAGATCTGTGGACGAGGTCTCACTTGTCTTCTGTCGGGGGCGATGTGATGGTGGAAAGGGGGATTTGCATCGAGTACCTTGCGAGGCAGGAAATGGGTAGTAGCAAAGGGCGTGGTGCTGGAAAGAGGGGCTTGCGTCGCATACCTTTGAAGGCAGGAAGAGAGCGCTGGCGAAGGGTCCAGGTCGCAGCTTCGCAGAGAGGACCTCGAACTTCCGCGATGAATATTTTCTGAGCTCATTCATGGTAACGTTGATGGGGGAATGTGAAGAAGCGGAAGCGGGCGGTGGCCCGAAGTGGCATCTCATCGGATATGCTCACGGAACTGCTTTGTCATGAAGCAGCGAAGGGATAGTCACCACAAAACGAGTAAAGGCATCGAAGCCCTTGGACCATTCGATTGGCCACGCCTAATACGGAAAATCCCAGGGCCGAAACCGCTTTTTAACGACGTGCTCTCTGCTTACAGAACGATACAGCCCGTCCCTGAAGGAAGAAGTCGTTCCTGTTGTATAACCAGCTCCGCTTCTTTCTTCCAACAATCATCTGTGACCCATAACTGGCCGATCTACTGCGACATCTGCCTTGGTATTGATCCAAATCATAAAAAATAGACCGTAGGGAGTAAAGGTTTCACCTACTACCTAAGGGCACCTGGGAAGCGGAGCTCTTAACTAAGACTATTAACCTCGACGACGATCAGGCGATTGACATCTTCTAAAGAACCACCAGGTCAAGGAATTCTTATTTACATTAATTTCGCATAAGAGCTAATTAAACGACGTCACGTGCGGCTGGTATATCACGTGGCGCTGACTCGGATTCAACCAATCAGAGTGCGTAAAAGTGCACCAATCAAAGGCCCGGATTAAGCGAAATTGCGATGAGAAATGCAGTATAATACTGCTACGCTACGCTTCGCAGGACTAATTAGGGGAATGTACTCCGTATCGGGATAGATTCTTGGCAGCGATTTTGGGGGCCAGCGATTCTCTTGGCAGCGATTATTTTGTAAACTCAGCGGGCTTTCAACGGTGACAGTGAATGATTACGGTGGCGTATTTATTCCTTAAATGCAATCTCTTGGCGAGATCTATTCACTCACTCCAAGTGCGGACGAATTGAATGAGAAGTGAGAACTAGAATAGTTCATTTCCCTCGTGGATCTGATCTGTGGGGATTCCGGGAATCATTGATTCTAAATCCTTGACATTTCATTGCTCGCTTCATTGAACCAACATCAATTGTGGAAACCTTCTGTGATACACCTACCTCGAAGTGAGGCTGGAAGTACGGCGGAGATTAAGCTTCCGGGAGCAGATCTCTGCCGTGGCCAGTCATGTCGCTGTTCATATCTGGAGGAAGGCTCAGGTATGATTCTCACGATGAAACATCCTGGCCTGTCAAATACGAACAAAGTGAAAGCGAGGATGAGGGAGTCGGTGGCCAAGAAGAAATTGCACACTACGAACTCCAACGTGGACGCATCAATCTCGGAATAGGAAAAAATTATGTCCCAGAATGGTCTGGACAAGATGCCTTCAGAGAGGCATACCAGAATTGGTATAGTTCACCGGCTGCGGCCATTGACAACATGTATCTTAGAATCATTCTAATCTCATATAATAGGCGAGATGGCATCCTCAAATCGTTTGATATCGACATATCGGCGTTCCGACCAACCATCCGAGAGAACACAAGGGAGATTGCAATCACGGTTTACAAGGTTCAGGATGATGGAGACTCTTCGCCACTATTGGCAGGATTTATCACTTACGATAAACGCAGTGGGAAAACCACGCTCTCGAATTTTCAGGCTAGGCTTGAAGCTAAACATCTCAGCATGGGTGAGTCAAGCAAGCGTTCAGATGACAACCTGGCCGGCCATCATGGCGAGGGTATGAAGCTTGCGGCGCTCGTTCTACGCCGGCTTGGTTATTCGGTCCGCATCGAGACAAGTTCCTTTTATTGGAACTTCAACTTCGGTCGCCGTGATATTCTTTGCTGTACTCTTTCAGAACCACTACCAGCGGTCTTGCAAAAAAAGAAAGCCGCCTTCGCTGACCAGGTCCGGCGGGCCGAGCGATTGCTCAAGGGAAACATGTGGGAGGATGTCACCTTCATTCTAAGCAAAGGCAGAGAGATTCTTGGTCGCAAAATCGAGGAAGCTGATTTTCGCCAATGGATTACAGTTGCTCTTGACCTTGATGCTCCAGACCACGATGCCATTGTCCGCACCGAGCGCGGTGATCTTATCCTCGGGCCCGACTATTCAGGCCGCGTCTATCTCAAAGGCATTCGTGTGGCTGGGCACGGACCAGATGGTCGTAAGTACAAATACGGTTACAACCTTCCCACAGGCCGGATAAATCGGGATAGGGAACGCATGATGAATCAGAATGAAGAAGCTCAAACGATTGCAGAAATTTGGAGGCAATCAATCTTGAAGGAGGGTGACAAGATCACGGATGCATACTTGGAGCTGTTTCATGAACACGAGGACTGCCCTGATATCGCCTTTTCCGAATTGGTATTGAAGCGTTGGATGACGACCAAGATGTGGCAGAGATTACTGACCAAATCCAATGGTTTATTTTTCTATGCCGAAGGCGACTCAGAGGAGAATCCTCTCGATAGCCAGGTGAATTACTACCCCAATTATCCACCTCGCCATGTATGATGCTGACATTTGCTGCGCAGACTGAAGTCATCATGCGAGATCTGCGAATGGAACCGCGAAAGCTCCCCAAAGACCTATGGAAGTGTTTCAGAAAATTTTCCTTGGCCCGTACACCCCATGAGCAACGGATGCACCTATTTAATCAGTCCGCTGTTGTTGGTCTGGCCAACAATAGCTTTTGTAGCGGACTTGGCCGAATGCTGAAAGCGTCATTATCTCTACATCCGAAGCTGAAGGAAATTGGCGTCGAATTCGTTCAAGGGGGGAAGACGCAGATTGATCTTGTCTTTGTGGCATCTAGTCGTCTTCTTCGTATCCACCAGAAGTGGATCAATTTTGAAGCGACACACCAAAATTCGAGCTGTGAGGCTGTTTCTTTTTCTTACGACTCATCGCCGCATCTGGATGAATTTCTGTGCGACCATGTCGTAGAAGATCTCCTAGAGCTCATTATCAACGAGGTGCGTGGTTCGTTGAGCATGACGCCGGCAGAATGCAGGACTTTTCGACATGAATCGCGCTTATGCATGCGTTCTATGCCCCGCAGGGTCACTGTCAAAGCCACCACTAAAGCTAGTGAGCTGGAAATCCGTTGGGTTGGCAATGAAAGTGGTATTGTGTCCGAGACATACGGAGCTGATATCCAGTATCTTGTGGCGCTTCATAAGTCTAGGACCTGCGAAGCAGAGAAAGACCGACTCGTGAATAGATGGGGTAAGTGGTTTTCCCTACTTTGATGATGATTACGTTGACTAAATCCCATTTTTAGCAAGCCATTTCCGCTCAAATTTGTCCGAGACTTCCTGTGGTTGTCCTCTACAAACGGTCTCTCGGATCGAGTCAAAGGCGATCTTCTCTGATCTCAACCCAGCTGACACATATTTTCCAATCGTCTCTCGACGAGAAGAGCTATCTTTCTGTGGAATGCCTCCAGTGGCTTGTAAGCCCCGACATTCTGCACCGAATACTTCGGGCTCTGAACCTGCGGCCATCGCCTCACATCAAGCTGCAGCCCAAACCGAGACCGATTTCGAAGACGACGACATCCATATGGAGATCATGGAGAGCGATGTTGAGGAGACTACAAAGTTGCCTTCCGAAACACCGACTACGATCCGCACAACGGATGAGGCTCAAAAAGAGATCGACAAAGTACATTCAGAAGAAGATGAAAGAAGATGGCAGAGTTGGTATCGTGATGCAATGCCGCTTGCGGTGTCAAAGCTCATTCCAGAACCTGACCCAGAGCCTCGAGTAAGTAAATTCCATAGCCCTTTGCCACCTGCTCTGGTTCAGTGTCACATCTAACCGAAATCAGGTACGTCAAAACTACGCTAGCACTGGCGGAGACCTTGAATGCCCATATTTGGACTATACTTTCAAGAGAGGTGACTTAACTCGTATTGAGTTGAGGACTTCGGGCCCGTCTAAGCTCATTGTCGCGCATATTCATGATATTCTCTACGAGCACAGCGATACTGAGCAGCCATCATACTCCCTCTTGGTGACAAAGTATACTTCTTGGTCGGCGTCAGGCCTACCCCCACAGGACGCAGGGTCTTCCGAATTGCTACTGGGAAACCGAGAACTCATAGTTCACTTCCATAATTATCGCAAAATAGGAGCCGAGGCTGATGCCCATCTTGTTGAATTGGCCGATATTATAAGTGCGGAGAAGGCGCCTTGCGATCGCGTTATACACGCCATTGAACTTCCTAAAGGTGAATAAATCAATCATGCAAAAGGCTGAACGAGACTCACTAATATCTAAACAGATCTTGGAGAGGGATCTTTGTTCTGTCGGTTTGGTGTCAAGAGCTTCGCAAATTCTGGTGCCAGTTGTCTAGCTCCCATACCTTCCACCCTTTTGCATGGCCATCAGGAGCAACAGCCTCGAGCCTACAACCACGGCTCGGCTCCCGTAGTCTTTGACATGACTCCAACCATTCTTGGACCGGCAGAGGGCTTTTCACAAGCGGGCTGTGTAATCAATAGCGCCTTTGGCTTTAATGAAGAGCTTAATGCAACTTGGAAGGTGAGGAATGCCCAATGTGGCAATGCATGTTTGACTGATTCATTTCCAGGTGCGCTATCCCCATGGCTCAATGTTCGACGGTTCAATCAGCGACGGCATGAGCCGGGTTGAATCCAGCACTCTATACCTGCCATCGAGCAGTACTCAAGAGTCTCCTAAGATTGCCCTCATAGCTAGCGAACATTCTCGCTTCAAGCTAAGACCAGAGAATTTCACTATGCCCTCAATTGAGGAATTTTTCAAACCCTTCGAAGAACTTCTCACTACTGCGAAATCACTACTGAAACCTGATTACATTGTCACGATGCTGTCTCCCGCAGTGCTCCACCCGCTAGCGGCAGAAAGATTTTCAAAGAGTATACTGCAGCTTCTTGAGCAGCGGCTCTTTCTCCACCTGAAGTCTTTCAGCCTACCAGATTCTGATCTTCGAGGAGATCGTAAAATTTTGGTCTTAGTCACTTCGACTTCGTCCGCCGACTTGCCATGGGAATCTAGCAAAGGTTATTTGGGTACGAATTGGCCTCTTGGAATTGAGCCCACCATCGAAGACCTAGCGGTTCCCAAGCCGCATTCTCATGAGCATGATTCTACCGGTTTTATTCGCTCCATTCCAACGGCATCGAACGCCAGAACATTGGGCAATCCTAGACCGAATGTTTACAATCATCACACTGAATGGACTGTTCCACAGAACATTTTGGCAAGCTCCGAGCTCACTCCTTTCATCCTCGGGTCCGGCAGGAAACTGAGACATCCAGGTAAGCTGATAATCTGTCACACAATTGTTTCTTATCTAGCATTTTCTAACTTATCAATAGCTCTTCAAAGAACGCTCACTGTTCGCGAGGTGGCACGATTACAGGGTTTCAGCGATGACTTTGTCTTCTATGGATCGAAGGAGCTCCAATACTTAAATGTTCTCAATGCCGTTCCACCAGCGCTGACAAAGAGCATTGCCGAGACCATCAAGCGGTCTATTCGAAATTCCGCGACTATCAGACTCACCGGAATTCGTCCTACAGGTTCTCGAAAGAGGGTCAGATTCAACGACCCGGAGTAAGGAAGGCAGCTCGGAGAATGACGCATACCCGACACAGACTTGTTTCAAGAAAGATCATTACCGCTTTCCTTGAAGACCAAATGTGGAAAACACCTAATTGCAGCATTCTAGCTTGCTACTGCTGGTTCCGGAGAAGTAACTACTAGTGCTTGAATGATTCGGGCAATTCGAGCTTGGATAGCTTGTAGGTGGTATATCACCTAGGTGCTACAGTCTGGTTGGTAGTAGGATACTTTCTCAATATCAAGACCTGTCTCAACAGTACTACTCAGTGCTGACAAGAGCTGCAGAAACGCCTTCTCTCGTAGAAAGCAAGTCCTTTGGCATGGAGTAATTAAGATAAGGCTGAATTGTGCCTTGGCAAGGCTGGCTATGTAATATCCAAGCGTTCGGACCTCGGTTAATCGTGATCCCAAAGCGCGTCATCGGTGTCGGCTATTAATATTAGCAAACGATCGAGACGGGAGCCCATTTTTCAACGTGTGCTGAAGAGATATATAACCTGCCGTGAAGTCATTAATTCTTTTGGTAGAAAAGAAGATATCGACCATCTAACACAACTCACTGGAGCTCCAACGTCGACATACGCGACAGAAAGGCCACAAATCAACCATGAAGGCTCTCCACATAGCCGAGTTTGTCAGATCAAATTCAGATCTTCGAGTATCGGATATCCCCCCTCCAGAAAGGAAGGCCGATCAAGTGCTCGTAGACGTCACGCACAGCGCGCTCAACCACGTCGATCTCCTGTACGCCCGCGGCCTGCACCAGAATAACCACGGCGGCCTCGTGAGACCGCCGTTCACTCTCGGGCTGGAATTCGCTGGCATCGTGGCCTCAGCACCTAGCGACAGCCCTTTCAAACCTGGTGACAAGGTATGGGGAGCCGGAGTTGGTGGGTTCGCTGAACAGATTGCGGTGCCTGTCTCGAGTTTGCAGAGGGTACCCTCTGGATGGACATTGCATGATATCGCCGGACTAGGTGCCGCGACAGCTCCGGTGAGTTACGGGGCTTTGGCACGTGTCGCCAATGTTCAAAAGGGACAAACAGTGTTGATTCACGCCGCTGCTGGCGGGCTTGGAGTTGTTGCCGTGCAGATTGCACAGGCCTTGGGCGCACAGGTAATCGGGACGGTCGGCAGCGAAGAAAAAGCAGAAATCGTGCGGAGGCTAGGCGTGCTTGGAGTGGTCCGGTATGACAGAGATGGATGGGAGAAGGAGGTGCTAAGCCTGACGAATAACGTCGGTGTGGACTCGGTATACGACACAGTGGGACTAGTCCAGAAAAGCATCAGATGCCTGAAGTTTGGCGGCAAGATTGTCATCGCCGGTTTCGCCGGTCTGGGTGGGAAGATGGAGACGTTGACTATGAATCGTGTCTTGCTGAAGGGGGCCCAACTCCTTGGTTATGTAAGTCCTCAGGCATCTTCTTCTCAGAAAAAGATTCACGCCTGCTAACCCATTTAGCGATTCGGGGAGACTGGAAGGAGAAATCCCAAGGAGACAGAAGAGGTATGGAAAGGTTTGAACGAGCTTCTTCAGAGGGGAGCGATCAAACCAGTCATCTATGGAACGTACGCTGGCCTAGAAAGCATACCAAACGCTCTTGACGATCTCGCTGCAAGGAAAGTATGGGGCAAGGCCGTTGTCGAGATTCAACCCTCTGGACCAGGTGTATCAAAGCTCTGAAGTTTCTCCAATGGAGTCTCACAAGAAAAAGAAGCTAAGGCTGCCAGCGCTTCCAAGATCAGTTCATAACCAGTCCTCCATCGACGACAATTTGTTGACCCGTGACGCTATTTGCCCATGGACTTGCGAAGAACAATACCGCCCCAGCAAGATCGTCGGGAGTGGTCACCTTCCTCAATGGCGTAATCGCTTTGATCTGGTCAAACACTTCCTGAGGTGTACTCGAACTGGCGTCTGTGACCTCCAGCAACCCGCTCGCCACAGAATTCACGGTGACGCCTATCGGACCAAGGTCTGCAGCGCATGTTCTCGTGAATGCCAGCAAAGCACCCTTGGCTGCCGTATAGTCATGATACGGAACGACCGGGTTTTGGAACAAATTTGACCCGATGTTGATGATTCGCCCAAACTTGGCCTTCTCAAACCCCGGGAGCCCGGCTTGGGTCGTGTTCAACGCGCCCCTGAGAAACCCTTGCAGCTGAGTGTCGAAATCCGACCAGGACAATTGGGCAACTTGGGGTCGAGCATTGCCATTGAATGCAAAATCCCCAACTATGGCGTTATTGACCACTGTCGTAATGGGCGTGCCGAAGTGCTCCTCCGCAGCGTCGAAGAGAGCTTTCACCTCTGCGGCTTGGGTAACATCTGCCTGGACCGCAAGTGCGCCCAGATCTCCAGCCAGGCTGGATATCTTGTCTGGGTCGGATTTGAAATAGTTCAGGACGACCTTCGAGCCTTGCTGCCGGAAAGCTCGGATGATTGCGAGCCCAACACCTCTTGAAGACCCTGTTCATGACCAGTTAGGTGCTCTTGCGGTTATAAACTTCCGCCTTGTTTCCGTTTGCAATGCTCCATTCCGATCGGGAAGATGGGTCTATGATTCGAGGGAGAATAATCGTGCAGCGTTTTCGACTTACCAGTGACAAGAACAACTTGATCTTTTAGCTCCATACTGAATAATCGAGGAAGCCTATTTTTAAAAGAAGAAAATTACTGCATTTGATGTCATGAGATGAGTACTTTGATCAGGAGAGAACCATTTTTTAACCGAGCCACTTAAATATTTAGCTACAAATGATGTCATTTATGACCACTCCTCCATCTATCTTTTGTCTTCCACCCAAGCCCAAGGCCTTCGGTGTAAAAGGCATTGAATCCATGAATCTAACCTCAGCAACAATGATCGACTTGTAGATGTTTCTGTTTCCAAATTTCATCAACAATAATAGTACAATAATGATACAAACAGTGTCCAGAATGGTGGGGCAGTCCATGATTGAAGATCCGCCCAAGCAATACTCGTTTAATTTGTCGGGTTGAAACGCGATTTCTGCCTGACATAAGATCCATACTTGTAGAATAAGACGGGGACCGGGAAGAAAGCCACTAGGAGGAATGCGAGCAGTGAGCTTGCCCACGCAACGCCGAGGTTACGATACATGGCTGGTGCAAAGAGTGGGAAGCCAGCTGCTGCAATGGATCGAATGAACGTGTTGATTGCGATCGCGCTGTTCGAGTAGAGGCCATAGCAGTCGATGATATAGTTCATGCCTTGCCAGAACGTGACCAGGGAGCCCATTCCGATGAAAGCCGTCGAGATCACTTGCGGTACCCAGATGATATGGGGATCCGATGTCCTAATTAATAGCGAGTGAGGGTTAGCGTTTTGGGGTCCTTCTCCTATGTTGGGTCAAAAAGGGATGGTTTACTTACCAGGCAAACCAGAATAGACTAGCCGGCAAGATAATCGCCCCTATAATCATTGGCGGTAAACGCTCTTCTGGGACAGGTTTGCCGTGTTGCTTATATGCCTTGTTGAAATTTGTCCTCGTTGAATACGCAATAAGTCCTGTTCCCATGGCAATCCCGACGATGAACGCGGTGAATGGCAGGGAACCGACGCCAGGGTTCCAGCCACGTTCCTCTTGGAAAGACACTGGATACTATAAGACGTTAGATACACTTGGGCTTCCTAGTGAATTGGAAATTATAATGCGCTTCTTACCGCTTCAAACAGCAGATAAATTATTCTGGCAAGGGGAATTAGCATCGCAATAAAGATCTCGAGTTGGAAAGCCATACCCATAGATAAAGCTCATATATGCCGTGATAAGCGCTAGGATGGGCTCTTGAACGAACATAACGAAAGGCCGAACAAGGTATGTGGAGACAATAGTGTGTGCGTCAATCCTAGTCTCGTCTGCTTTTGCATGCAATGCCCAATTCTTAGTCTCATAGCGGAGCTTTTTGGCCTTATTTTGCAAGATTTTGGAGGCAGAAGTCTCTGGGACGAGGAAAAGGCCTATCACTCCGAACAAGGCTGCCATGATGAGAGTGATCCAAGCGGTCCATCTCCAGCCAAGGCAACTCTGAACAATGAAGCCTCCCATGATTGGGCCTAAAAGGGTCAGATCCTGTTTATAGACTGCATACAATCCTTGGGTAACACTTACCGACAACCGGTCCTACGAACGCTGCTGCCGCGAACACACAGACTCCGTATGCTCTTTCAATCGGATCGAAGATATCGGCGAGGGCTCCGCCGACAACAGCCAAAGGAGCAGAGGCTGCGAATCCTCCGAAAAACCTTCCTAGCATGATAGTTTCGACATTTCGGGCCACAGCAACAGGAATCTGGAAGATGGCAAATATGAAATAGCCAGCAAAGAGTGGCATTCGACGACCCACAACTTCAGACGACGGGCCAAATAGGATGGGCCCAAAGACAAATCCCTGAAAATGTTAGTTTTGCTTCGAAGACCACAGCTGCTGTGACCTTACCACTAGGAAGGTAGAAACACCCAGCGTAGATACTACATCCGAAATATGGTATTCTTTGGCGACCGAAGGAATAGCACTAGCCTGCGAGACATGGATGAGCCGGAATCAGGAGTAAATGGGAAGGGGAGCCTTACGAAGACCGAGCTGGCAAAAGTAACGACAAAGGTCATGCCTCCCATGCCACCGGTGACCGCCCATTTTCTTTTCCTAGACCAGTTTTTCGGATTCTCTGGGTCATTCGGGCCGTCGAAATCAACGATATGATTTTGAGAAGATATTGTTTTCATGTTTCTCGATTGTTGGCACATCTCTGGTCCTCGGGTCTCGGGATCCTGCATGGCATCGGTTCTTTGGTTGGTCTGTAACTGCTCCTTTTCGGCCTCCAAGTCACAATCTTGAATCGACGAAGACTCGGAGGATGAGGACCATTGGCCTTGAGCACTTCTCGTGTTATTGAGGTATTGTTCCATCTCTGGCAGTGATATTGTTGACTTTGAATTGTTCCTGTACTTTCACCACGGGGTTGCTTCGACAGAATATTATAATAATTATTTCCTGCGTAGCCCTCCATGACGAAATACCTCTATGTAGTACGTACACTCTGTGAAATGGCCAGAGTCTAAACCGGATATTGAGCAAAGCCAATAGGCTTCGAATATTTGACTTGCTGGGTAAAACTATTACCTGGGCTACGGCTGAGGTTCCAAGTTGCTCCGGGGTCGCGGAGATGGCGGGCATAAGTTGTACCAGCCGAGCGTCAGGCGCGGCGTCATTGGTGGATTTCAAGTGTGACGCCGGAAGGCTTATTCAAATTCCACCATAGATATCGGAGGAACATGGTCGCTCGATAAATGGTGATAAAGGGTTGAGTATCCCTCCGAGATGGCCTCAATTGTCTTAGAAAGGCCGAAAAGTGGGTTTCTTGAATCGGCACCGCTGCCAAAGGGATCTATATAAAGCCTCGCTGCCTCGTTTCAGATGCTCGACACTTGACGGTGGCCTTCAGCGGCCACCAAGGGCTACATGAGCATGATAGATCAACTAAGTGTAAATGGCGTTACTCCCCTTCAACATCACGGGGATTACCTTGATGTGGAGCAAATGACCTTCTACCCAATCTATCAGCTCGAGCTCAAAAAGATATGACTTACTACGCGAAGAAGGTTTTTGATTACGTTTGAGGTATTAAAAATACAAATGATGTTTTATTCTTTTTCATCAGTGAAACACTATTGGATTTAAGACCTCTCTTGGAGGCCTTTGGACCCTGTGAATAGATAAAAGGCATCTCGGAGAAGCCCTTTCTGGGGTGATACCATTTGAAATATCATGATCCGGGTAAAGCGTCCAGTTGCTGCGTAACTCTATGCTGAGGTATGGGTGATTGCACAAAGGAGACAGCAAGGCCAGTCTCCATCCTCTCGTTTCCAAATTCCAAAATGGATTAAGAACACTCTCTCAATACGTTCCTCCGAAACCACATTTTCCTTGCTTCCGTCGACAAAGGCCCTTGACCAAACTGACAAAGTCTCCACGAACAGCCACATCAGCCTAACGCCCTTGCAGTGATTCCAATGCTAAAGCCGAGATTTCCACATTTGGGTTGCGACGCCCCGGCGCGCCATCTCCTTCGTAAAAGCTGCTAGGGGGAGATGCCAAATCGTTGCTTCCATGTGGGGGAGCAAGTGTCGTGTCGAGCCCTTGTAGGGGGCCAGGCAAAGCCCAGACACGACTTGAAACCACAGCAATGACGAGGACGAAGGTACTCGATGAGTTGCCCATTGTTTTGTTGATGTGCGACACTGTTGGAAAGGACGGTGAGGAAGATTCAGGGTAGTATTGTCGATTTGGAGGGGTTCGCTGTTGAAGACCAAAGCCACAAGACAAGTTGAACAGAGGGTAACCGTTGTGGGAAATGAATGGTGAATGTGTCTTCAAGTCAGGGGGGATGACAAGACCATTTATACCAATAAAAAGTCTGGAATCCCAGGCACCAGGGGAATTTTACTGAATGTTAACTACGGGCCATGGGATACTCAGAGCTACAGACCCTCCCATGTGGTGCTTGAAATGCCTCAGATAGATATTGAACAAAGCTAAGTCGATAATGAACCAAGGGCGCATCATGCCTTCTCGCTGCTGCAAAAGTCATAATAAGGTATGATCGACCATAACACAGCTCAGCCCGACCCGTATGGGATGGCAAAACTTCGAAGATCGGGCCTATGATCCACAATAAATAAATGAGTGGCAGCCATCTGTGGAATGGTAAGCGAGTCAACTCTCAAGGCCGAACGCAAATCACGGGCTGTGGAGACAAAGTTACCTGCGAAGGTTTGCAAGGCTGAGTTATCCGTCCTTGGTAAATGCTGATCATCAGCCTCAACTGCCCGATTCTCCACAGTGGCAGTACCGGCGTTTAGCTTAGTTTAATGGTACATGTACGGAGAACATCTTAGTAGATTCGGGATCGTGTGACTCCTCAGTACGACGTAATTCCTGACTCCTTACCAATGTTGGACTTTTGTGACGAGGTATGTTCTTGGAATGGGTGTCTTAACCCGCCAGCCAGTTCTTGACCGAATGCGAGACGAAAGCTTGGAACAGTGCAGCACTTGCTGGCACTCGGGACAAGGTTTGTACGTGGGGACAAGTCTAATACAAAAGCAACGAATCCCTCGGTGGACGTGAGGCACTTTCCGGTTTCATACCAAGTAGAACTGAGTTTACGGAGTGTCCCACAAGCAATACGCAGCCCTAAAGTTAGGCGAGTGGATGGAAAAACCAACAACATTGTGATATACTCGCTTTCATTCGCGGTTATTGGGCTTCACAGAAGTGCAGTGCGGCAGTGCCTATCCAGCAATACTCGGGAATTGGCATTCGACACGCTAGCCTTCACGAGTTGTTTGGCTCTATCTTGTAAATGTGCTGTAAGCAATTGGAATATGTCCAAAGATGCGAGCGGTAGGAATACAAATCTAGAGGAAGCTTCATATGCCTTAGGACTGCTGTTCAGAACACGACAAATACCGAAAAGCAGAGACCACAGTCATTGGAATATACCAGTAAGGAATCAAGAATAGGGGTTGTATTAGCTCTTTGTCGAACAAAGGAGCGGTCTGCTCATGCATCCAATTTTCAAAGGGCTGAACCCAGCATTCTTCTCGGGCACACCGGTGGGACTTGCACTATGGGTTTAAATGCATCTGGAATCCCCGTTATCCCTCTGTGGTGGAGAATTCGTCTAATAAACTCGAGCTTGCCGCTTGTGTGACAATCTAGAAATGGACACCACTGAAGCGATAAGATTGGTGCTGACACGAAACTACTGAATTATCTTTCGCGCGTGTGTGACTGATACCTTTATTGGAAAATCCCGGAGAACACGAGGCCTGCAAGGCTAAATCTCCAGGAGCCGGGTGAAATTGGTGAAGCGGCGGTGAACGCTCAACAAAAGCATGACCCAATCGCGGGCTCCGAGTGGAGATTCCGTTTGAACACTTGCGTGCAGATATTAGACAAGGTAGACCGCAAAGAGCCTTGGGGCTCTTCAGATTTATATCACCAGAATGAACGCCGCAGTTCGATGCATGGCCAGTCCGGGGTTGTGAACGACGTATCAAGGAACGCTGCATCTACTAGACAATCCGAATGTACGGAGCAGGGTACTGCAGTTTACATAGTATGCTTTCCCCCTTGTGTAGCATATGCAGCAACTCAAACAACCAGTCACGGCTCCTATACCCATCAATCCGACAGCGCTGACGGACACCGCCGCG
>Ga0105239_10002131_pt1 | contig 25480 bp, 17 predicted proteins | sample KBSC44metaG_FD_92761 | JGI IMG/M metagenome (GOLD analysis project Ga0105239, IMG submission 92761) | Corn rhizosphere microbial communities from Kellogg Biological Station, Michigan, USA - KBS C4-4 metaG | ecosystem: Host-associated > Plants > Roots > Rhizosphere > Soil | place: Michigan, USA...
CCTTCTTAACCATAACCGCCACCGCCGATGGCCTGGTATTAAAACAACTTTGGGACAATAAGGAAATCAGCTTTATTAATGTGGCCGATAACGAGTTTATTAATAAGGAAGCCATGTTCCCGCTGAAGTTTACCAAAGATGCCGCCGGCAATGTCACCAAAGTGCTGGCCTTTAACCGGGATAGCTGGGATAAGGTGAAAGAGTGATAGTTTTATTGTATCGCGTGTATCGCGGGTTGAGTCAATACGGCGATACAACAATACAAAATACCACCTTTGTCATCCTGAACGCAGTGAAGGATCTTATACAGTCGGACAAGTCTGCAGTATACCTGTCCGGTCTGCGTATCGCGCGTTAAAGTTCCTTCACTGCGTTCAGGATGACAAGATTTTTTACCTTTCGCCTTTCACCTTTACTTAGAGAAATCATAAAACTTCCACTGCGTGGTAAAATCCCTCGTCAGAGGTTGATTTATTAAAGTTGCCCTCACCATTTCAATCGGCATGGCGTTTTCCTTCATTATGGCATCGTGGAATTGCTTGTAGGTCATTTTACCGCCGTCGACAAGTTCGCGTTTGAGGCTCATGAGTTGCAGGCCACCTGTTAGGTAGGCCACCTGGTACAGCGGACTATACCCGCCCTGGAACGATCTGCGCACTTCGCCCTCGGCATTGGCGCGTTCATGACCTACGCGGTCGACCAAAAAGTCGATGCATTGCTGCGGTGTCCAGTTGCCTAGATGATAGTTGAGCGAGAAGATGATGCGGGCACAACGGTGCATGCGCCAAAACAGCATGCCTATGCGCTCTTCAGGAGTTTTGGCGAAGCCCTGGTCGTACAGCAGCAGTTCCCAGTACAGGCTCCAGCCTTCTATCCAAAATGGGGTGTTAAACATGCCGCGGTAGTTTTTGTAGCGGCTGTTCATAAAATATTGCATGTTGTGACCGGGTAACAGCTCGTGCTGCACCGTACCGCGACTAAAATACGGGTTATTACCGCGCATACTCATCAGCTTATCGGCCTCATCCATGGTGTTGGTAGGGTAGCTGATGATGATCTCGCTGCCGCCCAAAAAGAAGGGGTTCACCAGCTGCTGCTTCGGCGTCATCATCGTCATACCCCAGGTTTCTTCGGCAAGGGGTGGAATGGTAATCAGGTCGCGTGCTTTGATGAAAGTTAAGGCATCGTTATACAATTTTAAGATCGCTTCGGGCTGGCGGCCCGCGGGTACATAGCTGTTTTTTACTTTTTCCAAAGCCTTGTGCCAGTCGTTACCGAAGCCCATTTCATTGCTGGCTTTCAGCATTTCTTTATCGCAAAAGGCAAACTCCTTATTGGCCAGTTTGATCAGTTCTTCGGGCGTGTAGGGTATCATCTCGGCCTTTAGCTGGCGCATCAGCTCATCATGACCGATAGGCACACCTTTTATGCCGCTGCTGTCGGGCTTTTGGGTAGTGTTTATTTTGCCTTTGCTCATTACCAGGTCAGCATAAACGTTTAGCGCCGAGTCGAGCAGTTTATAGGGCTTTGGCGTCCACCAGGTAAAGTTAGGGTCGTAGCCAATGTAGAAATCGTAAAAGCTTTTCAGGCGGCTTTTCAGGCCTAATATCGAGGCCTTGCCTTTGCGTGCCAATGGCATATCCAGCGATTGTAAGGCAGCGAACGATGTTTTGGCGGTATTCAATTCCTTCAGAATATTGTGCAGCTGCATCGCCACTTCCTGCCCGTCGACAGTGATACCCCGGCGGCGTTTTTTTTCCAGCTGGTAAACTTCATCGGCAAAAGGGATATAGGTGGTTATTTTATTGTATTCGTCGTCATCAAGCTTTACGGCGCCAAGCTCGTACACTATTTGTTTTTTCAGCAGGGTATAATCCACTTTGCCGTAAATGCTCATGCTGTCAAAATCCAGCTGCTTTAGCTTCTCCAGGTAATCGTTGCCGATATCGGTCAGTCGTTTACGCTCCTCGGGCGATGTCTGCACCGACTGATTTTGATAGCCGTCAATAGCCGTATATGGCGAATAGAAACTGCGGATGGCATCTATATCCTGTCCGTATTGTATAACCAGTCCCGACACCTCGCTGGCCTGCTCATACAGCGGCGATTTGGGCGGCGCAGTTTGGGCAGATGAGGTTTTTATCAACCCAAAAAGGATGAAAAATATAACTGCTGGTTTAATAATGGTTTTAAATTGCTGGTAAAGATTGTTGACGCGCATACTTAGTGTATTAGTTTTGGCGGGTGAAATATAGGGTAAATTACTACAGGATAAAAATAGCGGCAGCAGGCGGGGATTACTAACTGTAAATTGGCAGGTTATAGCGGGTTTTTAGCAGTCCATAGTCCATGGACGATAGACCATAGGGAGGAATTGTTAAATGAACGATTTCTTCTTCCCTCTTTACGCGCAGCGAAGAGAGGGAGGTGCAGCGAAGCGTCGACCGGTTGAGTGGATTCTGCAAGCGACGTTAACGCTAATGCTTCGCGTCTTTCTGCTACAAACAATGATGATATTTCAATAAATATCCTGATTTTAGCCCTCAATAAAATATACTGCTATGAATAAGAACACCATTAAAACATTGATTTTAACTGCCGCTATCACCCTAATAACATACGCCACGCAAGCCCAGGTGAAGCCCATCAACACCAAGGCTGATTTTGATGCCGGTCGTGCTAAAATTGATTCGCTGGATGCGCAGATGCTGAAAACCATTGGCGAGCGTGAACGGGTGGTACGCGAGATCGGCATCTACAAAGCCAAAAACCATATTGCCCCTTTACAGCCGGCTCGTTTCCAGCAGGTGGTTGAAAAGGCCAAGGAGGCAGGTAAAAAGGAGGGGTTGTCGGCAGAGTTTATCGAGAAGCTGATGAATGCCATTCACGAAGAAAGTTTGAAGCTGGAAGAGCCTGCGGCGATGCATAACGAATAGACACGATTGAGGAATTAAAGGGATTTACAGGATTGCTTTCGGCAGTTTTTTGGCTGATGTGAGTTGCAACCGACAGGTATACTTGGTTTACCTTCAAATAGACAAATAACCATAATAAAAAGCTGTTTGAACGGAAAAATATTATGATTATTTGATATTTAACGGTTAGCTTGTATCGCGCTGTATCGGTGTGTCGGGCAGGGTGGTGATACAGAACAGTTAAATTGATAACGACCAAATGAAGCTTGAACATAATTGGCGCTTTAAAACACTTGAACAACTTGAGAAAGATGTTTGGGGGCCGGACACTTTTGGTAGCCATTTAACAAGTACCATACACCGGCTGCGTAAAAAGGTATTAAACGATTTCAGCATTGAAGACCTGCGCATAACAATTGGTCAGCAGGAGGGATTGCCTTATTTAGTACCATTGGCTATCGAAGTATTGAAAGAAGACATATCTGCCGAAGGCGATTTTTATGAGGGTGATTTGTTAAAAGCGGTTTTGACTGTTGATCCGAAGTTTTGGAAGGAGAATAGGGAGTATTGGGAAACAGTACACTTCCTGATCAAAAGTAAAAAGCAAAAGGTTAAGCAAATGGAAATAGATACAGATATTTTTTACACTAATAAGCCTTAAAAGCCTATTTTTATCCCACCCAATAAAACCCAGCCATGAAACTTTTCTTCCTCACAGCTATAGCTGCAACGCTTACTATTACCGCTGCCTCCGCCCAGCAACATCAGCCTAAAAAGGGCGATACCATATTTTTTGAGGATTTCAGCCAAAAAGCCCTCGACCGCAGCAAATGGAACGTTGAAGTTACCGGCAACACTGTTAACCAGGAGCAGCAAGCCTATGTTGATTCTGCATCGACTATTTACCTGGTGAACAACGCTGCTGAGGAAGGTGCAACAAATGGAGCTTTGGTATTAAAGGCGCTTTATCACCCCGGCTATACAAGCAAGGAAAATAAAAAATACGATTTCCTGTCGGGCAGGATAAATACGCAACACAAACTGGAATTTACCTACGGTACTTTTACCTGCCGCATGAAAATGGCCTCAGGCGCCGGTTTATGGCCTGCCTTCTGGGCATTGGGCAATGGCCGCTGGCCCGATTGTGGTGAAATTGACGTAATGGAAACCGTTGGCGACAGCAGCTGGACTAGCAACGCCCTGCATGGCCCCGGTTACTTTGGCGACACGCCTTTAGCCTATCGTGCCTTTTTACCCGCAGGTACCGATGTTACCCAATGGCACACCTACTCGGCCGACTGGACACACGACAGCATTGTTTTTAAAGTTGATGACAAGGTTACTTACACCGTAACCCGTGCCATGGTTGAGAAGTATGGTCGCTGGGCCTTTGATAATCCTAAATTTATTATCCTGAATTTCGCATTGGGTGGTGGTTATCCAAATGGGGTGAATAAAGTTAAAGAGCCTTATTTTGGTATGTCGCAAAACACAGTTAACAAAATAAAAGCCGGCCAGGCAAAAGTGGTGGTCGATTGGGTGTTGGTAACCAAAATAGCACAGTAGGCAACCTATCGCCATAAAATAACAAAGCCCCGTAGGAAAATCCCGCGGGGCTTTGTGGTATTATCGATCTGAAATTTAGTTATTCCGGTCGTGGTGGTCGTTGCCGTGGCCGTTATCATGGTCACGATCGTGTCCGTAGGCATGTCCGCGGCCATGTTTTTGACGGTATTCAACTGAACAACTCGGAAGGGTGGCAGAAGCAAGAATAAGCAACGCAACAACCCTTAAAATATACTTTTTCATACTATTATCTTTTTTAAATAGATATTAGTATACAGGCAATTACAGTGCCATGGGCGAAAAATAAGTTAATGGGGCTGTTTAGGTCTAAAACGCAGGTATCACGTTTAGCCCCCGATGAAAAGTGTATATTAATAAGGTTCATTTGACTACAAAACAGGCTTATTCATTTGCCGGGCAATAAAAACAAACAATGCGCCCACTGCCCAAAAAATCGGTAACAAAATAACAGCAGTGAGCAAAACCTGCGGGTACCCCAATTTTGCGACGTCGAGGAATGGGTAGGGGTAATTTCCGCTGATAGCGCCCCTTATCAACACATAAATAAAGTAAACAAACGGGTACCATAACCACGGCCAAACATTGCGGTATTTTAAACCTTCTTTTGGTACAAAGGCTACCCAGTAAATTATAAATAACAAGGGATTAACAACGTGCAACAACTCATCAGCCAGCTTAAACAAGCCTTCCGGATGCCATACGTTGCGTAATAATATATTGTAGGTTAGGCCCACAATGGTCATATAAAGCACGATAGAAGTCAGCACGGTATTCCCCAAAAAGAACCTTCCTAATGCCGATTTCGCAGCTATTAAGATGGAAGTTAAACCAATAACCATCAGTAGGTTACTTAATATGGTATAAAAGCTAAAAAGTTGTATCAGCGTACTCCTGAGCGAGCAACCTTTGTGCATATATTCAGGTATTGATATACTGAACTGCAACACCAAGGCAAACCAGGTAATAATAACTACCAAAGTGCTGTACGCCCATTTAATTTTGTTTGATGTTTGGTTGTCGGTGGTATTCGTCATTAATGATGTTTAAGTGTTTACTAATTTACAGAAAAAACAAGCCATCAAATATCAAATCAAAAAGTTATTTTAGTAGGCTATTTATTGCGATACAATCAAAATAAGTGCTTTTTTAAAAGATTGATAAAATATACTTCCCTAAATATACCACATTGTTGTTGCGGTATTTAAGATATGAATTGAGTATGCTGCGCAATAAACGGATGTGTTTGTTTCTGATGCTAGCTTCGTTCCTTTTCAGGAACGGTGTTTGTTTTGCGCAGGCTCCCAAAATAAGTTATCCCACACCGCAGATCTATCAGGTAAATACAGCCATTACCAAGCTGTCGCCTGTTAGCTCTGGCGGGCCGGTTGGCAAGGGTAATTTTTCGGGTGTTACTACCCTCGCAGGTGCCGGTGCAAATTTTAATCGCCCCGAAGGCTTAACGGTTGATAACAGCGGTAATGTTTATGTAGCCGATGAGGCCAACTCGCTGATAAAAAAAATAACACCGGGGGGTATTGTCACTACGTTTGCCGGAAGCGGAATTGCGAGCTTTGCCGACGGCACGGGTGCAGGTGCATTTTTTCATAACCCGGCCGATGTGGTTGCGGATGCCGCCGGTAATTTATACGTTGCCGATGCCAATAACCACCGTATCCGTAAAATAACATCTGCAGGTGTGGTAACAACTATTGCAGGCGATGGCACAGTTGGCCATGCTGACGGCACAGGCACAGCGGCAACTTTCAGGATGCCATCAGGCATTGCCATTGATGCCGTCGGCAACTTGTATGTAGCCGATTCGGGCAACAGCCTTATCCGTAAAATAAGCACATCGGGCGTAGTGACTACGCTGGCCGGCAGTAGTACCACGGGTAAAGCCAACGGCACAGGTACAGCAGCATCATTTAACGGGCCAATAGGCATAGCGGTCGACGTGGCAGGGAATGTGTATGTGGCCGATAGTTACAATAACCTGATCCGCAAAATAACCACCACCAGAGTGGTAACCACCCTTGCAGGCAGCGGGGCGCTGGGCGATGCTGATGGCACAGGTACAGCGGCATCTTTCAAAGACCCGATAGGGATGAGGATTGATATAGATGGTAATTTATACGTAACCGATGCACAAAATAATAAAATAAGAAAGATAACACCTGTGGGAGTAGTTACAACCGTGGCCGGTAAGTTAACGTTAGGTTCAGCCGACGGCGATTTGGGTACTGCCACCTTTAACACCCCCTTCGGCATGGCTATCGATGCTAACGGCAACCTTTACGTCGGCGACACAAACAATAATTTAATAAGAAAAATAGCAGCAGACTTTTTTACGATAGATAAGCCGCTGCCGCCGGGATTAGTGTTCGATACGCATACCGGCGATATTAGCGGCACACCAACGGCCGTTACTGCGGCTGCCAATTACACAATCACTGCATATAACGCGGCGGGCAATTATGCAACGGTTGTAAATATTGAGGTGAAAAAAAATTCAGTTACACCAACCGGCGCACCAAAAATCAGCTATCAAACGCCGCAGGTTTATACCATGAACAGTGCTATTACCCCGCTGGTACCTCAAAATACAGGGGGCGCAGTGCCGGCGGCCGTTTACGGAAAAGTGACATCAGTTAAGGGATCAGGAAATAGCAGCATAGTTTATGGCCTTACAACTGACGGTGCCGGGAATATATACTATAGTGATTACGGCAACAACGAGGTGCGCAAAATTACGCCGGCTGGGGTATTAAGCACCGTTGGCAACACTCATTTTAATTATCCTGTGGACGTAGCAGTTGATGCGGCGGGCAATGTTTATGTTGCGGAGTTTGAAGGCAACAAAATAAGTAAAATTACCCCGGGAGGAGCAGTTTCTACAATTGCCGGCAGCGGTGCGCAGGGCGCCAGCAACGGCACAGGTACAGCTGCAACATTTTATTACCCGCACGGCATAACGGTGGACGGCGCAGGTAATATTTACGTAGTTGAGGCCAATAATGATATCCGTAAAATAACCCCGGCGGGAGTAGTTACCACCCTTGCCGGAAATGGGAGCCAGGGATACAAAGACGGGGTTGGTACAGCAGCCATGTTTAACAACCCGGTTGGGATAGAAGCTGATGCCGCCGGGAATTTATACGTGGCCGATTGCGGCAATAATATGATAAGAAAAGTTACTCCGGCGGGCGTAGTAACTACATTGGCAGGAAACGGAACAGTAGGCAAAACCGATGGTACTGGCGCCGGGGCAAGCTTCAGCAGCCCGTATGGCGTAGCTGTTGATGCACTGGGGAATGTTTACGTTACCGACGCTATAAATCAATTATTAAGGAAAATTACACCTGCCGGTGTAGTAACTACGCTTGCCGGTGATGGTTTTCAAAGCTACTATGACCGTGTAGGCTTGCAGGCTGGTCTTAATTCTCCAATCGGGATAGCCAGCGATGGGATGGGTAATTTGTATTTTTCGACAGATGGCGGTGTTATAAGGAAGATAGCGATAACCGGCTATGCTATTGATAAGCCATTGCCGCCGGGTTTATTATTTGATGCATCCACCGGCATTATCAGCGGAACTCCCTTACTTGCCTGGCCTGCTACTAATTATACTATTACGGCCTTTAACAAAGACGGGAGCAGCAGCGCAGTTGTAAATATTACGGTAAAAAACGTTGTAATACCGCCAATTACGCCTAATCCGCCAAAAATTAGCTACCAAACGCCGCAGGTATACCTTGTTAATAATGCTATAAGCCCGCTATTGCCGACAAACTCCGGCAGCCAGGTACCGGCGAACATCTATGGCCTGGTTAGTACCCTGGCAGGCAGCGGTACGGCAGCCACTGTTAACGGAACCGGAACTGCCGCAAGCTTTCGGGCTTCGAATAATGTGGCGGTGGATGCTGGAGGAAACGTGTTTGTTGCCGACGGTAATAATATAATACGGAAAATAACGCCGGCGGGCGTGGTAACTACCTTTGCAGGAAGCGGCCAGGCGGGATCGGCAAATGGTACCGGCACCGCTGCAACTTTCAGTTATGTATCTGGGCTGGCGTTTGATGCCGATGGAAATTTATATGTTGCGGATAGTGATAATAACCAGATCAGGAAAATAACCCCTGCAGGCGTTGTAAGTACATTTGCAGGCACCGGGGTTAGAGGGTATTTTGATGGCACTGCAGCCACGGCAAACTTTAATAACCCCATTGGCCTGGCATTTGACCCCGCCGGAAATTTATATGTTGCTGAACAGGGCAACGCCCAGGTTAGGAAAATAGATAAAGCAGGTAATGTTACTACGTTTGCCGGTTTGGCAGGTGTGGAAAGTGGTCCGTTAGACGGGATAGGAACCGGGGCGCGTTTTTCGAACGTGGAATATATTGCATGTGATAAGGCCGGCAATTTATATGTGACTGATGATTTTGGCAATGGCGGCAATTTTGTAAGGAAAATTACCCCAGCCGGAGTAGTAACTACATTTGCCGGAAAGGGCGTAGTTTTTGAAGGCCTTTCAGGTATAGCGGTCGACGATGCCGGTGCAGTATACGTTAATAACAATAACGTTATTATAAGAATAGCACCAGGCGGAAAGATTACTGCCGTTGCGGGCTCCGGTGCTACCGGTGCGGTAAATGGCTTACCATCGGCTGCAAGTTTTAACTCGCCGTACGGCCTGGCTTGCGATGGCTCCGGGAACTTATTTGTGGCCGATGCAGGAAATAATTTGATCAGGAAGATTGCTTTAAGTGGCTACACCATAGACAAGCCTTTGCCACCAGGCTTAACTTTTGACAGTAAAACCGGCAAAATTAGCGGCACACCAGCAGCCGCATCTCCGGCAACCGACTATACCGTAACTGCTTATAATACAAATGGCAGCAGCAGCACGGTTGTAAATATTAAAGTAAATGGCACTGTTGCCCCTTTGCCAAATCCCCCAAAAATAACTTACCCCACGCCGAATGTTTACAAAGCGGGTAATGTTATTGCAGCTTTAAACCCTGCTAATATGGGCGGTGCAGTGCCGCCTGCTATTTACAGTAGCGTAGCTACATTTGCCGGCAGTGGCGTAGGCGGTGCTACGGACGGCGCTGGGAAATCGGCAAGTTTCAGGTTTCCACAGGGGCTCGCTACCGACAAGGATGGAAACGTATATGTAGCGGACGGAGAAAATCATGAAATCAGGAAAATTACACCGGCGGGTGTTGTAACTACGATAGCAGGTACCGGTACACCGGGGGCGCTTAATGGCCCTGCTTTGTCGGCGAGCTTTTATTTTCCATCTGCTGTCGCAATAGATGCGGCCGGCAATTTGTACGTGGCCGACAGGTATAACTATGAGATTAGAAAAATAAGTACTAACGGTGTAGTTACAACCCTTGCAGGCAGCACAACAAATGGGGTTAATAATGGCAAAGGCGCTGCCGCGAGCTTCAACGACCCTGTTGGTTTGGCCATCGACAAAGCCGGGAATTTATACGTAACAGACAATAACCAAATACGAAAGGTGTCGCCTGACGGGACGGTTACAACATTTGCCGGAAGTGGTGTTCAGGGTTATAAGGATGGAAAAGGTACGGACGCACAGTTTGCCCATCCGTATGGAATTACGATAGATGCCGCAGATAATTTAATTGTTGCCGATCACATCAATTCGCGCATAAGAAAAATAGCACCGGATGGAACGGTCACAACTATAGCGGGCAATTCTGCGACGGGTAATTTAGACGGCGTTGGTACGGCAGCAACCTTTAACTATCCGGTTGGGGTAACAGCTGATATTTGGGGTAATATTTATGTTGGGGATACCAACAATTATCTTATCAGGAAGATAACGCCTGATGGGAAAGTAACAACCATACTCGGTAATGGGATGAATATCGCAAAAGATGGCGTTGGCACCGAAGCAGGTGTGGAGGCGCCTTATGGAATGGTAGCCGACGGATATGGAAATTTGTATCTATCGGATGAACTTTATAGTATAATCAGGAAGGTGGGACTTACCGGTTATACCATTGATAAAGCATTACCAACCGGCCTTGTTTTCGACCCCACAACCGGTACAATAACCGGGACCCCAACAACGGTTACCCCGCAAACCAGTTATACCGTTACTGCTTATAATGCGGGCGGTAGCAGCAGCTTTACTTTCACTATTGAAATAACAGACAGCAATACAGATCCGGATAGTCCTACTGTTGACCCACCCCAAATAAGCTACGATGGCCCGAAGGTTTATCCTCCCGGGACAGCAATACCGCCATTAATTCCCCACAACACCGGAGGGCTTGTGCCAAAAAATGAATTTGGGAAGGCCACTGTATTTGCAGGCGATGGGTCGAAGGGTAAAAATGATGACAAAGGTACTGATGCAAGTTTTAACTTCCCCACCGATGTTGCCACAGACTCGAAAGGAAACGTTTATGTAGCCGACAGGGACAATTCATTAATAAGAAAAATAACGTCAACCGGGCAGGTGACAACTTTTGCGGGTAATGGAATATCGAAGGTGGTAGACGGGCAGGGTACCGCTGCCAGTTTTAAGGGCCCCACAGGTATAACGGTTGACGATGATGATAACATCTACGTAACAGATTCGTATGGGGATGCTGTAAGGAAAATAACACCTTCTGGTTTGGTCACCACCGTTGTTGGCTTAAATGGACCGGGCGAAGTTGACGGGCCTGTGGCAAATGCGAAAATTTCGAGCCCATGGGGAATTGTTGTTGATGGCCTTGGCGATATCTTTATATCGGAATGGGGTAGCGGTAATATACGGGAGATAACTGCCGCCGGCGTTGTAAAAACTATAGCAGGTAGTGGTAGTTCGGGTTATGCTGATGGGAAGGGTGCCACAGCAAGCTTCAAAAATCCGGAGGAATTGGCAATTGATGCATTTGGTAATATTTACGTAGCCGACCAGGGAAACAACAAAGTGCGTGGTATTACTCCCGATGGCACCGTAAGCACATTAATAAAAGATAATATTGATTACCGTTTCCAGGGAATAACCGGGGTGGCTGTTGACGTTTTAGGTAATTTATACATTTCGGACTCCGGAAATAACAGGATTATTAAAGTAGAGGCGAATACCGGTAGAGAAAGCATACTTTCAGACGCTGGTGGAATTTTTAGTTTTCCGCTGGGCCTCACGGGTGATGCATCGGGCAATCTTTATGTCGCTAATCCGGGTAACAGCACCATTGCAAAAATCCCAACCACCGGTTATACTATTGATAAACCTTTGCCGCCGGGCTTAACATTCGATCAAACAACAGGCATAATAAGCGGTACGCCGGCCCAGGTTACACCGCTTAGTACCTATACCATTACGGCCTACAACGAAGGCGGCCATAGCACTAACACAGTTGATATAGAAATAAAAAACCAGGTTGGCCCTGGTTTGGGGGCGCCAAATATAAGCTACTTAACGCCACAGGTTTATGCACCCAATACTGCTATAACGGCGTTACTGCCAACCAATACAGGTGGGGTCGTACCTCCAAATGTTTATGGACAAGTAACAACGTTTGCCGGTAACGGTTTAAGAGGGGTGGTAGACGGTACTAAAACAACGGCGGGGTTTTCGTTTCCCAATTACCCGGTAGTTGCTTCTGATGGCACTGTTTATATAACGGATAACAACCGGCTCATAAGGCAAATTACCCCCGGCGGCAATGTAACCACTATTGCAGGAAGCGACATTGGTTACCAGGATGGCTTAGGGGCATCGGCAAAGTTTAACGCACCGGCTGCCATGGCGATTGGTCCGGATGGTAGTATTTACGTTGTTGATTCGAATAATAATGCGATAAGACTGGTTACCCCTGGCGGATCCGTCTCGACTTTTGTGACTGGCTTAAGCCAACCAAATGGCATCGTAATTGATGCGGCTGGTAACTTGTTTGTGTCTGAATATGCAGGTAATACGATTAAAAAAATCAGCCCAGGCGGTGTCGTTACCATTTTGGCCGGAAAGCAGGGTGTTAATGGAAACATTGATGGCGTTGGCGCAAATGCACGATTTAGCGGAGCAAGCTACATGGCGATAGACGCTTTGGGAAATATTTTTCTGGCAGATTATAATAACAGCGAAATAAGGAAAATAACTCCGGCAGGCGTTGTTACCACATTTGCAGGTTCAGGCGTTAAAGGGAAACAAGATGGGCAGGGCTTGGCCGCTTCCTTTAATGGCCCCGAAGGAATTGTGTTTGGCGAGGATGGCAGCCTGTATGTTTCTGATTCTGGTAATAACCTTATAAGGAAAATAACCGTTGATGGTGTTGTAACAACTTTTGCCGGGAACGGCATTGCGGGTTATAAAGATGGATATGGTATTAACACGTCGTTTAACTTTCCGCATGGGCTGGCTATCAATAGCAACGGTAATATGCTGGTGACTGATTTGCAGAATAATTTGATAAGAGAAATAGTTACTACCGGCTATATTATTGACAAGGATTTGCCGCCAGGACTGACCTTTGATGCCAAAACAGGCACAATAAGCGGAACCCCAACCTCGTTATGGCCAGCTACAACTTATAAAATAACCGGTATTAATGCAGCAGGAAGTAGCACAGCAACGTTGATTATTGAGGTTAAAAAGAGCAATAGCCCGGGAAGTCCGCCGGCTATATCATATCAGTCGCCTCAAACCTACAATATCAATCAAACTATAACGCCACTGGTGCCAACATCGTCAGGCGGCGCTGTGCCGCCCATAAATTTTGGCCAAACTTTAACCTTCTCCGGCAAAGGAACGCCGGGCGCTGCAAATGGCGACGCCATAACTGCGACATACAAACAACCATCGGGTGTTGCTTTCGATGCTGCCGGCAATTTATATGTAGCCGATTATCTGAATAATTTAATTCGCAAAATAACTCCCGCCGGTATATCCACAACATTTGCGGGAAGCGGCGATATTGGCTTTTCAAATGGCACAGGTACAACAGCGGTATTTGGCAAACCGAGCAGCATTGTAATTGATGCGGCGGGAAACTTGTATGTTGCCGATTCCAACAATAGCTTAATTCGCAAAATAACACCGGGTGGGGTAGTAACAACCTTTGCCGGTACCGGAACGATAGGTTCAACAAACGGTGCTGCTTTGTCAGCAAGCTTTAATACCCCGGAAGGCCTTGCCATTGATGCAGCCGGGAATATTTACGTTGCCGACACCTTTAACAATTCAATAAGGAAAATAGCGCCAGATGGCACAGTTTCAACATTTGCAGGCAGCGGTGCACCGGGCAATAATAATGGCAATGGCACGGGTGCATCGTTCAATATGCCTCAAAATCTTACGGTTGATGCTGCCGGAAATGTTTTTGTAACCGATTTGGGCAATAATGTTATTCGTAAAATAACCCCATCGGGTGATGTAAGTACCTATGCCGGCAGCGGATCGGCAGGCAGCAATAACGGATCGGCTCTTTCTGCAAGCTTTAATAAACCAAGCGGTATTGTGGTTGATGATATAGGTGACTTGTTTGTTTCGGATTTTGGCGGCAACATTATCCGGATGATTGACCCGGCGGGCAATGTGATCACGCTTGCGGGCGATGGCGTTGCAGGCAGCCTGAATAATACTGGTACGGCTGCCAGTTTTGCCGGTCCAAAGGGGCTTGCTTTGGATGCCGGCCGGAAATTATACATTGCCGATTCATTTAATAACGAAATCCGCACAGCGTACACGCTCGGATATACCATTGATAAGCCATTACCATCAGGTATGGTGTTTGATGGCACCACGGGTATTATCAGCGGAAAACCTGACGTTGTATCGCCCTTAACAACCTATACTGTTACAGCCTACAATATCTATGGCAGTGCTACGGCAAAGGTAGATATCGAGGTAATTGACGGGCAAACCATAACTTTTCCGCCTATACCTGACAAAACAGTGTGTGATGTTGATTTCGACCCGGGCGCTGCCAGTTCAACTCCTATAACATACACCAGTAGCGACCTTAGCGTGGCGACTATTGTATCCGGAAAAATTCATATCGTGGGTGCTGGTACAACCACCATTACGGCCGATGATGGCAGGTCGAAATACCCCCAAGTATTAACAGTTACCGCGGCGCTGGTACCATCTGTTACCATATCGCCACTTTCGCCGGATGCATGTGCGTTAGCATCGGTTACCTATACAGCTACCCCTGTAAACGGTGGTACCACACCTCATTACCAATGGAAAGTTAACGGACAAAATAGCGGGACTGATGCTGCGACATTTACAAGCACCACATTAAACAATAACGATAAGATAACCTGCGTACTAACCAGCAACCTTGCTTGTGTAACCATCGCAATGGCAACTTCAAACGAAGCGACTTTTGTTTTAAACCCGCCGGTTACAACTTCCGTTACCATAGTATCATCATTAACCGGCCCTGTTTGTGCCGGCGCCGAAATTACGTTTACGGCAACACCGGGCTTGCCTGCACTTAAGCCCGATTATCAATGGATGGTTAATGGCGTCAACGCCGGTACCAATAGTTCCACCTTTACCACTAAGACCTTGGCCGATGGCGATATTATTACCTGCGTAGTTACGAGCGATGGCAAGTGCCTGGTAAACCCAACGGTTACCTCGAATGCCATTACGGTTGCCTTCAACCCGGCAAGCCAATGCATTATTGTTGTGCCCAATACATTTACTCCAAATGGCGATGGCATTAACGACCTTTGGAACATTACCGCCTTGCTATATTATCCTGACTGCAGCCTTTCGGTGTTTAACCGCTACGGCTCGGTGGTTTACCGCTCTGTTGGTTATGGCAAGCCATGGGATGGTACAACCAACGGTAACAACCTGCCTGTTGGTACTTATTATTATATTCTCGATCTGAAAAATGGCAAAAAGCCTATGTCGGGTTCGGTGACTATTTTAAGGTAGTTTTGTTATAGGATATAATAATCCCCGATCGGTTTTTGGTTGAAAATTTATGGTAAACAGGTGTTGATAAAAGCATTTTTACTATTAAATCCCGGCTGGTTACTGCGTTAATCTGTATTCAAAATAATTATTTGCTTGTTTGATATTCAATATTTTATGGCTCTCTGAAGCTTCAGGGCTACTTTGAGATTTATTTTTATTTTTTTATGATAAAAAAGCAATTTTTCCACAACTTTTTTTTAGCCGGTAACGTAATAACATTATATGAAGGGCTATGTAAATATACCAGGATCAATTTATTGCAAATTGTGCAAGGAGTGCGGCGCCCGGCCCGTGATCGCGAGGGTAGATGAAATTGGCTACGTTGTTAAGTGTTCAAGAAGCGATAACCATTACCAAACCATGCCTGGTTTGATTGACATTGACGACTGGAACCGCCACAACACCATTACATCAGCTTCTATCGATTTTAACCGGAGTCCGATGATGGCCTGGTAACCATCTTAATTACACCTCAATTTAATCGGAATTTACTGTATTGAAGAAATTACATGCCACTGTACTATGTAAGTGCCGTTTATTTTTTTATGTTTAGTACTTAAAAACTTAAAATGAGCAACCACTTTAAATTACCTTCTATTCGTTTAAACCGTATCGGTTTATTTATCATTCTTTTTGCACTGGCTTTGCCACAACTAAGTAAGGCACAAACCGGCAATCAGCCGGTTTTTAACCATATGGCTTTGTGCGCAAAGAATTTGCGGAAGACTGCCGATTTTTATCGTAACGTTATTCAGCTGCAGGAAATAAAACACCCGTTTAATGACACCGTGCATGTTTGGCTTAAAGTAGGCGACGGCCTTGCGTTACACATTATACAAGGTAATTGCTCAACCTCACCCGATATCGGTGTTCACCTGTGCTTTGCCGTACCAAATTTGGATGCTTTTATAAAACACCTTGATGCCATTAACGTAAGTTACGTTAACTGGACCAAACAGCCTAAAAAAATACAGCTTCGGGCAGATGGGGTAAAGCAAATTTACCTGCAGGACCCTGATGGTTTTTGGGTTGAAGTGAATGACGCAAAATAAATTATAAGTCAGGAATCGGTACGAGTAAGATGCACACTTGCAGGAGAAAGCATAATCCATTCACTTTTTCCTCTTGATTCCTGGCTCTTTTTTTATTTTTTCTATAATCCATAATTAATACCACAAAAACGTTAAATAGTACCACTGCTTATGGTGTATTTGTGTGTAATTTTGTATCATGTTACAAAGCACACCGATATTCGATATTTGCAGCTTGTCTGATTTTAGGCAGGATGATATATTGGTAAGCCGTTTTGCCCCATACCTTGAACACCACAAAAACCTCTATGCAGCACACAGGCATACATTTTACCATGTGGTATTTTTTACCGATGGTGCCGGTAGCCACAATATCGACTTTGAGGATTTTAGCGTAAAGCCTAATCAAATTTATTTTATGATACCCGGCCAGGTACATTCCTGGGCCTTTGAAGGTTTCACCGACGGTTATATCATCAATTTTTCCGACTCGTTTTTTCAACCATTTTTATTGAATGCCGCTTACTGCGATAATTTCGGGTTTTTTAGCGGCAACGTGCACGACGCAGTAATTAACTTGCCTGCGGATGTTGCCGGGAAAATCAGGCCTCTTTTTGAAGATATAATTAAGGAATGGGAAAACTCGCCCGCACAAACCACTGATTTAATGCGTGTATTGATGCTACAGCTTTTTATATTGGTTAGCCGGGTTAATACTGACGGTATTAATAAGGGCCCTGCATCGTACAATCAAACCTTGCTGAAAAGCTTTCAAAAGCTTGTTGAGGTACATTATAAAAAACTGAAACTGCCTAAAGATTACGCAGCGTTATTGTATATTACCCCAAACCATTTAAACGCAGTTTGTAAAGATTTGCTGGGTTTACAAGCAGGTGAAATTATCCGTAACCGGGTAATACTTGAAGCTAAACGCTTACTTACCAACCCTAAACTAACCATTACGGAAATTGCACTTGAGCTTAATTTTAATGATAATTCATACTTCACCAAGTTTTTCAGGAAAACGGAAGAAGTAACACCCGAGGAGTTTAGAAAAAACATACTTAAACAAAATAATCATGAATAACCCAAATAAGGGCCTGCCTGCCTGGCCCGCAATAGTTCACGGAAAATGCCCGCGCTGTCGCCGGGGTAATATGTTTGCGACACCCATGTACAGCTTTAAGGCCCAGGTAATGAACAAAACCTGCCCCCACTGCGGAATGGTTTTTGAACGAGAGCCGGGTTACTTTTATGTGGCTATGCTGGTAAGCTACGCAATGTTTGTTGCCGAGATGGTGACTTTGGCGGTGGCCATACATGTACTAACCGGCAGCAGCAACCCGTGGCTGTATGTGCTTATCATTATATCGGTAGGCGTTTTATTATCACCTTTCAATTTCAGGTATTCGCGCGTTATGTTATTGCATTGGCTTACACCCGGGTTGCATTATCAGCCGGAAACAAGCGGGGATAAGCAGATTTAGAGTCAAGAATCAAGTGCCAGGAATCAAGAGCTAAGAAATCAAGAGTCAAGAAACAAGAAATCAAGAAGAAGAACAAAGTTTAAATTCCCGAAAGTTAAGCAGTTTACAGTTGTGAAGCTGTCTTGATTCTTGACTCTTGATTTCTTGCTTCTGTCTTTTTAACATCATTTAACCATAAGTTATCCACTGTTTCATTACAATTTCATAATAGCTGGCTACCTTGCCGCAAAACTATTGATGATGAACAGTGCGACCTTAACAAACTGGAACCGTTTTAACAATATTTTGTATATAGGCGATGAAGCCCGCGCCTGCATAAAAATAATTGAAAAATTTAACAGTAAACTGGCTGAGATCGAGCGCATTTATTCATCGTGGTTCAATGGCCCTGGCGCAAAAAACAAGCTCGCACGGCGTGATAAACTGCAACATCATATCCACTACCATTTTGAAGGCGGTATTGCAGCGTTTAAATTTAAAAATGAAGATGAATTACCGGCCGTTATCCGCAATGAATGTTTTGCGGCCTGTAAAAGTTTGGTGGCCGAACAACCGCTGCTTTTTCAATAATAGATCATCTCCTATGCACACCCAACAATATGCACAGGTTTCCTCGCCATGTAAATCTGCTCAAACTAATAACGCCCGATCTTAATTAAGACAATTTAGCCCCGGTTGCACGATTTTAGACGAAAACAATCGTGTCTTTGCAACTTTTCCAGTTTTCATCCGACTATATTATTAATAATCCTAAAGGAATTATTTGGGGCATTTTAATTTTTGTTAAAAAAATCCAACATAATACTTGCAACGTACGTTTTTAATGCATACCTTTGATTCATGATGTTATTTAAGAAGGATATGGCCGCAGAAATAGTACCGACAAAGACCGAAATGGATGTGTTACAGGTGCTATGGCAGTACGGACCCCAAACGGTCCGTTTTGTACATGATAAGTTGAATGAACATAAAGAAATTGTGCAGTACACATCAACCCTGAAGCTGATGCAGGTGATGAAAGAGAAGGGGATGCTTGACCGGGATGAAACCAACATGAAGCATATTTACAGTGCTTCGGTTGCCGAAGAAAAGGTAAAGGGCAATATGCTTGGCCGCTTTGTCGACTCGATGTACAACGGCTCGCCAAGTAATTTAATGATGGCTTTGCTTGATAATGACAAAACATCGGGCGAAGAATTGCAAAAAATAAAAGAAATGTTAAGCAAACTGGAAAATAAATAATAAGTATGATGGCGCACCTGGTTTTTATAAGCGGCACACTAAATAAAGTAATCTCAGCTTTTAGCTGGATGCTTATCCATTCGTTATGGCAGGGGTTGTTGTTGGCTATTATTGCCGGCGTGGCTTTAGTAGTTGCAAAAAAAGCAAGTGCGGCATACAGGTATAATTTGGCGCTTATTTTATTGCTGGTGTTTGTTATTGCCTGTGGTTTAACGTTTGTTTATGAGTGGACGGCCACAGCTTCGCCTGCCGCCTTAACCCCGTTGGCGGGCAATATTGCAGTTAATGCGTCATCGCTGTTTTTTAACGCACATAGTGTAAAGCAATTGGTGAATAGCTTTACCGGCTATTTTTCGGCCAACGCTCCATTGATCATATTGATATGGTTCATGGTTTTCCTGTTCAAAAGCGTAAGGATGATTTCGTGCATTGCCTATAATCAACGCATTAAAAACTACCAGGTTTACCAGCCATCAAAATTCTGGGTTGATAAGGTCAACAGCTATGCAAAAAAATTGAACATAAATAAGGCTGTTAAAATACTGCAGTCGGGCTATATTAAAGTGCCTGTGGTTGTCGGTCACTTAAAACCTATTATTTTGATTCCGGCAGGCCTGCTGGCAGGTTTACCAGCCGAACAGGTAGAGGCAATATTACTGCACGAAATTGCTCACATTAAGCGCAACGACTACTTTGTTAATTTTTTACAGAACATTGCCGAAGCGGTATTTTTCTTTAACCCGGGTTTGCTATGGATATCGTCGGTATTGAGGGAAGAACGCGAGAATTGCTGCGACGATGTTGCTGTGGCACATACCAATAACCGGGTTGAATTTGTGCAGGCGCTTATAAGCTTTAAAGAACATGAACTTTACGGGGCTGCTTATTCAACGGCATTTCCAGGCAAGAAGAATTACCTGATGCGCAGGGTGGTAAGGCTGCTGAATAACAAGAACAAAACCTTTGGTACCGGCGAGAAGGTGTTTTTCGGACTAAGTGTGCTCATCCTTTCGGTTTTGGTTACCACTGTTACTGTAGCCCAGGTAAAAGATATCGTTAAAAACAAAGAGCCGCATTCTGTAAAGAGCCTAACTTCACATACCGTGAGCTTTTCGGAAACGGCAATTAAAAAAGAAGCCGCTTTTGCGAGGCAAATACATAATACGTTAAAGAGCAAGCTAAATAAACTAACAGCCGAGATTTCGTATACTATGCCCGAGCGTGCTGACCAACCCGCTCAAATGCTACCTGCAGAAAGGATTGCCGCAATTACGCCACCCGTTAAACAAAATGCTACAGAGCAGGATGCCGCGGATGCTGACAGGCGCCAGGCGGATTTAGACCGGCAGCAAGCCGTCCGCGACCAGGAGCAGGCTATGCGTGACCAGTTGCAAGCAAAGAAAGACCAGGAACAAGCAGGGCGCGACCAGCAACAAGCAAGGAAAGATCAGGAGCAGGCACTGCGTGACCAGCAACAAGCATTCCGCGACCAGGAGCAGGCGAAACGCGACCAGGAACAAGCCAGGCGTGACCAGGAGCAGGCTAAGAAGGAACAGGCGGCCAATACAAAACAGCAAGTGAATGTTAATATTTAACGGATGCCTATGTTAGATACCAGACATATTAGTACAATACCAAAAGCCGGGATAGTATAACCCGGGAACCATATACCAAGGCTACTGTTACAGACTGCGCACCTGTAATACCATAGTCGTGGCTAAATAAACCAAACAATCCGCAATATTTTAAAACCCGCTAAATGCAGGGCTGCTATTGTATTGCCAAATTTTTAAACTTCAAAAATCAAATTAAGATGAAAACCAATTTTATTAAATACGGTGCATTTATAGCCGCAATTGTATTTACAACTGCCGCCAGTGCACAGAAAAAGCCAGCAACAAAAAAAGCCCATGTAAGCCATGGTTATAGTAATATGTACTCGAGCGAAAACGGTGACGGAAAGGAACACATAAGGACCGAAGAAAACGGGAAAGAATATGAACTGACTATGCAGAATGGCAAATTAACCGAATTATACGTTGATGGCGAAAAAATCCCTGAGAGCAAATTTGGCGACTATGCCGATTTTATCGCCCGCATGAAGGAGCAAATAAAGAGAGATAAAATACAGGCGAGAAAAGACCAGGAACAGGCACTGCGTGACCAGGCGCAGGCCCGCCGCGACCAGGAACAGGCAAAACGCGACCAGGAACAGGCCAGGCGTGACCAGGCACAAGCGGGCAAGGACCAGGAACAGGCAAAACGCGACCAGGAGCAAGCCTCGAGAGACCAGGAACAAGCAAAACGCGACCAGGAACAAGCCGTAAAAGAACAGGCCAGCGCAAAACTTGACCAGGAGCAAGCAGCTCGCGACCAGGAACAAGCGAAGCGGGACCAGGAGCAAGCCTCACGCGACCAGGAGCAGGCAAGGCGTGACCAGGAACAAGCAAAGCGGGATCAAATACAAGCAAAAAAAGACCAGGAATTGATGAAACAATTAATTAGCGACCTGGTAAAAGATGGAATTGTTCCTGACGAAAAAGGCCTGCACGAGTTAACAATATCAACAGACGGTATGACTGTGAACGGAAAACAAATGAGCGCCGATGTTTATAGTAAGTACAAAAGCAAATACACCAGGTTCTCGGGCAGTTCTATTCGTTACCACAACGAAGGTAATTCGAGAGGTATTAGTATAAACCGGACAGACAACTAAAAGTAGCCTGGTATTTATAAACAATGCGGAAATAAGGGGAATGCAGCTATTAGAGCAGTATTCCCCTTATTTATTTTAAAATATTTTAATCCTTTTATAAATATTTTAATCAAACATGTAACCTTATGAAATTAGGTGCCGTACAAGAGGACATAATTTGATAAATTATATTACTGATAAATTAATTGATTACTAAAAAGTTAATTCACCCAAATCATGGAACACAAATTAAACACCCTGAAAACTGATCTGCACAACGTTTTTGTTGAAGGCAATGCTAACCCAATTCAAATGGCACGCGTATTTGTTATGTTAGCTATCCCACTGATCACAGTATTTTTGATAGGCGCACGCCACATCATTTACTAAACAATCCCAAAAAGAAATTTAACAAAAAGCTGTTATCTTTTATTTATAAATGTAGCAGCGCCAATACAAATATTACCATTGCCACAACCTGGTGTATAGCTTTGATAAAGCCAGGTAAGCACATATGATAATAATATAAATCGGTTAATAATAGATAATAATACTGTTGATATTGAGGCGCGAAGCTACCCGTAAAACTGTAGATGGAATGGGTGCAAAAAGCAAAACAGCTGCTACTTTTCGTAACAACTGCCTGCTCCCTAATTAACCAACTAACCGTTTGATTACAAACTAAAAACTATTTTTCACTGGCCTGTTTGTGTCGCTTAAATTTTATGAGAATTTAAGGATGGAACTGTTAAAGTATGTTGCTTTAATTGCGATACAACCAAAGCCCGAATAAAATAACAATGTTTTAAAACAGGTAACAGTCGTTATGCTTAGCGCGATAACTTGAGTCAAAATTAAGCAGGGAATGATGGGAATACTAGCGCATAATTACTGAATTTACGTACGTAGTTTTACGTAATTATCCGCAGGCTAATTTTGTAAATAAGGGGTAAACCCTTTTTATAGATGTTTTACCTGTAACCCATGGCCTGAAGATTGAACAATTCGGCATAGCGGCCGTTTTTTTGAATGAGTTCCTCGTGGCTTCCTATTTCGATAAGTTCGCCTTTCTCGAGCACCAATATCCTGTCGGCCATGCGTACGGTACTGAACCGGTGCGATATCAGCACTGCCGATTTGCCTTTGGTCAATTCGGCGAAACGCTCAAACACCGCGAATTCAGCACGGGCATCAAGCGCCGAAGTTGGTTCATCAAGTATTAATAATTGTGCATTGCGCATATAAGCACGGGCCAGCGCCACTTTTTGCCACTCTCCTCCGGATAGTTCGACGCCCTGCGCAAAGCGTTTGCCCAGTTGCTGGTCGTACTTGTCGGGCAAGGTTGCGGCAAGTAAGTCTGCCAGGCTTTGTTTTGCGGAGGCTTCAATCAGCGGCCGGTTATCAACCTGGCCAATGTTGCCAACAGCAATGTTTTGTGCAAAAGTCATCTGGTAACGCAGGTAATCCTGGAAGATAATTCCAACATTCAGCCGTAAATCGGTTAGATCATATTCCCGCAAATCTTCACCTTCCAACAATATCCTTCCTTCGGTTGGGTCATAAAGCCGTGCAAGCAATTTTACCAGTGTGGTTTTGCCTGCCCCGTTTTCGCCAACCAGCGCCAGCTTTTCGCCAGGATGCAGGGTAAAGCTTAAATGGCGGTTTGCCCAGCGTTCGCTGTTATGATATTTAAAACCAACATCCTCAAAAACAAAGCCCTGTAGTATAACTTTTGGAAACGGTAGTGGGTTAGCCGAGGCCTTTATCTTTGGTTTAATATCGAAGAATTCAAAAAAATCGCGCAGGTAAATGGCCCCTTGTGATACCGAGGTAAACCTGCTCAAAATTCCCTCCAGCAAGCTACGTAATTGCCTGAACGAACCAGCCAAAAACGCGAGCATACCTATGGTAACTGTACCGTCGACCGTTTTTATAATAATGACCACATAGGCAGCATAGTACCCAACGCTACCAAGCATGGCAAAAAAAGTTCCCCATAAACTGCGTTTAATAGCCAGCCGCTTATTATCCAAATAAAACTTACCCGATAGCTGCTTAAACCGGTCGATAATAAAGCCTGAAAGATCGAATATTTTTACCTCTTTGGCCGTTTCATCGCTGGCGCCCAAATATCTTACATAGTCAAGTTCGCGGCGTTCAGGCGTCTGGCCGCGGGTAAGGGCATAGCTTTGGTCGTTAAAGTACGATTCGCCTAAAAATGCCGGGATAATGGCAATCAGCAATAATATAATTAGCCATGGGTTAAAGGCCATCAGTCCGGCCGCCAGGAAGCCCATAGTTATTAAATCCTGCACCTGCGTCATTACCTGCGAAAGCAATATGGTGCGGCCTATGGTTTGCTGTCTCGCGCGTTCCAGCTTATCGTAGAAAACTGAATCTTCAAATTGATCAAGATCAAGCGTGGCAGCATGGGCCATTATTTTTATGGACGTGTGGTTGCTGAACAGGTCGCCCAGCAGCGAATCTACAAGCGTGATAGCGCGACTAAGCGCATCGGTGGCAATTGCCAGTCCAAACTCAAGCCCTACCAGCTGCCATAAATGAGTTGTGCCGGTTTCGTGATGACGGGTTAAAAAAATAACGTTATCGATAATCAGCTTGCCCACATACAGCAAAGCCACCGGCATAGCCGAGCGGACAATGCGCAAAATGGCATTAATAATGGTGAACAATTTGCTGGTTTGCCATACCAGTTTAAAAAATGCAGGCAGGTTGTTAAGCGCCGCAAGGCGGTCTTTGAAAGTTAATGGCTCGGTACGGGTATTTTTTGGCGGGCGGGCGGTATTCAACTATTATCCTTCTTTTATCTTAGTTTAAGTAAAATTAAGAAAATAATGGGTGGGTAGATGATGATGCTTGTTTTGTGAGCCCCCACTGACAAAAAGGAATCAAAAAATCTTTAAAATCCTAAAATCGTGTTAGTTTTGCCACTCAACCCGCACACATGGACTCATCATTAAAAAATAAATTCGACGGTATAATTTTCGACCTTGACGGCACCCTTTGGGACAGCACGAATAATGTGGCCCTGGCCTGGCAGTCAGCTTTGGACGAAGTTGATTATTTAGATGAGGTAATGACCCAGGAGCGGGTGCGCTCGATAACGGGAATGACATACGACGCTATTTTCGATAAGCTTTTTCCTAATTTGGATGCTGTGCAACGAACCGAGGTGCAGGCACTTTGCGGCAAGCACGAACTGGAAATTTTGCATACCAGGGGCGGCGAGCTCTACCCTGCACTCGACGAAACGCTGGCTTACCTTGCCGGTAAATACCGGTTGTTTATAGTAAGCAATTGCCAAAGCGGCTACATCGAAGTGTTTTTTAAGATAAGCCAGATGGAGCACTATTTTGCGGGTCACCAATGTTTCGGCACCAAAGGCAACCCCAAAGCCGAGAATATTAAGGACGTAGTTAACGACCATAACCTTAAAGCGCCGGTTTATATTGGCGATACCATGGGCGATTACGACTCGGCCACCAAAGCCGGCGTGCCATTTATTTTTGCGGACTATGGGTTTGGTAAGGTTGAAGACG
>Ga0105239_10002133_pt1 | contig 25466 bp, 28 predicted proteins | sample KBSC44metaG_FD_92761 | JGI IMG/M metagenome (GOLD analysis project Ga0105239, IMG submission 92761) | Corn rhizosphere microbial communities from Kellogg Biological Station, Michigan, USA - KBS C4-4 metaG | ecosystem: Host-associated > Plants > Roots > Rhizosphere > Soil | place: Michigan, USA...
CCTGCAGGTCGCGCTCTACGGAGCATCATTCGCCAGGCATGACAACACCTGCTCAGGCAGATTTCTTTGCATCCTGACGTGACCAGGATTCGCAGGGTCATTACAACCCCCGGCGCGCGCTACGGTAGTGCCCGCCCCGGGGAAAAAATGTGGCGCCATCGATATACGTACGTTTGAAAATGGCGATCAATGTGCGTACACCGCGACAGTTGGAGGCAGGGTGCGCCCTAAAGTGTTCGCAAAGCAGCTGCGATGTAGTGGCGTTCCGCGGCTGCAAATAAAGAACATCAGACCAGGCCAAGGCTTACAATCATCGCTGCCCATGCCTCAAGCTCATCGAGATCACACAACAGGAGTAACGCATGAACCTGAAGAACATAAGCTGTCTGGCCGTTGCTGCCGGCGCCCTGCTCGTTGCAGGCACCGTACAAGCCGCGGCTGCATCCAAATGCACATTTGGCGAGGCCGAGAGGGACAAGGTCGTCGAAGGCATGAGTTACGACCAGGCAGTGAAAATCCTGGGCTGCACGGAAAAGCGCACCGGTTCGGGCGAATATACGTTCTACGATTGGAAATCGACTGTTCCACGGAATCCAAACGACGATCCTCGAACCTATCCCGGCATATCGGCCGGCGTCAAGGACGGGAAGCTTATTATGGTCACCGCTTATTGAAATCGCGGCCAACTGAGATGGACGAGATGACCTGAAGAGCCAGCCACGGGTGAGGTGGCATGAAACTCAGCAAGGAGATCGTTGCGGGCCGGTCGCTCGGTGGAATCGCTCTTGGGGCATCCGTCGATACCGTCATTGCCAGCCTTGGAGATCGCCGGGTGCTCGACCTTTGCAACGGAATCGCGTCCATCGATGGCGGGATTATCCTCATCGGTTACGGTGAAGATGGATTGATCTATTCGGTGATGTGCGATCACCGATTCAATGGCAACTATCTAGGCAAGCTGTGGCCGGCATGACGGTGCGGGAAGTCCTGGAAAGCTCCGCCACGCAGGCGGCCTGGGGTGGGGCAGTGGTGGTGGACGGAATCGACGGCATTGGATTGCCGTTGCCGAGCGGACTGGATGATTTCGACCTGATCACTGACCACCTTAAGCTGGAGCATGTCGGATGGAGATGGGTGCTGTCGAGGACGAAGCCGGTGTCGCATCGTGTTTCTTGGATGACTGAACCGCCGAGGTCTGCGGTGTGGCCATGATGAGGGCACCCAACAGAGCCCCACTCAAAAGTTGCCAAGCCATTAACGGCATCTCCTGTTCTTTGCCATACATGGTGCTTGCGGCAGGGGCAGGTCACCGCCCCTCAGGCGCGATCGCCATCTCTCTTGATGGCCAGCATTGAAACAGAGCGCTGGCCGGCTTCCAACATGACTGGGTGGCCAGGAGGTCCAGACTAATCAGTTGAGTATTCTGGGTTTCTCCGACCATCCAGTCTGATGAACAGTGACCGGCGTTCTGTCTGGTTATGGTCAAAGGTGCGGCGCCTGATGCGATGGGTGCATCAGAGGGTAGTCCCATTGTTGAGCAGAAGACCGGAATTTCCACATCTTCAGCGGGGTGGTTGAACGGAATACCTTGCTTTCATGCATGGTGGTCAGCGATGTCCCGCTAGGCGACTGGGCGCTCCCTTTGACGCTCACTTACATGACGCAGCAGGTTGGTCTTTTATTCCCTACCACGGTAGGTATGCCCATTTGTCGGAGCGTCGAAATCGCATCTCCTCGGCCACGATGTACGCGAACCAGGGGCCATGAAAGCCCTCCACTGCGAAACGGTATACGTCACCGCGGTTGTTGTCGAAAAAGCGCTTGCGCGCATCGATCGGAAGCGTGTCGACTAAGGGGCTTGAAAAGACCATCGAGCCGGTATCAGATTTCCAGCTGATAGGGCAGTCGATGAAGCCGACGCCAATGAACTCGATTTGCAGCTGGTAGCCGTAACTTATGTCCAACGTGCCCCTGACTGTTGCGTGGGTTTCGTCGAGGCTCACAAGATAGAAGTCCATCCACGGGTGCTCCATGATGGCTGCATTCAGCGCCTGCTCGCCGGTCTCGTATTCAGCCTTGTTATTAGGAGTATTCATTCAATACTTGACGACCTGGTGCGCAATTTGCAGATGATAATCGCGGACCCACATGATGCACAGGAGAGCATCACCGGCGTGGTGGACCCTGTGGAAGGGCACCAAGAAATGCGGGGGGGGACGCGGCCTGTTGTTGCCGGGTCTGATCGCCCTGGGTCTGCCGATGTAGACCCTGTTGCGTTTGCCGGCGGCGCCGCTGCCGACGAAATCGCTTCAAAGTTGGTTACGACGTTCTCAGCGCACCGCGTATCCTGCAAAAAACGCTTGGAGCGCATGCTCGGTCGTTGTGCGCAGATAGTCCTTGGAAGGATCCTCCAGTCTGCCGAACAGCCAAGGCATCAGGGTGTCGGCATTCAATAGCGCCATCAGGTGCAGGGCTGCGTTCTGTGGGTCCGCTTGCCGCAGCAGGCCACGGTCCATCTGCCGCGTGAGAAAGATGGCCAGTTCTTGATGGCCCCGGTTCGGGCCGATTTCGTAGAAAAGCATCAGTCATTGCTGAGGGTTTCTGCAGCGCGCTCCTTGGCGAGGAAGTCTTTATGTCGCATGCCCACTAATGTTGTCGCCAAGAGATTCACAACTCAGATCAATGAGTTAGGTTGAATTTTAGTGGGCGATCACCGATGCACCCAAAATCCGCGACACGTTTAAAGGGTCAACTCGACGAATGCGGCTGGATTAGCGGGACAATCAGTCATGGAGCCATAAGTAGCGCCGGGGGCGCCAGAAGGCCGTGCTCGCGCATTAGGCGACCGATTTCGAAGACTGCCCCGAGGCGCCAACTGGGCGCTGGTCCCAGCACCCGGGAAGTCTTCAGGTCAAGAAAGTTGTGGCCGTCATGAAGAACCTCGTCGAAGAGATAGCCCATGTCCCTAACATCGCTTGGTGTAAGCACTCCCTCGCCGGCCAATATGCCCGCGGCGATCGAGTGGTTGCCGCAGCTCACAAAGCCGATCCCCCATGGGAGCCATAGCTCAACCTGATGGTTGTCGCCCTGTGTCCATGGCCCATTGCAGGAGCGCAAGTAGTCTTTGCGATCGGGAATGTTTTTCTCGCTACCGATAGTTGCGAGCGCCCCTTCATAGCTACCAACGCTCCAGGGCCACGGGAGAACGATGTCACGATTAAGTTGCAGCCGATAAGCTTCCGTGCGCAGCGATGGCACCCGAAACTGACCATGCTCAAAGAAGTAAGGGCGCATTGCAGGCCCGAAGAAGTTCAGCGCATCGATCCGTGGATACGGGTCTTGCCCAAGTTCTGCGACACCCAATAGGTACTCAGATTGCATAGGGCGTAGCAGGCCTCGAACGAGGCCAGGAAGTCCGCGAGGATTGACTTCGGCAATACCTTTCGCTGTTTCTAGAATTCGCCGAAACCGATCATAGGGTGTTGGTGCGGAGTGCGAAGATCTGGCGCCAAAGAACTTGGAACGCACTCCGCTCAGCCACTCCTCGAACGCAAGCCATCTCGCCTGCGTAGGAGGTGGAATTCGCTCCGGATCACTCTGTTTTGCCTTCATAGTTATTGAATCGGCCAAATGGCGCAATCCTTTAGCATCGAGTCGCGAAACTGCTAAACCTATGATTTCTGCCGCTGTCCAGCAGCGCGCAACGCATATCATCTCGCCTGCACTTGCCGCCCATCTTCGCGGTGAGAAACAACGACACACGAAGAAGTAGACAGAAGCCCAAGCCGACAACTGGGTCGCAGCCAATCATCACGTCTGTGCACGTAGCGACCGACGAAGACCTGGCGCCAGTCTATTATTCGTCGATGGCTCCCAGTGCCATTTTCATATCCTTCATGCCATTCATGACCGCTAGCAATGGCAGACGCCAAGCCTCTGCCGCGCTTTCATCGTCAGCCAAGTGGCGCGGAACATCTTCCAGGCGACGAGCCATCTGCTCGATTGGCATGCGGTCAACACCGCATTGACAAGCGAGCCCTTGCACGACCCTTCCGAGCTCAGTAAGTGCGTGGAAAATGCCCACGATGCCGGGAGCGGCATGCTCGTAAGCGTCATGCTGTTCCAGATTTTTCGGGTTCATAGCGCACTCCACGGAAAGACTGAAATCCAATCGATCATCACGTCCCCAATAGAGACTAACGCCAGGGAACTCAACGGCGCCATTTCCCAATGCGCCATCAGGTACGGATTCCCTGCAAACCTCATCCCGTCACAAAGAGGAGCCGCTATTTCCCACGTTAGTTGGCCAGGAAGACCCATAGGGCCCGCGGAACGGGTACAGATTCCCTGTATCCGCGCCACCTCTTTGCTTAAGAACTGCCGTCCAAGATGCACATATACGACCCCTTGGATATCCATGTGTAGCGCGACGCTTAGATAAATCAAATGTTCAAGACGAGCGCATAACATTCACCGGGTGACCATCTCTGGTAAGTGACCTAATTTCGATGAGGCAACTCAAAGGTCGTCGAGTTGCGCGACGGACTTTTTTGCCGTAATGATCCAGAGCCGCGCGTCGTTCAAGCGGCCACTCAACTTCAAATCCGGATCGCCACAAGCGACCCGGTCATTAGCCTTTCTTGCATGACGACATGCCTCGCCCCATGGGCAAGAGGTTGTCCGCAGTCCGGTTGAACCAGCCGCTCAACGCACGGAGGTATGCCTATGCGCTAATCCGCGGGAATAAAAAACCCCGCCGTGGAGTGCGGGGTTTCTAATGAGGCAACAGTTGGTAGCTGCGTGCACTCATTCTTATTCCCTTCCCTTGTTGAAGTCAAGCCTCTTCGTGCCGCCGGCGACACGAAGACGATCCCTTGCGCCCCGAGGAATTAGAGGAAGGAAGATGAAGAGCAACCCTAAGCAAAGGCAGCAGACGAATGACCTGACCCCAGGTGGCCGATGGATCCTCGACGGGCAAATCGTCGAAATAGATGGCGCGCAGTCGAGCTCCGCCGTAAGCGTTCGCATTGAGGCGACTGGCGAAATGCGCTGTGTACCCGTAGCCAGACTGCTCGCCATTCCCTCTACAAACCCCGGGCAAGACGCGCGTGCGATCCCTGCAGAGGAATGGTCCCGCGTTGTCGCGATAGCACGCGACATCGAGCCACTGGCCCAGCACCCCACAGTCCCACGCGAGCTACTCATCGAGGTGGCGAACAAGTACTGCATAAGCGTTCGTCACGTACAACGGCTACTCGCGAAGTTTCGAATCAACCCAAAGTCATCCGCCCTAGCTAAGCGGAAAGCAGGGCGACCAAATGGCGCACGTATGCTGGCCGCCCCAGTTGAGGCCGTCATCACGCACGTCATCAAGAAATACTTTTTAAGGCGCGAGCCTGTAAGTCAAGAAGACGTCGTTGAGCGAGCAAGATCCATCTGCCGCCGCAGCGGCTTGCCAGCTCCGTCGCGAGGCGCAGTCCGTCGACGAATAGCGCAACACAACGCTCGAGAAGCCGATCTGCGCAAGTTAGGAGCCAGGCAAGCAGGGCAGCGCTGGAAGCCCCGCCCGGGAACATTCTCCGTTAGGCTGCCATTGGACGTGGTCCAGATAGACCACACTCTCGTCGACCTCATGGTACTCAGCGACGATCGAAAAGACGTCCTTGGACGACCATGGCTGACTGCCGCCATCGATGTGGCGACGCGTGTAGTGCTTGGCTTCTATCTATCTATGGATCCGCCGTCGTCTATTTCGGTCGGTCTGTGCATCGCCCATGCAGCCCTACCCAAACCCGAAGATGCCCAAGAGCCCGGACTCTGGCCTATGTTCGGAAAAATGAAGGTCATCCATGTCGACAACGGCAAGGACTTGATTAGTTCAGCGATACAACGTGGCTGCGAGGAGCATGGCATTCAACTGAAAACACGCCCCGCGGGCAAGCCACACTACGGTGGACACATTGAGCGCCTGATGGGCAGCCTGATGAGAATGATTCATGGCCTTCCGGGGACCACATTCTCCAACATCAAAGAGAAGCGCGACTACGACAGTGAGCGCAAAGCCACCCTGACACTAATGGAGCTTCATGAATGGATGCTCCACAAGATTGGCAGGTTCTATCATGCTCGCCTACATCGCATCCTCGGGGTGCCGCCCTTGGTGGCTTGGGAGAGGGCATGGCGCTCCGAAGACGGCTACGTAATGTTGCCGCCATTGGTCGCCCGGCCAGAGGAGTTCAGGCTTGATTTTTTCCCATTCCAACTTCGCCGTGTTCAGCGCACGGGCGTTCAACTCTGGGGAAGTCGCTATTGGTCGGATGCACTTGAATGCCTGGTTCACCCTGAAGGCTGGGCACAAGTTCACTATCACCCCCATGAGCTGAGCCGCATCTGGGTTCACACCCCTGAAGGCAGGTATATCGAAGCCCGTGCCGTCGCCGGCCCCGCCGCCGGACAGGCGCGACTCAAATCCATGAACGCCGCAGAACGCCTGCATATGGAGGAAGTGCGCGACGCAGGATTTACAGCCTGCGACCGCATCGAGAACATGGCCACCTCTGCGTCGCGCGCGCTAGCCCGGCAAGAGTCTAGAAGGAACCCGAAGGATGATCGGGCGCGCCGGCGAAAAATCGAAGAAAGACACTCCACGGAGGCACCCCCCGATATCCCGCTGGATCGCGCCAGCATCCAGGTGAAGAGGTTCGTGTGATGACCTCGAATTTTGACCACCTCATTTTATCCGCCATTGAAGCACTGAATCTACCGCCCGATCGCCGGATCAGAGATATCCTGGAGCGCCGATTCATCAGCCACGAACGCATCAACGACATCTTCAAGTATGCGGACTATCTGATGTTCCGTCCGCCACGGTCACGGGCCGCCGGCATGGTGGTCAGCGGCGAGCCAGGCGCCGGAAAGACCGATCTGCTTGAGCAATTACGAGACCGCTACCCCGAAGAGTTGGCTCGCCGCGGCGTAATAGCCACCCGACCCACCTTACTTTTCTCCATGTGCGGCGTGCGGGAGGCGAGGGCACTTTACGTCCGCATGCTGTCGGCACTTGGCCACCCCGAGGCAGCAAGCTTTACTGGGCGCGCACGCGAACAGCTGGTGCTGGCCGCGGCCCGATCTTGTGATCTCAAAATGCTCCTCATTGATGAAATCCAGGACGTGCTAAAGGGAACGCGTGCTCAACAGACCGCAACGCTGGAAACGCTACGATTCTTGATGAATGAACTCCGCGTCGTTCTCATCGTCGCGGGATCCGAAGAAGCCGAGCTCGCGATCAGCATGGACGCGCACCTAAGCTCGCGACTTAAATTGAAGCGTCTCCCCAGGTGGACGGTTGACGGTTACACGGCTCACTTCCTCGAAGCCATGGAGTCAAGTCTTCCGCTTCGGCAACGATCTCGACTTCACGCGGACGGGACGATGAAGCTGATCATTCGCCTCACGGGAGGCCAAACCGACGCTATTGTTACCCTCATCGCCAATGCCGCCGCCATAGCAGTGGAGTCGGGGGAGGAGCGCATTACGCACGGTCTGCTGGAGCGTGCTCGCAACGAACTCCCCGAAATCCAGCCGGAGGATATGACGGGAGAAGAGGAGGGCGCATCGTGACCACCCGTCGCCACGATCCTTTGCTTGAGGAACGCTGGTGGGTTCACGGACCAACGCACGACGAAACGTTGCACTCGATTACGGAGCGCGCGTGGAGATGCTATGGCGCCGAGGGACATACGCTTCGACGGCGCGTGTGGCCACGAGCCACAATGCTTCCCGGTGAAGACGTTGGCCTGGACGGACTTTCGGCCAAGGAGACCTGCATGCTCGCTAGAGCCATCGGAGTATCAGCGAGAGAGCTGTTTGAGCATCGGCTGACAGATCATCCGATGCTGCTTCAGGAGGACCATCGAAGGTCATACTGCCCATCGTGTTGGCGCGAAGATGCCAAGGCAGGGCAACCGCCATCATTTCGAAGAGCATGGATGGGGGTGTTTACGTTGGATTGCCCGATTCATCGCCAACCGCTGCACTGGGCGCCCAAGGAAGTGGCCTTAGGAAATCCGCAAGTCACCATGGTGCCCACCTGGCCACATACAACTGGGGCTCGCCATCTGCTTCGGACTATCACGCGATTTGCCCACCTCATGCGAGACAGCCTAGAGGGGCGAACGGCATGGCCTGCCACTTGGCGAGGAGACGCTCGCATGGCTCGCGCGCTTCTCATGCGCATCGTCGTCAATCTCGGCCGCCTTCCAGAACACCCGCCTTTTGCCAGCATTGGTCACCCGGCCGAGCTATCTCCTTTTATTGGCGTGCCGCTACGGCGCATAGAACCCCTGCAGACATCCCCATGGGAGCAAGTGCGGGCTCTAGGCCCTCCTGATTGGCGACGGGCAGCGCTTTGGATGACGGCTCGCTACGTCATTCCTTTGCCGGGCAAGCCTCCGCGGCCGGAGGGCCTGCCAACTGAGCCTTTCGCTGCCATAGATGCGCAATGGGAGGGCCGCCCGGCGACACGGGATCTCAAACGAGTGCAGCGCTACAGACATGCCTTAAAAAGCATGACGCGAGCCTTTGCCGTGGGGCGAACAGGGTAGTTGATGCTTACGCCCATTAGCTTGAGCGCAACTGCAGATCAGAACCTTCTCGTGATTAGGGTGCGTTATCGCGACTAGACATCGTCTGCGTCCTGCGCCACGAGATTTTCTCGGCCGGCAATCAACCATGCCGTCATTGCCACCATGCTTCCCAGCGTGGCGGCCAGCATGTCCCGTTGCGCGTCCCAAGGGTCACCTTGCGTGCCGAGGTACGCCGCGCCCAGGTCGCCACCGAATGCCATGGCGGCGGCCCATTCGATCAATTCGTACAGCAGCGAATGGGACATGATGAAGCTCACCGGCAGGATCCAGCGCCAGATCCCGCGGGTTGGCGCTACCGCGGCAAGCCATTCGGCGGCGGTCGGAGTGACCAGGAGCCCGTACAGGAAGTGCACCAGACGGTCGTAGCTGTTGCGGCCCAGCCAGGTAAGCGACACGTTTACGTGCGACAGCCATTGCTCGTAGGGCACTTCGGAATAGGTATAGTGCGCGCCGATTTCGTGGCAGGTAAAGAACACGAACAGCGCCAGACAGGCAGCATTCGACAGGTGCAAGCGCCGATAGCCGTAAACCAGCAAGGGAATGGCGGCCACGACCAGAACGTTCTCCAGCAACCAGTCCTGCCGATACCGAGGCGCGATGGCCAGCGCACCCCAGATCGCCGCGAATGCCATGAGCAGGAGCAGCGGAAAGCGAGTGCTTCGATGCCATCCTCTTGACTCATGCATAGGTCAGCGCCAGGCGAGTACCGGAATGGCGGAAGCCTGCATCACGGCTTGCGCCTCTCGCGTGAAAATGCCCGACACCATGCCTGGCTGCAGAGGTGTGGCCATCACGATCAGATCGCAGCCGTAGTCCCTGGCTACATCCACGATGGCTTCGTGGATGCGCGCGGCGAACGTGTAATCGCCTTCGCAGGCTACGCCTGCGCCAAGTGCATGCTCGCGCGCCTCGCCGAGCCATGCCAGGGCCCGCGCCCCGGCCTCCCGTTCGTAGAGTTCGCGCGTGGCGTGGGTGCGCTCGGCCAGATATGCCACAGCCGGAAACGACGGAATCACATGAAGCAGATGGATGTCCGCCTTGCCAATACGTGCAATGGCGATGGCGGCATCCACCGCCTCCAGGGCCTCGGGCGTTCCGTCAATGGGAACCAGCAGACGACTGAACATGCTGCGCCTCAACGTACGACCAGCACGGGCACGCTCGAACCAGCCAACACCTTCACCACCACCGAGCCGAGAAACAGACTCTTCAACACGCCGCGCCCGTGCGAGCCCATCACGACCAGGTCGTAGCGGCCGCGCTTGGCCAGGCGCAGGATCTCGGTGGCCGGGTCGCCGATCAGCATACGTTCGTCGAACAGATGGCCCGCCTTGGCCAGCAGACGGCGCGCTGGACGCAGCGTGGCGGAGCCATTGTCGAGATGGAAACGCGCCACGCTGTCCGCGTCCAGATACCCGGCGATCGATTCGCGCAGCGGCGCATCCACATTGAGCAGGGTTACCGCGGCATCGGCTGGCCAATGCCTGGCAAGGTAGCGAGCGGCGCGCGTGCTGTAGATACTTCCATCCACTGGCAGCAGGATTTTCATGCAGCCTCCTTGCCGGCCGGGCCGGCGTGACGGCATTCATCAGAATGCGGCTGGCACGTGGCCGTATTGACCCGCATCAATGCCGGCTCAGTTCCCGACGAGTGAAGGCTTCCAGCGGCACAGGACGCGCCGGATGCCCTCAAGCCAAACCGCACAAAGCGATGCAAGCGTGGCTATCAGCAAGAGCGCTTCGCCGCCCACGCCATGGAGGCCGATCGCCGCTCGCAGCGGGGCCACGCCGGCCAGCAGCGCCAGCATGAACGCTCCCGAGCCCAATAGGCCCGGCAGCCAGGGATTCTCCCTCCAGGCGATGCGCCACAGCGGCTGCGCCGGCTGGCCATTGGCCAGCACCAGCAACAGCACCGTCAGCACCAAGCCAAGAAAAACCGCGCCACGGGCCAGTTCCTGCGACCCGCGCAGGATCAACGTCGCGCCGTAGCACGCCGCCAGGATCGCGGCCAGGCCGGCACCCTGGATGGCGCCCCAACCCAGATTGGCCAGGCGAAACGGCGATTCGCCTAGCGCTCGCGGCGGACGCCGCATGATGCGCGCAGACGCCGGTGCGGCCTCGAACACGATCGAACACGCCGGATCGATCAGCAGCTCCAGCAGCACGATCTGCAATGGCATCAACAGAATCGGCCAATGCAGCAGGCTGGGCAGCAGGGCCAGGACCACTACCGGCAGGTGCACCGCCACCACGAAGCGGACGGCCTTGCCGATGTTGTCGTAGATCCGCCGTCCCTGGCGGATCGCCGCTACCAGGCTGGCGAAATCGTCATCCAGCAGCACCAGAGCCGCCGCCTCGCGGGCGACGTCGGTGCCGCGGCCGCCCATCGCCACGCCGGCGTCCGCGGCTTTCAATGCGGGGGCGTCGTTCACGCCGTCGCCGGTCATGCCGACCACCTCGCCGCGTTGTTGCAGCGCGCGCACCAGGCGCAGCTTTTGGGTGGGCTTCACTCGCGCGCAGACTTCCACCTCGGCCAGGCGAATGGCCAGCTGTGCGTCATCGAGTGCGTCTATATCGGCACCGGAGATCGAACGCGGCGCATCACTGAGACCGACCTGGGCAGCGATGGCCCGCGCGGTGACTTCGTGATCGCCAGTCATCATCAGCACGCGGATGCCCGCTGCATGGCATTCGTCGACGGCAGCCCGCGCACCTTCGCGCGGCGGATCGATCAAACCCAACAATCCCACGAAGCGGAAAGGGAGTTCGCGTTGCGTGTCCGGCCATGCCTGTCCGGGCCAGTCCGCCGCTGCCACGGCCAGTACGCGCAGACCGCGCACGGCCATGGCATGCACCTGTCGGTTCCACGCCTCCTGCTGGGCGGCGTCGAGCCGGCACATGATCATCACCGCCTCGGGCGCGCCCTTGGCGCCAATCGCAAAACCGCCTTCGGCCAGCGGCGCCGCGCGGCTCATGGCCAGCAGATCCGGCGACAGTGCGTACTCCTTGATCGCGCTGTCGGCAAAGGCACGGTCGCCCTCGCTCAGATGCTGGGCGCCGAAAGCACGGATCGCGTGCTCCATGGGGTCGGCCGAATCGACCGGGGTGGCCAGCAACGCCAGCCTGGCCAGTTCATGAAAGGCGGACGGTGCGGCCTTGCCGTCCACGCGGAACAGGTCGTGGCCAAGCGCCAACTCGGCCACCGCCATGCGGTTTTGCGTGAGCGTGCCGGTCTTGTCCGCGGCAAGCACGGTGATCGCGCCCAGTGTTTCCACCGCGGCGAGGCGGCGGGTCAGCACCTTGTGCCGGGCAATGCGCCAGGCCCCCAAGGCGAGGAAGACGGTGAGGATCACCGGGAATTCCTCGGGCAGAATGGCGATCGCCAGCGCGACGCCCGACAGCAGGCTGTCGAGCAGGCCATGCCCGTCCCACAACCAGTTGAGCAAGGCCAAGCCGACAGCGCAGGCCAGCGCTGCCAGGCCGAAGCGGCGCACCAGGGTGCGCGATGCCCGTTGCAAGGGCGAGGCTGTTTCCACCGTGGCCGCCAGCGCCTCGCCGATACGGCCGGCCGCGGTATTCGCGGCAATGCCGATGACCCGTGCCATGCCGCGGCCGCGGGTGACCAAGGTGCCCGCGAAGACTTCGACGGCATCGCCTGCCGGCGACTTGCTTGCCGGCACGGACTCGCCGGTGAGCAGGGACTCGTCCGCTTCCAGCAGGCCTTCCAGCATGACGGCGTCCGCGGCGACGCGTTCGCCTTCGCCCAATGCCAGCACGTCGCCCAATACCACGTCCGTCGCTGCGACGCGCTGCTCCCGCCCGTCCCGGATCACGCGCGCCAATGGCGCCGACAGATCACGCAGGGCTTCCAGAGCACGCTGGGTCTTGCGCTCCTGCACCAGCGTGATGCCGATGATCACCAGCACCGACAGCAGCAGGAAGATCGCATCGGTGCGCTCGCCCAGTGCCAGGTAGATAGCGCCGGCGCACAGCAGCATCAGGAACATGGGTTCCATCACCACGGCGCCGGCGATCGCCCACAACGGGCGTGTCCGGTTGCCGGGCAGGGCATTGGGGCCATCCCGCTGCAAGCGTTCGCGCGCCTCGGCCTCGCTCAGGCCCAGGCCGGGCGCAGCCACGGGCCCTGCGCGGTTCACGCCTCGACCACCAGCAGGGGCAACTCGCCGTGCTGGAACATGTGGCGCGTGACGCCACCGAGCAGCCATTCGCTCATGCGCGAGTGGCCCCAAGCGCCCATCACCAGCAGATCGGCCCCGCATTCGTGCGCGCGCGCCTGGATCGACGGGCCGTTGTCATCCACCTCGTCGAGGATTTCCCAGCGTGCTCGCAACGCGTGACGTTGCAGCCATGCATCCAGCGCCAGCGGTATGCGCCGTGCATTGGCCTGGATGCGCGAAACGCCGTCCAGCACCACGATGTCGTCGGCGCGAAGCAATAGCGGAGTCGCCGCGCGAATCGCGCGCGCCGCTTCGGCCGAGCCATTCCAGGCCAGCGCCACCTTGTGCACCCCCTCCGTGCCGGCCCAGTGCTCCGGCACCAGCAGCATGGGGGCGGCATCGGTAGACAGTACGCGGCCGAGCGGATGAAGGCCGGAGGCGAGGCGTGCGGTTTCGCGTGAAAGCTGCCCCAATACCAGGTCGACGAGGCTGGCGCGGCGGGTCAGCACCGACTCGTGCAAGCCGCGATGGGCCTCCCAGCTGCCCTCGACACCATGGCCGCGGCATAACTGGCGCCACCAGTCATGGCGCCCTCGTGCGGCCTGCTCTTGTTCCTCCAGCACCAGCATGGCATCCGGCATCGCCAGCATGGCGGTGGGGCTGAGCGTCACCGCCTGCAGGCCGGTCAGGTGCGCGCCGTGCTGGCGGGCCTGGCCGAAGGCGAAGCGCAGCAAGGCGGTGTCGCCGCGTTCCGGATCGATGTCGACAAGGTATTCCGGCATGGGGCGCCCCCTGGGCGCTAGGTGGTCCATTCCAACCACCAGAACGCCAGCAGGCAGACGAGCACGATCAACCCGATCGGCAACATGGGACGTTCGGCCGCTTCATCCGGATACCCGAGCTTGCGGCCCGTGATCATCGCCCCGACCAGGTTCTCGCGATGCAGCCAGCTACCTGCCAAGGCGCCGGCTACGTGCACGCCGACGAGAGCGATCATCACGTTGGCAAGCAGCTCGTGCGTTTCGCCGAGCCACTCGATATGCGTGGTGTAGGCCAGCCAGCCGAAGCAGGTCACCAGCAGGGTCATCGCCAGCAGGGCCAGGATCGCCACGGCGCCGGCGGGATTGTGTCCGGTGTAGTGCGGCGGATGTCCGCGCAGCATCTGGCGCACGTAGCGGACAGTCTCGCGCGGCCCGCGCACGAAACTGCCGAACTGGGCGTGTCGAGTGCCGATGATGCCCCAGTAGATACGGAAGCCGGCGAGCAGGGCCAAGCTATAGCCGAGCACGGCATGCACGCGCCGCCACTGATCTTCTTCAGCCGTGATCCACGCGCCGGCGAAACAGGCCACCATCAGCCAGTGCGACAGCCGCACGGGAAGATCCCAGACCAGGATGCGGCGGAGTGGCCGGTCCTGCGGCGCGCGGGTCTTGTCTGTCATGATCGGTATTCCCGATGCGATTCTGCGTGCCGGCATTACAGGACAGTCGTCCGGCCGATGGGTTGACATAAATCAATCGAATGCCAACCGGGATCCCTAAGCTGGCATCGGCGATGCGGCCTGGGTCCGCCGCCCCCACGATCGCAAAGGTGATGCCGCATGCGCGCCATGGTTCTCCATCGCTTGGCGACACCGCTGGTCCAGGAGGAGCGGCCAACGCCCTCTCCCGGCCGCGGCGAAGTGCGCCTTTGCGTCGAGGCATGCGGCGTGTGCCGCACCGACCTGCATCTGATGGACGGCGAACTGCCGCAGGCCCGCCTGCCGGTCGTGCCCGGGCATGAAGTGGTGGGCACCATCGAAGCTGTCTGCCCGGACGTGAGCGCATGGAAACCGGGCGACCGCGTCGGCGTGCCATGGCTGGGTGGCGCGTGCGGCGTCTGCAGCTATTGCGCGCAGGGCCGGGAAAATCTCTGCGACACGCCAGTCTTCACCGGCTGCACGCGCGATGGCGGCTACGCCACTCACGTGCTGGCCAACGCAGATTTCTGCCTGCCGATGCCGACGCATGATTATCCCGACGCCGCGCTCGCCGCGCCCTTGCTGTGCGCAGGCCTGATCGGCGGCCGCGCCTTGCGCCTGGCGGGCGAGGGCGCCGCCCTGGGCCTGTACGGCTTCGGCGCGGCCGCCCATATCCTGCTGCAGGTAGCGTGCGCGGGAGGTCGCCGCGTGTATGCCTTCACTCGCGCCGGCGACCTGGCAGCGCAAACGCTCGCGCGCTCGCTGGGCGCCATCTGGGCGGGCGCTTCCAATGAAGCGCCGCCGGAGCCGCTGGATGCCGCCATCATTTTCGCGCCCGCCGGCGAACTGGTGCCGGTCGCGCTGGCCGCGGTGCGGAAGGGCGGGACGGTGGTCTGCGGCGGCATTCATATGAGCGACATCCCCGGCTTTCCCTATCGCCTGTTGTGGGAGGAGCGCCGCCTGCTCTCCGTCGCTAACCTGACCCGGGCGGACGGCCATGCTTTTCTGGCCGCCGCGGCACGCGCGAGGGTGCAGGTGCAGGTGCACCGCTATGCACTGGACGCCGCCAACGAAGCTCTGGCCGATCTGCGTGCCGGCCGCATCCACGGCGCGGCGGTGCTGGTGCCGCCAGGATGAGTTTGACCCCGATGTTGCGCCAGGGGCAGCTGATCGCACAACTCCGCGACGTCAGGCGAGGTGCCCTGGATCGACTGCAGGTACGTTGCCACTTCTTTCATTTCCTCCGGCTGGACCGCCAAGTCGTCGTGGCGACATTCACTGCTGCCGATATTGATGCATGTCAACACCACTGAGTGCGGGCGGAACATGCTTATGCGACACCCCCTTGCCTGGCCGGTGCCTCGGCTCGCCATGAAAAAACTTCCGCTCTTCGTGGTAGCGAAAAGCCCCGGCCTGCGCGTCGATCACTGGCAGCTCCGGCACGGCGAAGGGCGCTGTACGCATCTGCGGTCCTTGACCCTATGAACGGGATCATCCTCGCGCTCAATGCGGGCTCCTCGAGCATCAAGTTCGCGCTGCACGAGCACGGGCTGGCCGCGCAGCGCCAGATCCTGCGCGGGGCCATCGAAGGGATCGGCGCGGAACCCCGCTTCACGGCGTGGCAGCCCGATGGCGCAATCATCGACCGAGAGGCATGGGCGGACGCGGCCGCGTCGCATGAGCAACTGCTGCAGCCGCTGCTTGCCTGGATCACCGCCCGCCTGGGCGCCGCCGAGCTTGCCGTGGTGGGGCACCGCGTCGTGCATGGCGGGCCCTCATTCGGCCAGCCCGTGCGCATCGATACGCCGGTCATGCAGGAGCTGGAACGGCTGGTGCCCTTGGCGCCGCTGCACCAGCCCCATCCGCTGGCCGCGGCGAGGGCGATCGCCCGCCTGCGGCCCGGACTGATGCAGGTGGCGTGCTTCGATACGGCATTTCACCGCGGCATGCCGGCCGTCGCCGCCAGCCTGGGCCTGCCGCGCGCCTATGCCGACGATGGCATGCGCCGCTACGGCTTCCATGGACTGTCCTACGAATACCTCGCCGGCCGGCTGCGCGAGTTCGCCCCGGAGCTGGCGGACGGGCGCGTCATCATGGCGCACCTGGGCAATGGCGCCAGCCTGTGCGCGATGCGCCACGGCCGCAGCATCGATACCACCATGGGCTTCAGTGCACTGGATGGCCTGGTCATGGGTTCGCGCTGCGGCAGTCTCGATCCCGGGGCGGTGCTGCATCTGCTGCAGGCGCGAGGGCTGAGCGTTGCCGCGATCGAGCACTTGCTCTACCAGGAAAGCGGCCTGCTGGGCGTCTCCGGGATCAGCGCCGATATGCGTGCGCTGCTGGCAAGCGACAGCGGCCACGCCAGGGAGGCGATCGAGTTGTTCGTCTATCGCATCGTCAAGGAAATCGGCGCGCTCGCATCCGTGTCAGGCGGCCTGGACGCGCTGGTGTTCTCTGCCGGTATCGGCGAGCACGCCGCCAGTATCCGGTCGGCGGTGTGCCGGGTGCTGGCGTGGCTGGGCGTCGAGTGCGACGAATCGGCCAACGGCCTGCACAAGATGCTGATCAGCACCGCGCACAGCGCGGTGCGCGTGTTCGTCATCCGCACCGACGAAGAGGCGGTGATCGCCGCACATGCTGCCGGAGTCCTCCGCGCATCCTGTCCACCACAGGCCGCGGCCGGGTAGCGAGCGCGCAGGGCGGGCGCCGCCGCCCTCAGGCACTGCCGGCGGCAGGGGCCGGCACGCGCCACCGCCAGTGGCGCACCTCCGGCAGATCCTCGCCATGCTCGCCGATATAGAGCCGGTGCTTTTCCATGATGGCCTCGTAGCGCTGCGTCGCCTCTTCGACATGATCGGCGAAGCGCTCGGCATGGCGGATGGCATCCAGCGACAGCTGATAGCGGTCCAGGTGATTGAGCACGGCCATGTCGAACGGCGTGGTGGTGGTGCCTTCCTCCTGGTAGCCGTGTACATGGAAACGCTCGGGGCGGCTGCGCCGGTAGATCATCTTGTGAATCAGTGACGGATAGCCGTGGAAGGCGAAGATCACCGGGGCATCCTGGGTGAAGATCCGCTCGAAATCGCGGTCGGAAAGCCCATGCGGATGCTGTGACCGCGGTTCGAGCACCATCAGGTCGACCACGTTGACCACGCGGATTCGCAACGTGGGAAGGTAATCGCGCAACAGGCTGACGGCTGCCAGGCACTCCTGCGTCGGCACATCGCCGGCACAGGCCATCACCACATCCGGATCGCCATCATCGTTGCTGGCCCAGTCCCAGATGCCGGCGCCCGCTTCGCAATGCCTGGTCGCCGCGTCCATGTCGAGCCACTGCCAGGCTGGCTGCTTGCCGGCCACGATCAGGTTGATGTAGCCGAGGCTGCGCAGGCAATGGTTGGCCACGGAAAGCAGGCAGTTGGCGTCGGGCGGCAGATAGATGCGCACCACCTCGGCTTTCTTGTTGGCCACGACATCCAGGAATCCCGGATCCTGGTGCGAAAGACCGTTGTGATCCTGGCGCCACACATGCGACGTCAGCAGATAGTTGAGCGAAGCCACCGGCACCCGCCATGGCACGCGCTGGCTGGTCCTGAGCCACTTGGCGTGCTGGTTGAACATCGAATCCACGATGTGGATGAAGGCTTCGTAACAGGAAAAGAAGCCGTGCCGGCCGCTGAGCAGATAGCCCTCCAGCCAGCCCTCGCACAAATGCTCGCTCAGCACCTCCATCACGCGGCCGTCGGCGCTGAGATGGTTGTCGGAGGCCTCAATGCGATCCAGCCACATCTTGCCGGAGATGTCATAGACCGCATCCAGCCGATTGGAAGCCGTCTCGTCCGGGCCGAACAGGCGGAAATTGGCTGGCGCCAGATTGAGCCGCATGACATCGCGCAGGAATCCGCCAAGCACGCGGGTCGACTCCGCCTCGACCGCGCCAGGGCGCGGTACCGCGATCGCGTGGTCGCGGAACGCCGGCATGTCCAGGGGTGTGAGCAGTTCGCCTCCATTGGCATGGGGGTTGGCGCCCATGCGGCGGTTGCCGGTCGGGGCCAGCGCGGCGAGGGTGTCCTGCAGCTTGCCGTCGGCATCGAACAGCTCCTCGGGCCGGTAGCTCTTCAGCCAGGCTTCGAGCTGGGCAACGTGCGCCGCGTTGTCGAAATGCGCCAGCGGGACTTGATGGGCGCGCCAGGTGCCCTCGACCTGTTCGCCATCGACGACGCTCGGGCCGGTCCATCCCTTGGGCGTGCGCAAGACCAGCATTGGCCAGCGCGGCCGGTGCGCGATGCCTTTGGCGCGCGCGGTCCGCTGCTCGGCTTGAATGCGTTCGAGCATTTCGTCCAGCGCGCGGGCCAGCTGTTGATGAATGGCCGACGGCTCGCTGCCTTCGACGAACCAGGGCTCGTAGCCGTAGCCGTGCAGAAGCGCTACCAGTTCAGTGTGATCGAGGCGCGACAGAATGGTCGGATTGGCGATTTTGTAGCCGTTCAAGTGGAGAATCGGCAACACGGCGCCATCGCGCACGGGGTTAAGAAACTTGTTGGAATGCCAGCTCGTGGCGAGCGCGCCCGTCTCTGCTTCGCCATCGCCGACCATGCACGCCACGATCAGATCGGGATTGTCGAACGCTGCTCCATAGGCATGGGCCAGCGAGTAGCCGAGTTCACCACCTTCATGGATGGACCCGGGCGTCTCGGGGGATACGTGGCTTGGCACACCATGGGGCCACGAAAACTGGCGAAACAGCCGAGCCAGGCCTTCCCGGTTGCGCTCGATCGCCGGATAACGCTCCGTGTAGGAGCCTTCAAGATACGTCTGCGCCACCAGCGCAGGCCCCCCATGCCCGGGGCCGGTGACGAAGATCATGTTGAGGTCATGCTGCCTGATCAGCCGGTTCAGGTGCACGTAGAGCATGTTCAGTCCTGGAGCGGTGCCCCAATGGCCGAGCAGGCGCGGCTTGATGTGTTCGTGCCGCAATGGCTGTTCCAGCAGTGGGTTGTCGCGCAGATAGATCTGCCCGGCGGAGAGATAGTTGGCGGCTCTCCAATAAGCGTCCATGCGCTGCAGGAGTTGGGGCGACAGTGGGCTATGCATGGGATGGTCTGTGCGGGTCAGGCTGGAAGATGAGTGCGCAACTGCGCGGGAGTGAGCGTCAACAGGTCGTTGCGCACCTCGCCGACGACACGCGCCGCCGTCTGCTCGTCGAGGCTGTCATGCAGTACGCCGAGGAAGCGTGGCGGCCCCATCAGGATCAGCTTGTCGTAGCAGCCATCCTGACGCCCTTGCTGCACGACCGCGCTCAAGGTATCGGCGAACCGACGCGCATGCTTATCGCGCAGCGAGGTCCTCGGCTCGATGGCATGGCGGCTGGGGCTGTTGCTTTCCTGTACGCGAGGCAGCCGTCCGTGGTCGTGTTCGCGACCGGGCGAGCGCCCCTCCGGATACGAATAACAGGCTATCTCGACCGGATCGGCTCCCTTGCGGGTCAATTCGAACAGCCGTGCCCTGGCGGCGTCCGCGACCAGAATCCACGTATTGGACATGGCGACCTCCGGAACCACCTTTGCATGAAGTGGCGGCTCCAGCTTAGGTGCCGTGCGTCGCGGCGCCTTGATCATGATCAACAAGCCGCGCGGATAGCCTGGAGCGGCCAGCCCATGGGATTGGCGCGAACGTCTGCGTTTTCATGCCACCTATCCAGCGCCTCCAAAAAGCATCCCGACCGCCGTCGTCATAGCCATGGCCAGCGCCCCCCATAGCGTGATCCGGGTGGCCCCGATGCGGACGTTTGCGCCTCCGATGCGGGCCGCCATGCCGCCAAGCACTGCAAGAAAGAACAGCGCCGTCATGAAGATCCACCCCAGGAGGCCGGCGGCCGGAGCCAGCGCGACGACGAGCAGCGGCAACGCCGCGCCGGCAGCGAAGCTGACAGCGGAAGCCGATGCCGCCTGCAGGGGGCGTGCCTTGAGTGTCTCGGTGATACCCAACTCATCGCGGGCATGCGCATCGAGCGTGTCATGCGCCATCAGCTGATCGGCGACCTGCTGCGCCAACCGAGGGTCGAGTCCGCGCCCGACATAGATGGCAGCCAGTTCCCTGTGCTCGCCTTCCGTGTCGTTCGCCAGCTCCTCCACCTCGCGCGCCCGATCAGCTTTTTCGCTATCCGCCTGTGAATGGACCGATACGTATTCGCCCGCCGCCATCGACATGGCGCCGGCCACCAGTCCCGCGGTACCGGCAACCAGGATGGCGGACGGCGTGGCGTGGGCTGCCGCGACACCCATCACGAGACTGGCCGTGGACACGATGCCGTCGTTGGCGCCAAGGACGGCGGCCCGCAACCAGCCCATGTGCTCGATAACATGACGTTCCCGATGGCGATAGGTCATGGGTCGACTCCTGAACCTTGGTAAATCGGATCATGCGCTCTCGTCCTTGCAGTGGAGGTTGGCGCCACTTCGCCAGCGCTCGAGGACGAGGACGGATTTAAGGATGTCGCGCCGCGGAACCGGCGGATTGACGGCGATCAAGTGGACGAGCATGCGCCGTGCCAACCGGCGGATAAGCTGGGCGCAGGAGCGCGAGCTTCGGTAGCCGAGACAATTCATGCGACCCGGCCTGGACAAGCGCGGCCCTGAAGCACGACACAGGCGACAGCGCATTTCCCGATGGGAACGGAGCGGCTTGATCCTCATCAATAGGGCGGGCAGCAGCAGGCGGCACTATGCATTCCAGCGGATGCCTGGCTGCATGGAAGGCATCGCCGCACCCTTGCATTGAAGAACACCCCGCAGACAACGCGCATGACCGTGCCCGAACGCAGGAGAACGCCGATGAAAGTCGCCGACGCGATGACTTGCCAGGTGCGCACCGTGCTCGCTACCGACAGCGTGTCGCTGGCCATGCAGATCATGCGCGGCGTCAGGGTCAGCGGGCTCCCCGTCCTCGATGGCGATGGACATCTTGTCGGCATGGTGACCACCGGCGATCTGTTGCGGCGGGCCGAGCTCGGCACGGAGCGCCACCGCCCGCACTGGCTGGAGAAAATACTCGGCCCGCGCCGCATGGCGCAGGAGTACATGGCCAGCCATAGCCGCCGCATCGGCGACCTGATGACTGCGCCGGTGCTGACGATCGACGAGGGCGCTCCGCTGATCGACGCCGTGGACTTGCTCGAGAAGCATCACATCAAGCGGCTGCCGGTGACGCACAAGGGCAGGCTGATCGGCATCATCAGCCGCACCGACCTGATGCGGATACTGCTGGAGCGGTTGCCGGGTGCCGACGACGCAGCGACCGGGATGTGGTCGGACGCCGAGATCCAGCGGCATATCGCCGAGGAGATCGGTCAGCAGCCCTGGCTTGCCCAAGCCGCCGTCCAGGTCTCGGTGCATCGAGGCACGGTCGACATCTGCGGAACCGTGGCGCACGACGCCATGCGCCATGCCTTGCGCGTCTTGCTGGAGAACACGCCCGGGGTTTCCCAGGTCATGGACCGGCTGCTGGTGCAGCGGCGGCGCGACAGGCGGCACAGCCTGGCGCATCGCTGACCGGGAACGTCCCTGCCTGACCCGACGCCATCGAGCCGGTTGACCTGCATCAATATGCGAGGCGCGCCGGCGGCGCACGTTCCCCTACGGATCCATCGAGGCACGCCGCCATGCTTGCCAGAGACATCGCCACCCACCGGGTGATCCAGGCCGACGCCGCGCAGAGCCTGCGCGAGGCGGCGCGCATCATGTACCGCCACCAGGTCAGCTGCCTGGTGGTGGTCGGCAGCCGGGGCCAGGAAAAAGTGCCGGTGGGGATGCTCGCGATCCGCGACGTGGCCACGGCGGTCCTGCTGGAGGGCAAGGATCCGGACGCCACGCCGATGTCGGCCGTCATGGCGCGGCCGCCGGTGGTGGCGCGCGAAGACTGCACGCTGGCGGAGCTGATTGCCATCCTGCGCGGCAGCGGTTTGCGCCGGCTGCCGGTGGTCGATGCGTCCGGCGGCCTGGTCGGCATCGTCAGTGCGGACGACGTGATCGCGGCGATGGCCGAACTGATGGAAGACCTGGCCCACGCCCTGATCGTCGATCCGCAACTCGATCATGCCGCCCGCTAGGCGGACCTGCGCGATGACGGCACCCATCCCTCCCACCGCCTGTCCGCTGCCCGATGCGTCCCCGCCGGAGATTCCCCGTCCGGTGCTGTCCTGCGCGCAGCTGCGGCGAGTCGGCATCGATACCGGCGACGAGCATGTGATCTACCTGCACGAGGATTCGCCGATCTGCCGCGCCGAAGGCTTCGGCGCGCACAGCCGCGTGCAGATCAGCATCGGCGAGCGGCAGCTGCTGGCCCGCTTGAACATGGTGAGCGGCGGCTGGCTGGCCCCGGAGGAGGCCGGCCTGTCCGAGCCAGCCTGGTCGGCACTGGCGCCGCGGCTCGGCGAGACGGCCATGTTCGCGCACCCCTCCAGCGTGGAATCGCTGTCGCGGGTGCGCGCCAAGATCCACGGCCAGCCGCTCAACAATGAGGATTTCCAGGCGATCATGCAGGATGTCGCCCAGCGGCGTTATTCCGCGCTGGAACTGGCCGCCTTCGTCACGGCCTGCGCCAACGGCCATCTCACGCCGCGGGAAATCAGCAGCCTCACCGGCGCCATGGTCGCTACCGGCGCGCGGCTGGACTGGTCCCGCGCGATCGTCGCGGACAAGCATTGCATCGGCGGGCTGCCGGGCAATCGCACGACACCCATTGTCGTGGCGATCGCCACCTCCCTGGGCCTGGTCATGCCCAAGACGTCCTCGCGCGCCATCACGTCACCGGCGGGCACGGCCGATACGATGGAGATGCTCGCGCCGGTGGATCTCTCGCTGCCGCGCATGCGGGAGACCGTCGAACGCACCGGCGGCTGCCTTATCTGGGGCGGCTCGATCGGACTGAGCCCGGCGGACGACGTGATGATCCGGATCGAGCGCGCCCTGGACATCGACAGCGAAGGCCAGCTGGTCGCCTCCGTGCTTTCCAAGAAGATCGCGGCCGGCTCCTCGCATGTGCTGATCGATCTGCCCGTCGGACCGACCGCGAAGATCCGCGACATGATCGAGGCGCGCTCATTGGCCGCCTGCCTGCAGCAGGTCGCGCGGGATTTCGGCATGCATATGCGCTGCATGTTCACCGACGGCAGCCAGCCGATCGGCCGTGGCGTCGGCCCGGCGCTGGAGGCGCACGACGTACTGGCGGTGTTGCAAGGGCGGCCCGGTGCGCCGCTCGATCTGCGCGAGCGCGCCATCGCGTTGGCATCGGCGCTGCTGGAGCTGACCGGCGCGGCGGCCGGCGAGGTGTTGGCCACCCGGATGGCGACGGAGGCGCTCGACCGCGGCGCCGCCTGGCGGCAGTTCCAGGCCATCTGCGAGGCGCAGGGCGGCATGCGCACGCCGGGCCGCGCCGCCCAGCAGTACCCCGTGCGTTCCGCGCTCGGCGGCCGGGTGCATGCCATCGACAATCGCCAGTTGTCGCGCACGGCCAAGCTGGCCGGCGCGCCCATGTCGCCACTGGCCGGACTGGAACTGCACGTGCGGGTGGGCGACCGGGTGGAACCCGGCCAGCCGATCTTCACGGTGCATGCGCAGACGCGCGGCGAGCTGGCCTATGCGATGGAATATGTGCGCCGCCATCCCTGCATCGTGACGCTGGCAGAAGCCCCGTGAGGCACGTCGTCTATGCCATGCCGGGCAACCAGGAACTGGCCGATGCGCTGGCCCATTGCCAGCGGATGGCGCGCCTGGCCCTGGAGCTGCACCGCTTTCCCGATGGCGAAGGACTGGTGCGGGTGGAGGAACCGCCAATCGGTGCCGAAGCCATCATCGTCTGCACGTTGAATCGGCCGGACGAGAAAACACTGCCGTTGCTGATGGCCGCCGATACCTTGCGCGAGCTGGGCGCAGGCAGCGTCGGGCTGGTCGCGCCCTACCTGGCGTACCTGCGGCAGGATGCGCGTTTTCGGCCCGGCGAGGCGGTGTCCTCGGGCATCTTCGGGCGCTTGCTGGCGGAACATTTCGACTGGCAGATCACGGTCGATCCGCACCTGCATCGCCTGCGCAGTCTGGCCGAGGCCGGCATGCCGCAGGGCAGGGCGATCTCGGCGGCGCCGGCCCTTGCCGGGTGGTTGCGCGAGCGGGTGAGGCTGCCACTGCTGATCGGTCCGGACGAAGAAAGCGTGCCATGGGTGGAAAGCGTTGGGGCCCTGATGGGGGCGCCGGCCGTCGTCGCCACCAAGCGCCGGTTGGGCGATCGCGAGGTGCAGGTGCAACTGCCGGACCTGTCCGGCTGGCCTGGCCACAACCCGGTCTTGCTGGACGACATCATTTCCAGCGGGCATACCCTGCTCAGATCCATCGAGGGCCTGGGCGCCCTGGGCATGCCTGCCCCTTGGTGCGTGGCCGTGCACGGCCTGTTTGCCGATGACGCACTGGAGCGCCTGCGCGCGGCAGGAGTGGCCGGCGTGGTCACCACCAATAGCGTGCCGGGCGAAACGGCCAGGATCGACCTGTCGGAGCTGCTGGCGGCGGCGCTGCCGGAACATTGAAGGACACATCTGATCTGAAGCAGACGGCGTGGATGCCGATCAAGCGCTGCCTGCGTGCATGGCGACGGCCTTGATCGTCTCGTCCGTCGCAGGCTCGGCCCATGCGTAGCGTATGGGTTGATCGATCCAGACTTGCATGGCGTGGCGCAAGGCGTATTGCGCCGAGCGCGACATGCCAGTCAGTTCGGTGCCCAGACGATGCGCGGCATGCCGGGCATGCAGGCGTCCGGCGACGGTAAGCGCATAGCCGGGCGAGCAGATCGTGCGAACCGTATCGCCGTCGAGAATGGTCTGCACCTCGCCGCGCGCCAGCAGGGGATCCACGGCATCGGCGACGTTGTTGGCGAGCAAGGCCAGGCGCGGCTGCGGCTCGATGGCGGTGAGGCAAGCATGGCGCAGCCCTATGCTTCCCGCTTGCACAGGAAGCGCAGCAGACAGTTGATCCAGCCGACGACGCTGCTGCGGCGCCTCCTCCAGCGCGAGCCCTGCGCCGCGTTCGTGGGCCAGGCGAAGACTTTCGCGCAGGCAGCCGCGCGCCAGGCTGCCGGCGATGTTCTGAGCTATCCGGCGGCCTTGCTCGCTGTCGTAGGCCAGCGCCAACTGCAGCAGGGC
>Ga0105239_10002134_pt1 | contig 25463 bp, 22 predicted proteins | sample KBSC44metaG_FD_92761 | JGI IMG/M metagenome (GOLD analysis project Ga0105239, IMG submission 92761) | Corn rhizosphere microbial communities from Kellogg Biological Station, Michigan, USA - KBS C4-4 metaG | ecosystem: Host-associated > Plants > Roots > Rhizosphere > Soil | place: Michigan, USA...
CCCCCCCCCCCCCCCGGCAAAACACCTCTTCAAAGTCGAAGATCACGGTGTGTAATAGTGGCGGGTCGCGAGTCCACATCACTTACTTGGTATAGCATGATTTCCAATGGCGGCAACTTCCAGGTCGCGGCACGACTGGCTTACATCACCGGGAATGAAACTTACAGCGACTGGGCAACGATGGTCTGGGATTGGATCGCAGCCTCGGCGATGTTTGAGCGCAATGATGGCATCCTTTACATCTGGGATAACGTGGACGCTGATCTGGAGTGCTCCAAAGAGGAACCAAGTCTCAGACGGCTCATCTGGAGCTACAATTACGGTGTTCTTCTTGGAGGAGCCGCCTACATGTACAACCACACGGACGGAGCCCCAGAATGGTTAGAACGAGTTGAGGAAATCCTCGACAGTGCGTTTAAATTATACTTTCCCGCTGAGTATGGTGGAAATATTATGGTGGAGTTCCACTGTGAGCAGAGTGGGATATGCAACCAGGATCAGAAGAGCTTCAAGGCGTATTTGTCAAGGTGGATGGCAGTCACCGCAGTGCTCGTCCCAGGCACTTACGACCGCATCATGGCGAAGCTACGAGAAAGCGCACTCGGAGCGGCAAGACAGTGCAACGGAGGAACGACAGGGTCAATGTGCTCTGCCCAATGGTACACAGATGTGCCCACCGGTGCCACGGGAGTGGGCGAGCAGGTGAGTTGAACTGCCCTTTCTAGTCGTTGAGGTGAATTGACAATAAGCAACGGACTAACATTGATATCAACAGATGTGTGCGCTTGCCGTCATCGGCGCGACTCTAATCAATCCAAGCATGGCTCCTCTAACAAAGGCTTCAGGAGCTCAATCCGAGAGCAATCCCGATAGCGGGATTGACCAAGGGCCTACTTTCACTCCACTTAAACCCATCACAGGTGCGGACCGGGCAGGCGCGGCGATTTTAACGATCTTGATTACAATCTTAACCGTCGGGGGTGCAGTTTGGATAGTTTGGGATTAGCATGTTGTTCCATGAGCGTTTTTTGTAAGCGAGAACATTGTAAGGGCCATTCTTCTGGGTCCCATTAGTTTTATATCAAAAGGTATTGGCAAGCAGACTTGCTGGGAGAAGGAAATGAATCCATTTCTCCCCAATTATTTTCGATGCTGGACCTCCTTGAATTACTGGCTATCGTTTAAAATTTCCTTGCTGGCCATCTGGATGAACACGGTCATGCCAGGGCCCAGAGCCGAAACGGAAGAAGACTACAGCCCCAATTTGTCAAGGGGCTAGAGCCGGAGAGGAGTAATCAGGATTTAGAAGAGAGTGAAAGGGGGGGAGGAGGATCACTGGCGTACCACATAGCTCGTAGGGGAGCAGACATGAGGTGATGAGAATGGTTATCATGAGATCAAATAGTTCTCGAGATGCTTGTATGGACCCGTATATTAAGTTAGTTGGATGGCGGATCTAGACTCAGCCACAAGTATGAATCTTGATCATGATCAAGACCCCCTGCCTCTGGTTGCATTCTAGATATATTGTTTCAGATTTAAACCCTAGATCACACGTTAGTTACAGACTTATCGGCAACAACAGTATCCATCCGTCCCGCACCCACTTAGGCAATCTTGACTCTTAAGAAAGCGGGAATCCTCTATTTTCAAAATTTCCAAGCACTCAAAAACCGAAACCCAGCCCTTGTGCCTTGTGTACGGAGAACTATAGCTGTGTGAGCATTGGGGGCATGATTGGTGCCAGTCACTCAGAGGCTGCATTTCAGCAATGATGTATACCACCGGGGCAGCGCATAGCATCAATCTAGGATTTCTATTGAGGCCTTTAATCACCTGCTACTGCTGAACGGTCTATTGGCTTTCAGCCAGGTCAAGGACACCAACCACCTCCCCGTACTCTTGCACATTTGTTCCGGCCCACTTCCGCTGCGCGCTACACCAGGGCTCTAGTTGGCGAACCAATCACACCTTCTCACACCTTCTCTTCTTCAGGCCGGTGAAGCTGACCGGCCACGTAGTCACCTTTGCTTTCGTCAATTCCGCCTGTGAACCAGACAAGTATCAGACCCAGTCCTCCAAATCCCATGGTGGAGAGAGATGTTGTCTGATACGCTTTGGAATTGGCAATTTGATATGCACTTTCGTTAGCCAACGCACCTGAGGAGCCGAGATTGCTTATGAAGGTACTGTTGAGGAGACTGCCGGTGTTCAATGTCCTGACCCATCCATGAATTCTGGATATGCAGTCTACGATTCCCAAAATGCAAACCAAGGAGTGTAATTATTCTATGCTATATGTTTCATCTGGAGCGCCTTCAATAGTTCGCAGCAAAAACTGTCCGTGGTGCCTCCTTTACAAGCAATCATAGTCCATTGTTCTGGCTCGTCAAGAGCAAAGATTCAGTACTGGTGTTCGTATGCAATACTGTATTTCCTTTCCACAGCTCAGCCCAGGGCCTCGTGAAGGAACGCGAATACCCCGCGGGTGAGCTCAGCATAGGCCCCAGACTCACAGTGATATCCAGCGGCACCGGTGAAGTTATGCAGGTAAGCTAGGTCGCCCAGGGCATCTGCGACCTGTTTGGGTTGTCCTGCGAAGAATTGCTCGCGATCTGGGTTTGCGATCCACACGGGGACCTTAATCTGATTGATGACATCTTTGAGGCTGTACTGACGAACCTCTTCCAACCAATCGTATGGCGAGGCCATCTTGAATGCCCACAGGCCCTGGTACATGCCCCATCTGAGAGATGAGGGGGTTTCGTGATCCAACAGTGCGGCTTGAGTGACTGCGTCAAAGCCAGTTTTGTTCTTCGCATTGTAGAGCGCCCGCCATTCGGGGGGAAATTGGCCGACGAAAGCCGCGTGTGTGTCCATAATGCCACCGTTGAGGAGGGCGGCAGAGAGGCGAGGCTCGAAAGCTGCGGCACGAGCTGCAAGATATCCACCGAAGGACATTCCGTAAATGGCGAGGCGCTTTTCATCAACAGCGTCCGATTGGTTGGTCAGCAGGTAGTCAACAAGGGGGGTCATCACGCGCTCCCAGTCATGGATGAAGCCAATATCCTGATCTCTTCGTACAGTGGGCTGGCCCGGACCCTCGCTGGTCAGGACGTTCCAGCCGCGAGCCAAAGCTGGGACGACAAGCGTATGATATGCGTCCTCTTGTGCGCCATCGTAGCCAGGAACGAAGATAAATGTCGGGTTGTGGGCGCCCTTCTCAGCCGATGCTGCATACCAAATTGCTTCGACCGTAAAGTTATCAGCTTCGACCTGAATTCTCTTCCCTGGTATGGGCAGGGTGGCGATCGCTTTATCAAAGCAAGCTTTCTGCTCGTCCCAGAGGGTATAGATCAAAGGATCATTCCAATCGTCATGCAGGTAGTTGTCGGTACGGCGAAAGTATTGTGCGGCATGGAAATTAGTTTCTTGTACATTTAGCGCATCGTAAGCGTTTCTGGGATCATTGGCTGCTGCTTTTGTCTCATTGGCAAGAGCGTAGTGGACTTCGGTGAAGACTTCGAAGTTTCCCGGCTCGAGCATTTTGGCGGCTCTCAACATAGGTGCGATGTCACTACCACCGTAGATCGCCATGCCCATGGGAATGAGAAGGTCAAAATTGAAGCCATTGTCTTCGCTGAGGGGCCATGTTGGAAGATCTTCTTCCTCTTGGGCTATTGCTGACCCGGAGAAAAGAGCCAAGGCTGAGAGAGCCAGCAGGCTGGTGGGTAGTTCTGGGAGCATAGTGTACGGCTTCGTATGAAATTATTATTGCTCTTATTGTTGTGGGTGGGAGTGGCACTTTTGCTGGGATTGGTCTTGATTTTTTCTATTGGTCTTGGTTTTCTTGTTGTTGCTTAGTTGGTTGATTGATTGATAGATGATCTGGCCATCATCAACGCTCATGGTGGACGCTTTCGCCATGTTATATATTCCCAGAATCGCGGCCGAGACTGATTAAAGACGGGTCCAAACAATGGCATCATAGCCAGGTTACACAGGTATAATGTTGTGAAATGTATATTCTGGTATACCTAGTGTAGGATCGAACCCGTTTACGGTAATGGTGTTGCCTATTGAGGCACAGCCAACGACTCCCAGCTGGGTAACCCTTTTGCGAGGATAATGCGGTGTCGCAAGGGCGGGCTGGATGGGTTTAATGTACCAGACCCCGCACAGTGGAAACCAGACGGGGTATCCCAAAGATCTATCTCCATGGGGGCCTGGCCCCGCCAAGACAACCTTATTTTCACGCTTGATTCCTCTCCAGGCACGCAGTCCTGCTGGCATACCTGACAAATGGACTTGTAAGACCTTAGGAACTGCCGCACTTGCATCGAGCCAAGTCAGCAAGCGAAGCGCATACATGAGAGCCCTCATCAAAAACTAGACCAGACCTCTGGAATGCATCACTAGCCTCATCTCTCCGCGTTGCATCGACCTTAAGGCTGGACGAGTGCACACCGACAAAGCATTCAAAGACTGGCTGGTCCTCGATATTCTTAGCCCAGCAACGGCAAATTGGAAATCCGTTCGCGACGGAGGTGCCATTTGGTAGTGGTAGTGGTAGCCACGATTTGACGCAGGCCCAGCTCAGCCTTACTGAGCCACGAGCCCTTCGGAGGGTGTGATAGTTTGTCTTTGGCGAAGGGTCGAAGGCAATCAAGTCGAGTCCACCTCCCAGGTTGCCAAAGTGTAGGAACTCCATGCTTGGCCGATGAAGGTGGTTAACTGCTGAGTCCAAGTTACATCATAGGAGGTCCAAATTCTTCCTGACTCGGATATGTCATATCCCAAATGAAGTCGAAACCCGCTGCTTCGTGCTCGGGTCGTGATCCCTCGCAAACCCCCGTGAACGAAGCTCTCTTTCAGGGAAGAAGCGTACCGGCGTGAAGCCCGAGATGGAGTGCAGAAATTTCTTACAGCATTAACTGTGCAACATAACCCTCGGTATCAATTCGAAGTTAACCGCATGGTAGCCGCTGTTCAATGCTAGCATCGCTCAACACGTCACGCGCATCGAACAGGATGTACCTAGCCTTTCTCGACCAGCCTTTCCTTTAGCGAAGGCGGTTATCCCCGAAGGAGACACCATTTTCCATTGCATTCATGATTTGCATATACGAGCACTCCGTTTCAGCGAGGACAATTGAGGCGAGTTACTGCCCAAGGCCTCGGTAAACAACTTTTGATGTTGCCCAGAACAAATCAAAGTCGCTGCCGGTCAAGCCAACGTTGTTTAATGCAAACGGAGCAGCCCCCAACTTCCAAGGCTTGGGGATGGGCTCCTACATACGGAGTACCTGGATATGCGGTTATCGGCCTTCTAAGACCTCGTTGTGCTCCGTAGACAGGGCATTCAGGCTTCGAGAGACGTTGAGAGATGTGAGACACGCCTCAGATCCATAGGTATCTGTCGTCTGTCACCTAATCCGTAGTAATTCATACTTACCTACACGGCCCATATTCTAGTCAAAGTTGTGTAATGTCTGGGTACGGCTACGGATCACGATCTCCGTTCCAGCCGCACGCCTGATGCCACGAATGATTCTCTTATCGAGCCCCAAACAATGTGAATTGTGGCCACAACTTTCACTTTTTATGTTGTCATCATTGGGCCACTGGCTCATGCACAGCATACAGTATCTAGGCGAAATCAAAGCATCAGAAACGCCTGAATAACAGTCAATGATTAGATTCGCCAAAGAGCCAATGACGCGGCTGTGGTACGCCATCACCAGGCGGCTATTGCCTGTTGCCTGCTGTAGCCACAAATACTGATGTGATACCTATCTGGGGTCGGTCTACAATGCTCAGCCATGGCATTGTCGCCACGCAGTTGACTCGGCTACCATGCACATTGAGGCATCGGACAAGCGGCCCTTCGTAAGTGGCACATGAATTGGAAGGAGATACGACGGGGACACAGCCTGGAGATTTAAAGAGTTTCAATCCAAATACCACGCAACCCCCCAATGGAGTTCAATCTACTCCCTCTGCTAGATCGTTCCTCCTTGCGATCCAAGGACACATCGGTGGCAAGACAGCCACGTAGTTTTGCGAGTGACTCGTGAGCATACATACAATGGCCAAAGCCGGAGTCCTCGGAATGGTGGTAGGCTAATTAGATGACAATGCGGGTTCCTTCTCATTTATTATTTTGTCTCAAGCTGATGGTGGCAGTGGGGCATCAACCCTCCATTTGGCCCTCAATAACCAGTTTCGAACCCATGGAGAGAAGATAGCAAGTTCTTAGGAAGGCCAATAACCATTGGAGCAGGACGGGTAGGGATATTTCGGGCAGTGGAGACAAGAGTGGTCGGTCCGAGATATGGTGGCAGCATCCGAAATTTCCGTCTTGTCCATCCCTTCATGGTTGAAGAATTGGTCTGGGGTCATCGAAAGGCCGTTCTGGAACAAGTATTGCAGTGGCAACTGCAACAGGTTCATATATTGCAACTCCCATCCTGTAACAGCAACCTGAGCAAAGTTTCTGCATCCTGACTGGTCTACTCTCCTGCGGTCGATGACAGGGAGAATTGTTTGACTGCGAACGAGACCCTAGTCCGCGTTCTTGTCCGTGAGCCTCAGCATCTCTGATGATGGGTCAGAGCGAGAAAGCCATGGCTCAAGCAACGCTTTGCTCTTGTGCAGCCAGCTGGAGTTTTTGCTGGAGTTGCAACAACTCTATTCTCTTCTTCTCAGAGCCCTCTTGCAATTCTTTGATCTTGTTCTCAGTCCTCGTGATTTCTTTGCCAATGAACTCAAGACGTCCGTCAACGGCAGCAGTCGCCTCAGACTTATTCTGTTTCAATAGCACTGGTCCAACAAGTTTATAGATCCCGGCATCTTCAGCGAGGGAATTGAATTCCTTTTGGACCGTCGTGTTCTCCTGTTGTTGGGCCTCGAGTTTCTGGCGGGCATCAATTGCAGACTGGAGATCTGTGGGGGGTATTTAGCATTCGAACAGAGCATACAACTCAGGCAAGGAATACTGACCATCTTGGAACTTCTGCAGAGCCTCAGACAGAGTCTGCAGCTTGTTTCTGTCTTCTTCCATGGTGCGCTGACCAAGGGTGGTTTGAGAAAGACGGCAAGATTTGTAACTGATTTGATGACGGATGGTGCCTGGAAAAGCATTAGTTTAGGGTTAGTTTGCTAGCGTCGGGTTAGGGCGGCTCGAGGGCCTTAATCACGGTCAACGCGCACCAAAGGGACCAACTAGGAACTGGGTCAGCCGGTTAAAGCGCGGGGCAGTCCACTGGCAAATGGGCAGTAGATATTGGGGCGGCAACCGCCTAATAATACCTAAATCTAGCAGTCTAACTAAACATCCCACCTTTCCACTAAACATCCAGGCCGAGATCTTGTAACCACCACCTTCTCCCATACCATATATTCGCCCGCACTAACACTTCGCATGCTGATTTAAAGATCAGGGACGCATCCTATACAAAGGTTCTGCTTTCTGTTTCTATCCCCTTCGGCGTTTTCTCTCGTCGTGCGCGACGGTGCACTGCAACTCTTGTATCTTCCCCGTCCCAGCCTGCCGCCTTTAGCTGTTGTGAACGATTTCGGGCTCGTGCTCACTCCCCTTCCAACACCGTTACGACTCGCAGCTCAAGATCAAATCAAGACATACATACACTCAACCTAGAAACAGGGCGCCTCCGCTGCTGCATACAGCATGTCCAACACCGATTTCCTCGGTCGGGCGATCGACACTGTCAAGAAAGCGATTGAACTGGACACCGCGGGGTCATACGAGCAAGCCTACCAACAATACTATGCCGCCCTCGAACTCTTCATGCTGGCCTTGAAATGGGAAAAGAACCCCAAATCAAAAGAGATGATCCGCGGGAAGGCGGCTGAATACATGGACCGGGCGGAGAAGCTAAAGACACATATCCAATCGAACGATGCAAGTAATCGGAAGAAACCTGCCGCGATGGGAGTCAATGGGAAGGCTGTGAACGGTGCCGGAAAGGGTGACACAGGCGATAAGGACGAAGAGGACGCAGACAGCAAGAAGCTAAGAGGCCAACTGACTGGCGCTATCCTGACCGACAAACCCAACGTCAAGTGGGAGGACGTGGCAGGTTTAGAGGGCGCCAAAGAAGCACTGAAAGAGGCTGTTATCCTACCTATTAAATTCCCACATCTTTTCCAAGGCAAACGACAACCCTGGAAGGGCATATTACTCTACGGACCACCCGGCACTGGAAAATCATATCTCGCCAAAGCCGTCGCCACCGAAGCCAACAGCACATTCTTCAGCGTGTCCTCTTCAGATCTAGTCAGCAAGTGGATGGGAGAGTCGGAAAGACTGGTGAAACAACTCTTTAACATGGCCCGAGAAAACAAGCCGGCAATTATCTTCATCGACGAAGTCGACGCCCTCTGTGGACCGAGAGGAGAAGGTGAATCCGAAGCCTCCAGACGTATCAAGACCGAATTACTCGTGCAAATGGACGGCGTAGGTAAAGATTCAAAGGGTGTACTGATCCTGGGTGCGACGAATATCCCGTGGCAGTTAGACGCTGCCATCCGAAGACGTTTCCAGCGGAGAGTACATATTTCCTTACCAGATAAGCCAGCGCGTATGAGGATGTTTGAGCTGGCTGTGGGAGATACAAAATGCGAATTATCCCAGAACGACTATAAAACACTGTCGGATATGAGTGAGGGCTATTCCGGAAGCGATATCAGCATCGCCGTACAAGACGCCCTCATGCAGCCGGTCAGGAAGATTCAAACTGCCACCCATTACAAGAAGGTATGTTTCTCATCTAGTACATCAATCCACCCTTCCCCTTCCCTCCAGCTAATCCATTGCTAACCAACCACACAACAGGTAATGGTCGACGGCGAAGAGAAACTGACTCCATGCTCGCCTGGCGACAGTGGCGCAATGGAGATGACGTGGGTAGACGTCGACTCAGAGCAGCTGCTCGAGCCGCCCCTCGTCGTCAAGGACTTCATCCGCGCCATCAAGGCCTCGCGGCCAACCGTCTCTGGCGAAGACCTGAAGCGCAACTCCGAGTGGACCGCCGAGTTTGGTAGTGAAGGTGCTTGATGAATGGATTGAGTTGAGTGGGATTGGATACGAGTTTACTGGATCGCGGTGATGGGAAGGGGAGGCAGGACGGGTCGGGTTGGTTAATTAGCTGGGGATCTAGGGGGCTAGAGAAACGAAATTACTGGGTGTTAGTCTTTCGCACCACCAATACTCAAGTCGATCCGAAGAGTCGAGACTGGAGTGGCGCAGTTCAACCTCAGCTCGAGACACAGGAGCGACGAGACGAGACAAATGAAATCCAATGAAATGAATGAAACTGTTACATATTACTCCCAAATGCTCCAGATTCCAGACCATACATACATGCAGCGAGGCGAAACATGAAGGTAGTAAAGGGGCAAAGGCGTCTTGAAAGGACCTGACTGAGTATTGTGTTTCTCGTTCATTGTCCCTTGCTTCTTGGATGCCATCAACGTACTTAGCTACCTCACCTCAATAGGTAAGGAGGTAGATAATCAATAGCTAACCTGGAATTCCAGCATACAGATCTGCGATCGCGATGCACATTCAACCACCGAGGACGCTGGCCCCAGACGAACCAGGCACCCAGGTACATAATCAGTTTCACAACCAACGTAACTAGTACGTGCTGGAACCATTCACTTCATGAATACTCATCTCAAATGCAATCTTGTGGGCGGGCTTCGCCAAAGCTCTTCAATTTCCCCATACGCCAGAGGCCAAAGGAAACCCTCGAGGTTGCAGATCCCAAAGACACGAACGACAGTCGATTCATTTCGTTCATCGATTCATCAGCGACATGGCCTTCAACGGTCACATTTCCTCCCCCTTTAGTTGGCCTCAGGGTATCATTACTTCTTGAGGCACTTTTCTGGAGATCGGTGTCAGGAGGACGCGATTTGGTTAAATAGAGATCAAATATCTTCCCGACTGACGTCGATGCTCTTCAATGAATGAAGCCCCCTGATCGCTTTCTGACCACCTACCACGCCACTGTGCGAAATTCCTGCACCTCCCCTCAGCTCACGTAGATGTCGAAGGAGTGGCCGGTCGAGACTTCGTCGTTGATCTGCTCAAAGGCACGCGGGTACTTGGACTCGGTTGAGGGTAGCACCTTCCGGAAGCTGCGGTGAAAAGCCCGCTCATAGCGCTCGACGATGGCGGCCCGTGGCTTCTCCATGGTCTCAAGAACTTTCAGGGTAAGATGTTCACCCAACCTAAGTCGAGTTCCCTGGCAGAGACGTACCTCTTGCCCAGATGGTAGGTTAGCTTCGGGCTGATCAGTCGAGAAGTCGATCGAGAACCGTGTACTTAAGATCGTTCGATCTGTTACACTTGATCTCCACAGTTGATCCCTGTCATTCATAAGCCTGCAATTACAGGGGGAAAACTGGCACACTCGACCAAGATCTTTCTCCCCAAACTCTAAGCAACGCTGGCTTACAACTGCGAAGGTCGAGGTATCCCTGGTGTCCTTTACAACGCGTATCCAATCGTATGGATGCCTTGAGTCTCGCCGTTCCGTAATTCGATAGGTCGTGGGGATATTGATGAAAGGCCACCACGCTTGCAAGTTCTGTTCGTGGTCAACGCCAGTTTCTTTAAGCATGAGGATGGAGCGTATGATGATTTTTCGTGCCTCATGATTCGTCATGCTTCCAGGCAATTGGTGAGTCACATGACCACCGTCAGATTGGACACTCATGCCTTGAATACCTGATTCAATGTCCTGGACAGCGTCGACTCCATCGCTAGGCACTTGAACGTTCCAACAGGAGACTATGCAAGCCTTATCCCCAATCTGGTGGCTGCAAGTATCCACGGTGTTTTGATCTTCTGGTGGCGTACTATGGTTTGCTCGTGAGCTCGCGTGAGCAAGGCGAAGAGCGTCCCACAATGATATCCTCTGAGCATTGCCAGTACATGCACTGATCTCCAGGCCGACCCGCAACTTAAGAATAGGGAGGAGCTTAGCTTCTGGTTTGGTACAATACTCGACGAGCACAGTCTTCTGAGTTCGCGCAGGAATTCTTTTCCAAGTCATATTTCCTATTACGCCAACATATTGATTACCGGTAAAGCCGAGCTCGTATCCTTCGCGGATGTAGTGAGCTGATGCCGCCCCTAGAGTCTGTAGGTTCCTCGCGATCTGTTGCTCTATTACCTTGATCTGTGCCTGACACTTTGTATTGACCTGAAGGCCCTGGCCGGAGCCGATCAAAAGATGAGATGTTTCGGACAGAGGTAATGGTTGTCTGAGGAAAACTGAAGCGTCGACTGACTGTAGTGATTTTGTCCAGTGGCAGGGAATTTCTTTTGAGCGATTTATTTCAAGCTTTTTAGAGTTGGCATTGGGTAAAGGGACAATGTACCCTCGTTCCGTGCGGACCAGTGTCGCTGGATTTGAACCATCAATATCAAGATTGATAAACCATGCCGGACCCCAAAGCTCGGCGAATTGTTTCAATGTAAGGGAGACCTGGAGCCTGGGCACTTTTGTGTTCTCACTCGCTCTCACCAGAACCCATGCAGGCCCACCAATAAGCTCGTCCATGCAGGCAAGATCTCGGAGTGCAAATTTGTATCCATATCCAACGTCAAACTCTTTCATTGATAAGCTCCACACGGTCTGGTCGAACCTGCAAACATGAGATCCCGAGAAGGATATGAGGCCAAGTGCCAACACATTCCATATGAATTGAAGTTTTGATATTCTTTTGTGGCGATCATCAGGAAGGTCGAATGCCCAATCTGCGTCCTTGCTCTTGTCGAAGCCCGTCAATTTTTTCAACAAAGAATCGGTGAATGTGTCGAAGTTTTCCATCAAATTGCGTGAAGCTTGATTCAACAGGTCATTGTCGATATAGAAGCATTCATTGCTCAGGTAGTCGAGATCGTCCTCGGTGATAGTTCGTGCTAGGGCGATGTCTAACCGGCTTTGAGATTCGATTAAGATGTTGAACTCACGACCGCAAATTCCACGGAGTTTTTGACGACGGAGGGCGGACCTGATATTAACGAAGGCATCTCGGTACTCCGAAAATTCTCCGTATTCATGCAACTGGGCTTGAAACGCACCGATGTATCGTGGGAAGTCATGCATGTGACAAAGAAATGCCGTCTCGCGCTCCAGCTTTTCGAGCCTTTCAAAATGCTGTGATGGATTAAGAATAGCATCTAAGGCATTTGCCTGGGCTTTGGACACGCTCTGCGATGGCGAACCGATTTCGTCATCTGTCAAAAGGTCAACTCCCTCAGAATATTGATGCTCGCCTTGCTTGACTTTCCCATGTTCCTTCCAGGGAAAGCCAGCTTCATTCTGCGCCATTGAGGAATGCACAGAAAATGACTCGTCACAATCTGTCTTTGCCTCGACGTGCAGATCGCCACTTGTCTTGAGAACGGGATTTGACAGGGTCGTAGTCTGCCTGGGATTTCTGGGACTTTGGTCAGAAAGCTGGCGAAGGTTGACTTCGATTGGGCTATCATCCAACCATCTCTGTGGGTACTCCACTGCTTGACCACTTTCAAGCATGCATAGCACGATAGCCGCCGCTGACGTCGGCGTACCGTCATATTCAAGAACAGTACTATTTATGAAATGGAAATCGCGAGCGCAAATCTGAAAAGCCGCTTTGAAATTCACTATTTCGTCTCTGCTAGGGAAAGCGATCCCCGTGGTGCTGATGACGGGCTGGATAGGCGTTAGCTTCGGACCCGTGCTTAGTAGCATCTCGAAACCCTTCAACTTGGAGTGTAGGTCCGAGATATCGACGTCATGTATGCCAAGGAGCCAGATGGTGCCGGCGAACGTTGGTATCTTGAACAATGGAAACTTCTGGAGATGGACAAGGTTTTCAAGCAATGCTCTCAACGACAACGGGCCATCATAGTGTAGAATTTCTATGAGACTCCAATTAAAAGCGGAGATGGGAGCCCTGCACCGGTAGAAAGCTGCCAGAAATCACTATTTAGTGTTCTTTGTTAGGCCTTCGTTCTGTTCACTCACGGAAATTATGGCGGCTCCAAGGGAATGGCTCATCTGTGAATGCATGCATGAGGTTTGTCTCGTCGAGGTCAGTTCCACTAATTACAGCGGCTACTCCGTCTTCTGGCCTGCAAAGAGATGTCAGCTAGAATCAAGACATCAGGTTCAGAAACCATACCCGAAAACTCCAAGCAATGAATCCTCATCCTCATCCATTGGGATCTTAAAAGTCTGCGGCCAGTCCCAATTTTCCTCTTCTTGATGTGGCGGCCCTCTTCTTCCTGCCCGTCTGGACGTCCTGGTTTGAAACATGTGGCAAACAGCCGGCAGGCCAAGCTAAGAGTGCAAGATACCGAGAGCAGAGAACACGAAGAAGACAAGAACAGGCTGAGGACCCTGGAGAATAAGCAGACGGAAGCCTCGATGTTATTCAAGGCTCCTCCTCGTACAAGGCTGAAAAATGAACCTGTGGTCACCCCACCAAAAGGGTGCCTAGCCATGTTCGCTTGGCCTGCAGGTGAACCCAATGCCTGATGCTCCAACTAGGAAAGCCAACTCCTCATAAGGCCGTAGCAGCCAATCATAGTGCTCTGCTGGTTACACTGCATCGCTCATGCAGAGGTCGTTCGTGGCTATGCTGCTCCCTGCTCATCAGCAAGGCGCACTTAATATCTCCGCCACTCTCTGATGCGAGAGCGCCTTGCAGAGGGGTAAAGTGGCTTGCTGCCATCGCAGCGATAGTTTAGCGAGTCGAGGCTGGGAGGTTGAACAATAACTGGTAGAAGGGATGCTTCGTGAGAGCTTTCGATTTGAGTCGGTGGACGTTCAAGCGTTTTGGCGCTAACTCACAGCTTATTTACTTATTTCGTACGTGTGGGGGAGTTCGGCCCTCAGCCCCTGAATTATTATGGAGGCAAAGAGCGCCCAACTCACACAACTTACATGGCACCCAGCCTTATGGTTTGCATCGCATCAAGTTTCGACAAACTAGTTTATTTTCATATGTTCTCCTTACTCAAAGATCTCACTTTGCGAATAAGAGGGACGACCTGCGAAGAAGCTCTCCAAAAAAGGAGACATAAACAAGGATAGATTTGACTCATCTCCCGCGATGCCGCGCGCTTGATCCCTTCTGCACAGGAGTTCGGAGAGGGAAAGTTAGGCTAACGACTACGCACGCTCACCGGGGGACTGTGTCTTGGGGTTCAGCCGGGCCAAGAGATCTCGGGTATCATTGGACATGCACCCACACATGGTTGCGTGTTCGAACAAAGGAGTTCTGGTCAAGACTCAACCAGCAGGCGATGGTCATGGCCCGAGGCGCCGGAAGTCGACCTGCTGGGCTTGCCCACAGGGTTGCTCAGCCCCTCCAATCCATGCAAGTCTCAGAGGTGCCTGGCACAGAAGAGTTCTAGAGTTGCTCTCTCCATCTCTCGATGAATCATGGATTGATTTCTCCTACATTTCCTTCACATCAGCGTTACGACAGTGTCGATGTGTACGATATTTCGCAAATTTCATGCCGCTGCCCTCGTCCTAGGCGAGCTGTTTGACGGAAATGAGCGGGCATCCACCTCTAACAGAGGTGTATTCACCGAAGGATCCGATCGTTGAGTACATTTACCCAAAATGGAGGCCGCCATTCTTTGCAAAGACTGATCTTTCTCGACCAGCGTTGTTGCGGTCCATGGTCTGAACGGCGATGCTTTCGAGACATGGACAACCAAGAAGACGAGGAAGTTCTGGCTGGGGGATCCGGACCTTCTTCCTACCCACCTAAAGCAGGCCAGGATCCTAACCTACAGCTATCACGCAAATGTCGCCTCCTGGCTGGGCAAGACTTCTTCCGACCGGATCCTTGAGCATGCCCATACACTGGTGGCGCAGCTAGTTGCGGACCGGCAGGTGAGCTGTTTCCTGGTAGCTTCCTCACCACAGAATATTTTACTGATCATATTGCAATGTAGCTCGCCTCTGCAAGCCGGCGTCCTATATTGTTCATCTGCCACTCTCTTGGTGGCATTCTTGTCAAAAGAGTAAGCTTCTCCCATTTCCCCCTTACACCCCTATTCTATTTGGAATTGTAGGTTGGGTATTGATGAGATGAGTCTAAAGGCCCTAATCCACTCTCAAAGCCGAACAAGCAAAACAATTGAGCATTTACACTCCATCTACATATCTACATTCGGAATCATCTTTCTGGGTACGCCACACAACGGGAGTAGTCTGGCGAGAATCGCGGCGGTAGGTCGACGTATGTTGGATTCGCTCGCTCCCTCGAGGATCCTGGACACAGATGGCCAGCTTCTCGACGCTCTGAAGGAGGGGTCGGAGGAGCTGAAGAATATCACGGACCTTTTCACGCCAATGATGAAGAGGTTCCGACTGTACTTTTTCTGGGAGCAGGAGAAGACTAATTTGGGCCATACCTCAGACTATGTGAGTTGGCGCTGTGGGCTCTTTTCTCATGCATTAGTGGGCCATACCCAAGAAATGTCTCCTGACGGGTGTTAGATTGTGTCGGATAGTTCTGCAGCTCCCATCATTGATGGGACTGAGCGGTGCGGCATCGCGTCTGATCATCGCAACATGTGCCGATTCGAGACTGCGAACTCGCCGGGGTACAGAGTCATTGCTGCGGCTCTGATGCGCTGGTCTGTCGAATCTCAAGAGGTTGTAGCTTCCAGATGGATGCATATGGACAACTTGTTTCGGCTGATGCGCGCCCGTGAGGCGGCTGAGTTGACTCAAACCCTTGAAACCCCACAGGAAAGCTAGGGCGCTGTCATAACCCAGCAGAGCTTATGGGAGTGAATTCAATCCTCATAGTAGCACTAGCGGTCTATGCGTTGAGCTGGACTTTACAGCCCTCTGCGATGAACATTACAAGAGTCATCGTCTGCTTTTCCACTCCCGTCAACTCGACGATCTCGTTGGGAGGCAATATCATCTCCGGGAAGCGTTGGATCAGTCGCACAATTGTGTACGCAGCCTCAGTCTCGGCAAAGTCCACTATTTAGGTATCAGTTAATATGGCAAATAAAACTTGAAGAAGGAGGGGGATTTCGCACTTCCTAAGCATATTCTGGGACCTCCATTGAAAGGAAGATACCCCCACTTTGCATTCGTTGGATTTTGGTTAAGTGGGAGCTCCTCTTCCCATCTTTCGGGGCGGAATATCTCTGCATCCATTCCGTAAAGATCAGGGCGCCTGTGCATTGAGTAGACACTGTAGGCAACTGCTGCTCCCTTTGGTATCAGGACAGGGGCGCGGCGATCGGGACCGCCTCCTGTAGGCAGAACAGTTGTTTTGATTGCAGTCCGTGTATTGACTGGGACCGAGGGGTAAAGGCGAAGCGCTTCGACACGTTAGAAAACTTAAAAGCAGATATGTATAGCAGGATTTCGAGATAGCACTCACTTTCCTTGATGACATTTTGCAAATAAGTCATTTTTCGCAGATCAGCGCGGGTCAGTGTAGATGTGTCCGGGCATGTCGTCTTGATCTCCTCTCTGAGCTTTTCGAACACTTTAGGGTGTCGGATTAGGGTAAAGCTGTGACAAGAAATTAGATGTTGTCGAAACACGGGGATAAATAGTCTGAACGTACAATGTCCATGACAGTAGACAGGCAGTGGTATCTCGACCCGCAACCAAGATGTTGATAATCTGACTTCTCAAAGCACTTCTATCAGGCATAATCGCCGCCACTGTATCTAAGAATGTGTCTCCTCTAAGCGAAGCAGTACCAGCTTTTCGATTTGAGAGGTTCCGTTCGATGATTCGGTCTGCGAACTTGTGAACATTGTTACAGGCCTCTCGAAACTTAGGGCCTCCGATCAACCAGTACAGGTCCAGAAGCCGGAATCTCTTCGCGACATATTCCTGCGCAATGTTGAAAGCATCCGCAAAAGTCTCTTCTCCGGCAGAATCAGGTGCTCGGAGACTCCGCACAGATTCGCCGAATAAGAAGGCAGTTGTGGTGTCAAGTGTAAGCCGGAAAAAGAGTGGTTGTAGGTCAACGATGTCACCACCAGCTGCTATAGCGTCAATGAGATCATCAACGGCATCACGGAAGACCGTTAAATCTTCGTAATGCTTGTGGACGAACTGGGGCCGCAAAAGTTCTCTCGAATGCTTCCAGGCTGCTCCCTCCTGAGTAAAGATGCCGTCTCCAAACATGGGAAATGTGATGTCCCTTCTCGGGCCCATGCTGAAATCTGAACAACATCAGGGGCACGTTACACAAGACCAGCGGCCACGTAATGGTATGTCTCACCTTTGAAATTTGTGCTCAGTATCGCTTCCATATTGGCGGGCTCTATCGTTCCAAAGGCTTGATTTCCAAGGAAGACCTGCTCCAGTGTACTACCAGTCTGCCGAAAGTGGAAGAGGAACAGCTCCATCAGTCGGGACTCGGTGTTCGCCCTGAAGATTTGCTCAAGTCGATCGACTCCCAAAGGTCGTTGATTTTGAAGTCTGGGTGCTGGAAGGCAGCCATGCTGATATGCGATAACTCGGTCCTCCTATACTAGGTTAACGTCTATGAAACCCATTCGCTTGGAACCTTACTTGATCCTGTTTATACTTGGCATACTTTTGCAGGACAAAGACGGAAATAATCAGAAGTAGTACTCCAACCAGGACAGAGTTAAACATCTTGAAATGCCAAGTGTGAACGCAGGGAAAGAGCTTTCGAGTTGGGCAGCGAATCTCTCAAGGTTATATCAGACCAGTAATTGTCATGGCACTCACTGGTTAAGTCTCAAAGATCAGACTTTCTCCAAACCTCTCGCGCTTGCGTTGGCGAATGCAACCGTCCTAGATAAAGGAGTTTCTGAGAAGATTGAAAGTGTACGCAGGGGTTAGCTGAAACATGCAGAAGAAAACGAATGATGAGGCGCAGGGTGGATCAAATTCTGCCGTCTAGGCGCCAGACAAGGCTTTTAGGCGCTCGGGGCGCAAGCGGAACTGGCCCGAGGGCCCGCCCGCAGGTCTCCTAAGTGGGGGTACGAAACTGGCCTGTGGGTGCCTGTGGTGCTTTTGATGCAATTACGCAACCCAGTCTACGCGACCTTTGACGAACTATAACATATGACAGCTGATCCTCGTAGACTCCCTAGTCTCGCGGGCAACTTGGTCTTTTAGTTGACCGAGTGCCACGCACAACCCACGGCTGCCTTGGCCGGATGAGGTAAGTCTCAGCTTCTCCGGCTTCTGCGATTTCTCTGTCGAGCGCATCACGCCCAGGATGAGCCTCTCGGAGGTCTCAGCAGTTGAAACCCAGCTTCACAATGTGAATCGCACAGGATACGCAGTTGAGTAAGTCATTGCTGTTGGTTCCTATATGTTTCTTGTTTGCAACATCCCAGATTGCAGGCAGTTGACATCTTGTTCGTAGCATCATTTCTGTTCACGGTCTCCAAGAAACGGCAAGCAGCACCTGGAGAGAAGCACACGATGGAGTGGAATGGCTCCCGACGCTCCTCCCCCTTCTTGTGAAAGACGCAAGAGTACTTTCATACGAGTATTCGATCAAGAACATCTTGGAAGCGAACGAAAACTTTGCAAAGAATCTCCAGTCTAATGCTATCACGCTCGTTCATCAGCTATCTGCTGACCGCTACCATTTTGACGCCTTGGAGCGACCGATAATTTTCATCTGTCATGGCTTCGGAGGCTTGCTCGTTAAAAAAGCCTTGGTACACTCGGCTTCAGTGCGCGCTCATCAAACCGAACATTTGAGATCGATCTATGTCTCAACGTTTGGGATCTTGTTCATGGGAACGCCTCATAACGGATTTGACGAGGACTTCCTCTCCCTCCGAAGACCATTTCTATTCAAGACGAGTAATGATTGCCTAAAAGATCTTTCTCCTGGATCTGCAATGTTGAGGGAGATAACTGAACAATTTGCACCCCTGGTTAAGAGATATCGCATACACAATTTCTGGGAACAAGAGCGCTCGAGCTTTTCTGGGAAATGTGTCTTCGTTGTGGGCAGAGAGTCAGCAAGTCTAGAGTATGATGATGTCGAGGGTTGTGGAATACACGCGAACCATTCCGAGATGGTAAAATTTAGAACTCTTCGAGATCAGGGCTACATTGTTGTATCTGCTGCTCTTAGTCGCGACCGGGAGCATGCAATTGCCATGATTCCCTCTAGATGGAGAGAGGAGCATCAATTCCGGCAGTCAAGTCGAAGACAAGAAGCCAGCGAGCTTGTTGACCAAAAGTTTGGTGCTCCCCGACGGACACTGACCGCACCCAGGCTGCCCCTCCAGAGCCAAGTCAAGAATGAATACTTCTTCGGTGTTCGTCGGCCAGATCCCCGGTTTACTGGCAGAACCATGCATGCGAAGCTAGTGAGGGATCGATTTGCTTATCTTGACCGTCAAGCGATTGATTCTTCACCCATAATCGTGGTTATATGCGGTCTTGGCGGCTCTGGAAAGACTCAATTTGCTCGAAAGTTCGCTCAAGACTTGCGAAGTCAATACTGGGGGGTATTCTGGATTGATGCAAGCAGTGAAGAGAGTATCGATGGAGCTTTCTCATCTCTAGCCCTCGAGGCCGGCAAAGGTGGGACATCCCTCAGTGGAGTCCACTGGCTATCCAGAAGCATCTTACCCTGGTTGCTCATAGTGGACAATGCCGACGACCCAAAGATTGACCTCTCAAAATACCTTCCGTCCACTGGAAGTGGCCATATCTTGATCACTACGCGCAATCCAGGTGTCAGGGATCTCGCAAGTGGTGGCGAGGAAGGTTGTATCAAACTCAGCGGCATGGATCCAGAAGAAGGTGTCGCACTTCTTTTACGATCCGCCTATCCGGAGGTGGCGGTTCAGGCACATAATTCTGAGAACCTAGGCCTTGCTCAAGTCTTAGCAAAGCAGTTGGGCTATCTTGCTATTGCACTTGCCTATGCCGGTGCTTCTATCCGCACTCGCTATCACACGTTGGCCGAATACCTCCGCCGCTATGCGCAGCACAGAAACGCCATAACCAAAAATCCCAGAGCTTGTAGGGCAGGTGAGATTGACATAATCGCGACATGGGAACTACCTTTTCAGAGGATTGTCGCAAATCCTGACCCACAATCTCGAGATGCAGTAGATTTGGTGCACATATGTGCTTTCCTTCACTTCGAGTCGATTCCTGAACGGATCTTCAAGCAGTCATGGCATGGTCTACTGATACCACAGTCTTCGTATAGCACTTGCCCAGAGTTTCTGAAAGCTGATAAATCATGGACTGAAGACTACCAAGATCGGATCTCGTCTGCCCTTGAACTTCTGTACAACCGTTCCATTGTTGACCGTGACCCGGATAAGGCCATCTGCTCATTGCACCCGGTTGTTCATAGTTGGGCACAGGATCGATTAGAAGACTCCGAGCAAAGACAATGGTTGAGTTGGACTATTTCGATCTTAGCACATAGCATTAGTCATCATCTTGAGGCTTCTGGACGGCAACAGCGGCGAGAACTGCTACCACACCTCGACGCATGCACTCGCCAACTGCAGCATCGATATCCAGTCTTTCCAGATAGTCTAGAAAGAGCCACAGAGATCGAGAAATTTGCCTGGGTATATGCAGAGAACGGTATGTGGAAACAGGCCAAGAAGTTACAGCAAGCCATAGTCGATTGCAGAGTAAGGACGCTCGGTCACTCACATGAAGCCACCTTAAACGCCCTTAGAGCGTTGAGTCATACCCTATGGAATCTCTTTGAAGTGGAGTCTGCAATCAAGACGCAAAGACGTATTTTGATGTCCAGATGGTGGTTTCGGCCTAAGCTCCATCATTGGCTATCTTTGGCCCCATGGAAGCCGACATATGTTCAGTACTGCCAGTCTCTTGATGATCTGACCCTTACACTTTGGCTTGCTGGTGAACGCCAGTGGTCCAAATACGTCGGGGAGAGAGCAGTGCAAGGATTGCGACAAAAGCTAGGTTCCGAGGATCCGCTGACTTTAAACGCCATGTTCAACCTGGCTCGGACCTATCTCCACTTGGGGGAACAGCATCTAAGTCACGATACACTTGTAAGAGTGCTCAGAAAGCGGAAACGACTCTTTGGGTTGAACCACCCAGACACACTCATGACAAGGAATGAACTTGGCATGAGTTTGTGCGCTCAGAAAAAGCATTTGAAAGCAGCGGAGAAATTAGTCACAAATGTTCTCCAAGCTCGAAAACGAATTCTGGGTGAGGAACACGCTTATACTTTATGGTCTGTCAACGATTTATCGAAAGTCCTGTGTGAAAGCAAGCGTGGTTTAGAAGCGGCAGAACTTCTTGAGAATATTATCCCAATTGTTGCCCGAACCCTTGGTGACGAACACGTCGGTATGACCATGACGAGATCAAACCTGGCACGGGCTTACGTGTTGTGCGAAAGATGGGTTGAGGCAGACAGTCTTCTTAGAGGACTGCTCAATGTCATTCCTTCGGGCCATCCCGATCGCATTAACACCATGTCTGGACTGGTACATGTCGCAATCCGCAGGGGGAAACTTGATGAAGCCGAGCAAGACTCTAAAGCCTTGCTCAATTTGATCACCACCAAAAAGATCCTTCCGCAAGACCACCCAAGAACAGTGACGATTTATGAGCAGCTGCTAGAGATTTATACTCTTCAGAATCGGGCTTCCGACATTGAGAAGCTAAAGGCGCAGATTCCGATCTTGAAATCGCCACAAGGGCCGCGTCGCTTCGAGATGCAGCCCATCCGAAGAATTTTGAGAAGGGAAAGTACGGTCGAGAAGCTCCAACCGTAAATGACGCATATAGAATGAGGTTGCGGAGCTAATGGAGTCCATGTTTTGATGAGACTCACCAAGTTAATGAGGCATGGAACTGTACTCCGTACCTTAATATACATGTATGATATATCAGTTGAACAGCCGTTCCAGCCAAAGCCCAAGCCTCAGTTCATATTGTTGACCCGTAGATCCCGAATGTTAATGCTGATCAGCGGCTGACTTCGACAACCCTAGACGGTTTCCCACTGACTTACTTATGTACTTAGGTAAGGGAAAATACCATATTTTTGGTCCCCCTATGGCTTGTTGGTGATGTTGATGTTGATGTTGATGTTAATGTCTGAATAAGAATGTTCAAAACACGTCAGTAAAATCACAAGAGGTTGCCAAAACGTGTTCCACTACTGCGGAGCATATATCAGCCTTGTGCTCTGCTACAAACCGAATCTGAACTCGGACCGAGTTGGTTTCCAACTGGCAGAACGTGACGTAACCAAACTTCATGGCCGTTGCCGGATTGGCTTCCAAGTGGCTACACTTTTACAAAAGACGGAGAATTGAGGCTTGTGCTCGCTCGCTCTTACTTCTGAGGGGGTGGGCACGTCCGGCCATGGTTTCCAGGAATGGCATCCGAAGCGCTCACTCCCTCAGGATGTCCGTGTTACAAAAGGGCGTTCCTCTCTGGAACCTGGGGGGAAGTTCTACATGATTCTTTGAAAATAAAATATCTAGAGTTGTAGTTGGAGTTGACGCACCTTTGGAGTTGAAGCCATGGCCATAATGACAGTCACCGAGACTCAGACGCACAAGGGGCCCAGCCGGGCGTGGTGGAAGGAGGCATCCATCTACCAAATCTACCCGGCTTCATTCAAAGACAGCAATGGAGATGGCCTGGGCGACGTCCGAGGCGTGATTCAGAAGCTCGACTATCTGCAGAGCCTCGGAGTGGATGCTGTATGGCTATGCCCGATCTACAAGTCTCCTCAGAAAGACATGGGCTACGACATCTCGGACTACAGGGACATCCACGAGCCGTATGGCACTCTGCAAGATGTTGAGGAGCTGACTGCTGCGCTTCACGGCCGTGGTATGAAGATGGTTATGGATTTGGTCGTCAACCACACCTCCGACCAACATGTCTGGTTTCAGGAATCCAAGTCATCTCGTGACAATTCCAAGCACGACTTCTACATCTGGAAAGAGCCGCGCCTCCTAGAAAATGGCACGCGTGCACCGCCCAATAACTGGGCATCTGCATTTGGTGGCAGTGCTTGGACTTACAACGAGGCCAGAGATCAATACTACCTTGGGCTCTTCTGTCCTGAGCAACCCGATCTGAACTGGGAGAACCCACAGGTGGTTAGGGAGGTACACGATATAATGGAATTCTGGCTGAAGAAGGGTATTGATGGCTTCCGCATGGATGTCATCAATATGATCAGCAAAGTCCCCGGTCTCCCTGATGCACCTATCACACTTCCCGGTCGCCAGTGGCAGCCTGGTGACATGTACTACGCCTACGGCCCACGATTGAACGAATATTTGCAGGGCCTACGCGGTATTCTGGATCGATACAACGCCTTCGCAGTGGGAGAGATGCCCAATGTCAAGAAAGACAGTCAAGTCGCTGCCGTGGTCGCCTCGGACCGCAAGGAGCTGAATATGATCTTTCAATTTGACATTGTGGACATGGATATCGGCGATGACGGCAAATTCTCACCGCGCGACTGGAGCCTCAACACCTTAAAAGGAATCGTCAATCGCTGGCAGACATTCATGTATGAGATTGATGGCTGGAACGCACTGTTCCTTGAGAACCACGATCAGGCCCGCTCAGTTTCACGTTTCACCAAACATCGGCCTGAGCACCGTGCGCTGGCGGCGAAGATGCTGGCGACTTTCATCGGTACACAATCAGGGACGCTTTATATATATCAGGGTCAGGAGCTTGGGATGACCAGCCTGCCGGAGGACTGGTCCCTCGATGAATTCAGAGATCTTGAGTCCCTCAACCACCACGCGGAAGCGGTGGAATATTTTCGGGGAAACGAGGAGGGCATGAAGGTCTTCATGCGTGATCTCAGAAAGAAGGCACGAGACAATGCTCGCTCCCCGATGCAGTGGAACACGGAGGAGAACGCAGGGTTCAGCTCGGCCACGCCGTGGATGCGGGTCAACGACAGCTACACCGAGATCAACGCGAAGCGGCTAGACAACGAATCTTCGAGTGTGCTGAACTACTGGCGGAACCTTTTGAAGGCGCGCAAAGAGCACGTCGACAGCCTCGTCTACGGAAATTTCGAACTGGTGCAGGATGGTGACGAGGCTGTTGTGTGTTTCAGGCGTGGTGGCGGGCATGGCGCCGACGCTTGGACGGTGCTGAACTTCACCGACGATGAGGTTTTGTGGCAGGCACCGGATGCGCTGTTGCAGGCCATTGCTGGTGGAAAACAGGTAATCGGAACTTATGACGACGCTGTTGTTCGGGAAGGGAACAAGCTGCGCTTGAGGCCATTTGAGGCGAGGACTTTCATCTAGAATGCTGCATGCATATCGGGCTCTCCTTGATACCCGGGGTTTCAATGTTGCGATTGATAGATAGATATATTTGGGGGCGGGGGGCGTTTGTTCGCGGCTGGATGCTCTCAGGGCGGGAAAAGGGAACAGCACCGCCCAACAGTGTGCACAAGAACTAGAAAAGCATCCAAATGATTCATGTTTCGTTTACCTAATTATGCCAAATTCGGCGGGAGATCACAGTTTTTCTTCCCTCGCTTTCCTCTTTTCTCCCCGATCAACAGATCCACGTCAAAATCCCTCTCATTCCTCGCACTGCATCGAAATCATTCGAGGACATGTAACCCAAATCGTTGGGCCGAATCATGTGAGAGATCGCACGGCTCTAGTAGGTTCAAAGATATGAGTGCCGGTGAGCGACAGATCCAACCCGCATCGGCGAAGTGCAGATAACTAACTACCCTACTTACCTACGTACAGCAGCGTGTAGGACAGGGTTGGTACTTCGTTGCAGAAGAACCAGGGTCAGCTCAGGGCACGCGTGCAAGCCTCGAAGCCCCATTGGCGGCAATTATTTATCAACCCCCTTCCATTTTTCCAACCACGGCGAACATGCGAAACTTCCATGCCATGCCCGGTATCCTGTCAATGGGGAGAGCTCCTCGCCCTTGAGGTAGCATTGGTTGAAGTCACATATGTCATACATGATGACTTGAAGGACGGAGTAACTGTACACCGCACATCGCTATATAAGTCAGGTATAAGTAAGTACCTAGGTAGGATGGCAACTGAGGTAGGGACGGAGTACATAGGTAGTGCTCACGAGTCCCCTTCCGTTCTTTCGCCCTTTTCTCTCACACACACACACATTGAGGTATTTGGGAACTCTTCACAACGTCAAGATGGTCCGGCTCGCACTGTCCCTCCTCCTGGCCACCGGCGCCGCAAGCAGCCATGCATCGTCTATCCAGTATTCGACCGTGACGGGCTATTTTCTGCAGGACGTGAGCACGACCAACGCCACAACCTTTGATTATGTACGTACAAGGTCCCCGCGGGGGGGGGGGGGGGGGGGGAAAAAAAAAAACAAACCAACCCACCACTCCTTGGGGGGGAGAAAAACCTAAAAAAAAAACCCCACACC
>Ga0105239_10002136_pt1 | contig 25436 bp, 20 predicted proteins | sample KBSC44metaG_FD_92761 | JGI IMG/M metagenome (GOLD analysis project Ga0105239, IMG submission 92761) | Corn rhizosphere microbial communities from Kellogg Biological Station, Michigan, USA - KBS C4-4 metaG | ecosystem: Host-associated > Plants > Roots > Rhizosphere > Soil | place: Michigan, USA...
ATCAATGTAGCGTCAGGCCACGGTCCCTGGCCACAGGGGCTGGAAATTTTACAACGATTGGGATAACCGGATAATTGAAGCACAGTTATGAATCATTAGTAAAAAGTGTAATTTGGTTCCTCGGTTCCTGAACCTGGATTCCTGAACTCTGTTCCTTGTGCCTTCAACCTGAATCTTGTAACTAAAAAATCATTTCTCTTGAACCTGTCCGAAGAACAAGTATTATCCATGGCCCCGGATGAATCTTCCAAAAAATCCGGGAAAGAATTATCCAATCCTTCTAAATGGGTTAGTAAGGGCATTAATGAACTTGCCTTATGGGGTGAATGTCAGGGCAGCGGCAGCAAACCATATCAAACCCAGATCGACATACAAAATATTGCTTTTAAATGTAGCTGCCCCAGCCGCAAATTCCCTTGTAAACATGGCATTGGCCTTTTATTACTCTACGTTCGTAACAAAAGTGATTTCTCCGTAAGCGAAATGCCTGCCTGGGTATCTGACTGGATCAGTAAAAGAACAGATCGTAAAGAGAAACAGGCAGAACAAAAAGAAAAACCGGTTGATGAAGCCGCTCAGGCAAAACGCCGTCAGGCCCGTGAACAAAAAGTAAGCGATGGCATTGAAGAATTATTACAATGGATAAAAGACATTGTACGCAATGGCATCATCGGCATACCTGAAAAAAGCGGCATGTTCTTCGAAAATATTGCCCGTCGCATGGTGGATGCGCAGGCGCCCGGCCTTGCCGGTATGATTCAAAACACGGAAGCATTAGGCTTTTACCGCGATGGCTGGCAATCTGAATTAACAGATCAGCTGCTGCGGATCTATCTTTTGATCACCGGTTTTAAAAACAGTGATGCCCTTCCGCCTTTGCTGCAACAGGACATTCGCACATGGATAGGTTTTACACAAAACCAGGATGAATTAAAAGAACAAACAGGCACTACAGATACGTGGCTCGTATTGGGTAAACAAACTTCCGGAGATGATAATGTAACCACTGAAAGAAACTGGCTCTATGGTGTAACCACCAATCAGTATGCACTCGTATTGCAGTTTCTGGTGCGCGGTCAGGGTGCACAGTTCACCTTTACGCCCGGTTTGTTTATACAGGCCGAATTGGTGTATTATCCGTCTGTTGTTCCCCTGCGCGCTATTATAAAACGACAGATCAATGCCGAAAAAACACAACAGTATAAAGGATTTACAAACTGGAAACAGGTAGCTGAGGCAGAGACTGATTATAGCAGCCGGTTGCCTTTTCGCAGTGAGCGGCCCTTTATTGTTGAACAGATTCGCCCCGTTTTATACAATCAGCAATGGTGGCTGCAGGATAGCGATAACGCCATGATGAGCATTAGAACAGGTTTTAAAAACATCTGGAAACTATTATCGTTAAGTGGCGGTGATGCATTAAACATTGCTGTTGTTGGTAAAGAAAAAGTATACGAGCCCATCGGCGTATGGCATCAGGAGGAGTATAAAATCTTATAATTTCTATGGCATTCTGGGATCATATTATTAATACCGCTTTGCTGGGTACCGATAAAAGAGCAATCAGTGTAAATGAATTGCCTGCAGCAATGGAAGAAGCGGCCACACAGGTGCAGCAAAATAATTCAATTGATAAAGAAGAACAGTTTTTGCAAATTGCTGCGATAGCTTTTAACTATCGTCAATGTGGCATCATGCCTTTACAAAAAGAAGGCGTAACAATTACCAAAGCCGATGCTGAAGAAAAACAATACGGTTCTGCACTGGCCATGCAAACCCTGAAAGATATTCTGGAAACAGAAAGCAATTCATTGCTTCAATTCTGGTTGCAGGAGTGTATGGCAAAAGGCAAGATCGTGATTCCTGATTTGATTCCTGTATTGTTCAATACAGCCGTTCAGCAAAAGAAATTACAGAACATGGTAGTAGCCTGCTGCGGTAAACGCGGCGAATGGTTAAGCCGATTTAATAGTGACTGGAATTTTTCAACCGCTGCTACCGATGAAGAATTGTGGCAAACCGGATCGTTGGAACAACGTAAAGCAGTATTGCAGCAACTGCGGCAGTCTGATCAGGCAAAGGCAAGAGAGTGGTTGCAACAAGCCTGGCCTCAGGAAGATGCCAATACAAAAACAGAATTATTACCATTGCTCAGTTTAAATATCGGTGAAGAAGATATCGCCTTCCTTGAAAGCCTTTCAAGGGAAAAAAGTAAAAAAGTAAAGGATGAAGCGTTGAAGCTTCTCAAACAAGTTCCCGGTTCTGCCATCATTCAAAAATACTGGCAGGTGGTGCAGCAGTCCGTAACAGTAACCGGTGGAAAATGGTTTTCAAAAGAAAAGGTGCATATTCAGTTGGCTCCTGTTGATGACAGCATTTTCAAATCGGGTATTCAGCAATTGTCTGATCAGAAGGACGTCAGCGACGAATCATTTATTCTTTACCAGCTAGTCAGCTTTATTCCTCCGCACTGGTGGGAAAAACATTTTGATTCAGATCCGCGCACAATTATCAAAACCTTTCAGGCCGATAAAGCAGCTGAAAAACTGATACCTGCTTTGGGAATGGCTGCAGGCAGATTTAAAAATATTACGTGGGGCAGAATATTAATGGAAGACGTAAACACGTTTTACTACGATCTGGCATTATTGCTTCCCCGGGATGAGAGAGAACAATATCTTTTACGATATTTCGATCATATCTCTGAAATGGCTGTAAAATATCTTACAGAAAAAGATGAAGATGAGTGGGGATTGGAAATAGCCAAAGCCTTCTTAAAACATACAGCAAAAAGTCCGCACCAATATAACAGGGCATTTTACAGCAAACATATTCACCATATACCGGTGGCTGTTTTGCCTGAACTGGAAAGATGTTCACCAACTGAAGCCCATTTAAAAACATACTGGACCAGCACCAGTGAGTACATTACAAAACTCATCAACCTGAAAAATCAAACCATAAAATCCTTTAACGAATAAAACATAACTATGTCTGCTCTTTTACGCCAGCACGCCGAACAATTATATGCACAGGAATTGGACGAACTGCAAAAGCAGGATAGCGGTAAACGCCCGCAAAACTGGAAATTATCGCCGCAGTCAGTTGTTACTTACCTCATAGGTGGAAAACTGAAAAACGGATTTGAAGTATCTCCCAAATACATAGGCAATAAACGATTGATGGAAATAGCCGTTGCTACCTTAACCACCGATCGCGCTTTATTACTCTATGGTTTACCGGGTACCGCCAAAAGCTGGGTAAGTGAACATTTGTCCGCAGCTGTAAGTGGCGATTCTACTCTTATTGTACAAGGAACTGCAGGCACCAGTGAAGAAGCTATTCGGTATGGATGGAACTATGCACGACTGCTGGCTGAAGGTCCGTCGGAAAAAGCATTGGTAGAAACGCCAGTTATACGCGCCATGAAAGATGGTAAGATCGTTCGCATTGAAGAGCTTACCCGTATTGGAGCCGATGTACAGGATACGCTCATCACCATCTTATCAGAAAAAACATTACCCATTCCCGAATTAAATACCGAAGTACAGGCCGTAAAAGGGTTTAATGTAATAGCCACTGCCAACAATCGCGATAAAGGAGTTAATGAATTATCAAGCGCCTTAAAGCGTCGTTTCAATACAGTTATTTTACCGGTGCCCGATTCAATGGAAGAAGAAATTGATATTGTAAAACGCCGGGTAGAAAGCTTTGAAAAAATTATGGAACTGCCGGCTGAACCACCTGCTCTACAGGAAATCCGCCGTATCGTTACCATCTTCCGCGAATTACGCAGCGGCGTAACTACCGATGGAAAAACAAAAATTAAAATACCAAGCGGAACACTTAGTACGGCTGAAGCTATTTCAGTTGTAAATAATGGTCTTGCCATGGCCGCTTACTTTGGCGATGGGCAGTTAAAAGCAGCCGACCTTGCTGCCGGTATTATCGGTTCAGTAATAAAAGACCCTGTGCAGGATAAACTCGTATGGCAGGAATATCTTGAAACAGTAGTAAAACCAAGAGAGGACTGGAAAGATATTTACCGCGCCTGCCGGGATTTAATTTGATTCAACATGTCAATTCACATATTAGGCATACGGCACCATGGGCCCGGTTCTGCAAAAAATGTAAAAGACTTTCTGGAAACAGTAAAGCCGGATATTGTTCTCGTTGAAGGGCCACCTGATGCAGATCCTTTGCTGCAATGGGTTACCCACGAGGAGTTGAAACCTCCCGTAGCAATACTGGTATATCAGCCCGATGACCTGCAACGGTCTTCGTTTTATCCTTTTGCTGAATTTTCGCCCGAATGGCAGGCCATTACATATGCCCGCAAAAATAACATCCATGTACGGTTTATGGACCTGCCCATGAGCCATTATATCGCTATAGAAAAAGAAAAAAAAGAACAACAGCAAAACGAACAGCAAAATAAAGAAGAAGGTGAACAGCCAGATATTATTGGTCCTGCTGTTAACAATTATTCACTTCGCAACAATCAGGCTACTGAAGAAACACAGATAAAAAGAGACCCCATTTCTTATCTGGCATCTGTTGCCGGATATGATGATGGCGAAAAATGGTGGGAGCATATGTTTGAGCACCGCCATAATAATGAGCAGATCTTTGATGCGGTAACAGAAGCCATGCAGGCATTGCGCGAACATTTGCCGCAAAAAGAAGACAGGTTAGAACAGCTACGCGAAGCATGGATGCGCAAGATCATTCGTCAGGCAGAGAAAGAAATGTTTCAAAACATCGCAGTCATCTGCGGTGCATGGCATGCTCCGGCGCTTGCGTCTATGCCAAAACAAAAAGACGACAATGACCTGCTGAAAGGACTGCCTAAAGTAAAAATAGAATGCACCTGGATACCGTGGACCTTCAGCCGGTTAAGTTATTACAGCGGATATGGCGCAGGCATTGCATCACCCGGCTGGTATGATCACATCTGGCATCACCCACACGATGATGGCACCCGTTGGATGGCTAAAGTAGCACAGCTGTTCAGAACTAAACAAATGGATACTTCGGTAGCGCATGTAATAGAAGCGGTGCGTCTTGCTGAATCGCTCGCTTATTTGCGCAATCTTTCCAAAGCCGGTTTGGAAGAATTGAATGAAGCCACACGCACTGTATTGTGCAATGGTGAAAGCATTTTAATGCAGCTCATCCATGATGAACTTATCGTCAGCAACCGCATTGGTGAGGTGCCTACCGACATTCCCAAGCCTCCGCTGCAACTCGATATAGAAAAGCTACAGAAGAAATTACGCCTGCCCGCAACAGCCGACTGGAAAGACTACACATTCGATCTTCGTAAAGATACCGACCTTGAGCGAAGTGTTTTTCTGCATCGTTTGCAGCTGCTGAATATAAAATGGGGCAGCCGCCATGATGTGTCAGGCAAGGGTACCTTTAAAGAGTTATGGCGCTTACAATGGCAACCTGAATTTTCTATCGATATTATTGAAAAAGGCAACTGGGGCAATACGGTAGCCGAAGCAGCGGAAAAATTTGTTATCGCAAATGCCGGTACAGCCGATTCATTAAATGTGGTAAGTGAGCTGCTGCAGAATGCTATTCCTGCGGAATTACCGAAAGCAGTGGAAGAATGTATCCATCGTATTAATAATCTCGCTGCCGCCAGCGGCGATGTGATGCAACTCATGGAAATTGTTCCGGGCCTGGTACAGATCACGCGTTATGGCAACGTGCGTAAAACAGACGCCGATCTGGTACTGGATATTGTGAACAGTATGCTCACGCGTATTTGTGTAAGCCTGCCTGCTGCATGTTCTCTGGTAGATGAAGAAGCTGCACAAAAATTACTCGATCTTTTCTTTAAAGTGAATGATGCGGTAAACCTGTTGCAGGAAGAAGTAATCACTGCGTCATGGCAACAGACTTTACAAACAATAGCAGGAGCAGATAATACAGCCCCCTTGATTGCCGGATATGCAACAAGACTGCTGGCAGATTTTAAACTGTTGCAGGGTAATGATCTGGTGCGTGTATTTCATTATGCTATGTCGGCTGCCACACAGCCTGATAAAGCGGCATCATGGCTCGAAGGATTTTTAAAAGGAAGCGGTACCATTCTCTTAATTGATCAGGACTTGTGGAACCTTGTCAATAACTGGATAGGTGAACTCGATGAAGAAATATTTAATCGTGTGTTGCCGTTGCTGCGCAGGACCTTTTCAAATTTCTCACCGACCGAAAGAAAAAAGTTAGGAGAAAAAGCAAGAACAGGGGCCACACATAGCGCTGTAATACAAAAAGCAGAAACAGACCTTGATGAAGAAAGAGCAAAGCAAGGCATTCCTGTTATTATGCAATTAATTGGTTTGAAAAAATGAACAACGAACAACAGATCAGAAAATGGCGGCTCATCCTTGGCAGCGAGCAGAACGACGGCACCGGCTTTACATTAAATGAGCGCGACCTGCAAATAGATAAAACGCTCGAAGCATTATACGACAGTAACCGGCAGGGCGGATTAGGAGCTTCATCTCCCAACGTTGCACGCTGGCTGGGTGATATCCGCACTTTTTTTCCTTCTTCCATAGTGCAGGTAATGCAACAGGATGCTTTAAAGCGGCTGAACCTTACGCAGATGTTGTTTGAAAAAGAAATGCTCGAAAATGTACAGCCCGATGTACACCTCGTGGCAACGCTTATGACATTAAGCAAGGTTATTCCTGATAAAACAAAAGATACAGCCCGCCTCGTTGTTAAGAAAGTAGTTGATGAATTATTGCGTAAACTGTCGCAGCCCACGCAACAAGCCATTGCCGGCAGCTTAAACCGCAGCGCCCGCAATCGCCGGCCGCGGCATAATGAAATTAACTGGCACGCTACCATTCTTAAAAACCTGAAGCATTATCAGCCTGACTATAAAACCATCATTCCCGAAACAAGGATCGGATATGGTCGTAAAAGAAATTCTTTAAAAGATGTGGTGCTGTGTATCGATCAAAGCGGATCGATGGGCACCTCAGTTGTATACTCTGGCATATTCGGATCGGTAATGGCATCTATTCCTGCCATCAAAACAAAAATGGTAGTGTTCGATACCGCCGTTGCAGATTTAACAGAAGAGCTCACCGACCCTGTTGAACTGTTATTTGGTGTTCAACTGGGTGGTGGTACTGATATTAATGCAGCACTTACCTATTGTCAACAGATCATCACCAGACCAAATGATACTGTACTGGTGCTGATCACTGATTTATACGAAGGAGGTAACCAGACCGAAATGCGCAAGCGTGCTACCGAGCTCGCAGCCGCTGGTGTACAGGTGGTAGTATTACTGGCGCTGAACGATGAAGGCGCTCCTTCTTATGATCATCACAATGCACAGTTTTTTTCCAATCTGGGCATTCCTGTGTTTGCCTGCACACCCGATAAATTTCCCGATCTGATGGCTGCCGCTTTAAGCAAACAGGATATCGCATTATGGGCAGCTAAAGAAGATATGGTATTAAAAAAATAACCCCTAAACATATTTCATAAAATGTGGGAACATACTATGGACAAAGACCGTTACGTGATCGAAAGCCGCTTTACTGCTTTGCTCACATTAAATGAAAAACAACCAGAGCAGGCTGGCGAAAAACTTATACAAGTCGCAAACGATTACCTTGAAGTTTATTTGTCCACTGCGCATCTGGCATGGGAACGACAATATAATTCCTTTTATAATCCCAAGGTGCGTTATCCATTTAGTGCTGCGGCGGCAGACATCTTGTTACAAAAGGAACCGGAAGCAGCAAAAGAAAAGTTATGGAAGATAATTGAACAAACCAGATACCTGCACCCCGCCACACTTCAGGTTATTGTAGAGAAGTTGCAACAGGATGCCATTCCTTTTTTGTTAAAGGCATTGCAGGCAGACGCATCTATAGGCGGCATCCAATATTATGAGCAGGCTTTACAGATGCTGAGACTGTTTGATAAAGAAAAATACAGCGAACAGTTATGGGATCTTATACAGCACAAATCGAAACAAGTGCGCGAGTTGATGTCCGTGGTATTGAGTCAACAGGAAAACGCCCTGGAAAAAAGCGCTGCATTTTTAAATCACCGCAATGCAGAAACCCGGCAAACAGCAGCGAGAATTTTAAGTCTGATTCCATCACCCGAAGCAAAAGCATTGCTTCAAAGAGCGGTTGCATCTGAAAAAAATGATGATGCACGGGATCTTATGTTGCAAACAGTGAGTGATGACCTGTATAAAGAAGTAACCGAAGCTACCCTGCAACAGCTTATTGATGATGCAACTGAACGCGGAAAGCTTGGTAAACCATTGGAAGAATGGCTCAATGAAGAAAGCCTTCCGGCTTTGTATTATAAAAACGGAAAACAGTTAAGTAATAATGCTGTTCGCTTTTTATTGTACCGCATGAACCGGGTAAAAACCATGCGTTCAGATGTAGAGGCAAGGTTAATTATTGATCACATAGATAAAGAAAAAAGCGCTGACTTTGCACTGGACCTTATTAAGCTTTTTATTGAAAAAGGAACAAAACCCGAGCACAAATACCTGCTGGCATTGTCTGCATTACTCGGCGATGATGCTGTGGTAGATAAAATCCGGATTACCATTAACAAATGGATAGACGATAGCCGGTTTAAAATGGCTGAATATGGCGTAGGCGCTCTGGCATTGCAGGGAAGTAACAAAGCCCTACGTTTGGTGGAATGGTACAGTCGTAAATATCGCACCAAAAAGGCCAATGTGGGAGCCGCCGCTTTGGTCGCTCTTGAAGCGGCTGCCGAAGAATTGAATATAACGTCTTATGAATTGGGCGATCGAATCGTTCCCGACTTTGGTTTTGATGGTTTGTTTAAACACTTTACCATTGATGGCGAGAACTATCGGGCATTTATTGATAGTAATTTTAAACTGGCATATTTTAATGATGATAATAAGAAACTAAAATCGCTTCCTTCTGCTGCTGATAATGAATTGAAAGATGAATTTAAGGGTATTGCCAAGGAGGTTCGTGATGTGGTAAAGTCGCAATCGTCGCGGCTAGAGTATTATCTAGTCATACAACGCCGTTGGACGGTTGAGCAGTGGCAGCAATTCTTTTTGAACAACCCCGTTATGTTTATTTATGCCACGAAACTATTATGGGGTGTATATGAAAACAACGTATTGAAACAATGCTTTTATTGCCAGGAGGACACCACACTGGTAGATGAAGAAGATAATGAAATCTCCCTGTCAGAAGAAACTCGTATTGGCATTGTACATCCATTACAACTTTCCGCTGAGGTATTACAGGTATGGCAGCGTAAATTCTTCGATCTGGGTGTTGACCCTGAATTCCCGCAGTTAAACAGACCGGTTTACCGGTTAGCACCTGAAGACAAACAAATAACCATCATCAGAAAATTTGAAGGCGTAAATACAGAACCCGGATCAATAAAAGGAACGCTTGATAAACACGGATGGAACAAACCGATTGTCGTTGACGGTGGTTTCATTGAATCATTTTCAAGAGACGATTATTCGGGCAATATAAGAGCCGTACTGGAAGTAGAAGGTGTATATGTTGCCGGATTTAATAATGATATGGACCCTAAAATGGGCCGGTTATTTTTTATAGATACCACCAAAGAAAAAAAGCGCTGGTTCAATGCTCCTAAAGATGATAAAGACGAGCGGCTTGTTCCCTTAGGGAATTTGCCGGAGGTCTTTTATTCAGAAGTAATGGCCGGTGTAAACGCTATTAAAGTAAAGAAAGCGGATGGTGCTGAATAATATACAGGACTTACTTTTTCAGGTACGATCTGAAATATCCGCATTCTTTAATGGCCTCCTTATAGAATTGAGTATTTGAATACTGTTGTAATGATTTAAAACTATTCCATGGCAGAAAATCAGGTTGCCCGCTTGAGCTATATTCATTAATGTTATTGTTATACATTGTTTTGTTATACCATTCATTTCGTTCACATTTCGCCAACATGAAATGGCATTTTGCTTTTTGCTCATCAGTTTTTGCTGCATTAAGCGCCATGGAATAATATTTGGAAGCCGTTTTCATGTCTATAAGGAAACCACGGAACACGCTGTCAATAGAAAAGGGTGTCGATTGAGAAGAGCCAAGAACTTTACATTCATAAAAAGCGCGTGCGTTGCCGTAATGTGTTATATTGTAGAATGCATTGGCCAATAACAGCGAATTACTATATACCTCAGTACCGGCTTTAATTTTATCCTCCATATCTTTCATTTTTTCAAGCAATGAAAGTTTAGAATATTTTATTTTTTGTGTAGCGCCATGATCACAATCGTGACAATCCTGTAATCGTCCGTTAAAAGGATTGCCCGGAAGCTCTGCACTCGTTGGCGCCCGTTTTCATTTTTGCGATTGCATCTTCTAAATTGTCCTCAAAGGCAAGCCTTACAGCCTGGTATTCTATGAGGTCATTATTCGTCATAATATATAATTTGGCGCAAAGTTGTTCAAAAGGCGATTTGTTAGGGTTATTCAAAAAGCTTTTCATTGCTTCTACATTACTGTTGTTTACATAAAAATCAGGGTAATTGTTAAAGCATACAGCCTTTATGAATTCCTTCTGGTTCATATACCTGTTGGCTATGGTGTGTTTTATCCAATCAAATGCACCGGTGTATCTGAATTGCTTTTCGGTATTGCTGATTCCGTTTAACCATTCCAGGTCGGATACTATTTTATTTTCCAACCGGCTATCTACTTTGGTAACGCCTGCGATAGTATTGATAAGTTTCAATAATCTCAATTGCCACTGAGCCAGTTTTTCATTAGGTAGGTTTTTTTCTGCCAGGGAATACCATGCAATAGCTTTATCGGCATTTCCATTTAACATATTAAGATAGCCCGCAGCCATTTGCCACAAATAAGGCTTGCCGGTATTGCCAGCCTGCGCAATACGCGTAACCAGTGATAGTACGTCGTTGTTAATACTGTCTTTTACAAATTGCAGGCGATTACTTTTAAGATTATCATCCCAGGTGGTTAATTTTTGTTCCTGTATATTCACTGCCCTCGTTAGCAGCAGGTTGAGTTTTTCGCTACGTGGATTTAACGTATAGATCTCCTGTATAGCACGTTTTTCATCAGAATAAAAGATACCCAACATTTGCCAAAGGGTTGCTTTTTCATCATTATTTGCACACAATGCCAGGGTGGTCTTCCAGTCGTTTTCTTCCTGCGGGTGAAAACTGTAATGTGCTACGGTTTTAAGTTCGGCACAACCATCGTATACTTTGCTGTAATAATAATTTGCCTTGCTGTAATTCTTTGTTTGGTGGTAAGCGCCGGCTGCATAGGCCATTGTACGATAATACAATACGTTCTTTTGAAACAATTTTTCGTTGTTTTCAAAAAAGTTAATGGTACCCTGCGGAAACCCATTGAAGAAATAAGAGCGTTCGAGTTGAAACCAGTATCTTTCTTTTATAAAAAGATCCTTTGTTTTGTTAAAGGTCTGCAACAGGTCGCTGTCTAACTTCATGGTGTTAACATTAACGGTTTTGTTCTTCTTCGATTCGTAATCCCATTCGTATTCGAGGTTGTTTACGGCAAATTCTTCGCATTTTTTGGCAAGGGATAAATAATCAATGAATGCCTGTACTTTTTTATTGGTTCTTTTACTGAACAATTGAAAAGTTTGCAGGGAGGCAGGCAAGGTCTTTATTTTGTTCAACAGGTAAGCTTGCCCGCTATCTATAGCTCCGGGAGAAGCGTTAAGTAACATAAATTCCAATTCTGCACGGGGAACAGCATTGGCAAGAAATGAAGTCCAGTCGTTTATATTTATTTCGTTAAAGCGGGTATCGTGCTGCGTGTCGTGCCAGATACCATAATAATAGAGATCAGGGGCATAAAAGAACGGACGGTAACTGCTATCTACGAATGCTTCGGGGGTAAAGTTGGAAACGCCATAATCAGGCTCCCAGTCGCCCGCGCAGGCAAGAATAACTCCTGTTCCAATGGCAAATACACTAGTTAACGTTACTACGAATTTTTTCGAAAAGATCTTTTTCATATTGAATGAGGTTAGAACTGTCTAAATCATAAAAAATAAGTTTTCCGATACGAAGATTGGAATAACGATTGATTTGGTCGGTTATATCGAGCAGGCTATTTACCGGCACATGCTCCTGTTTAATTTCATCATTTGCCTTAAAATAGTGGCCTGCTTTAAAACAGGAGTGCTTTGCTTTGAAACGGTTAATGCCTGCCCTGATAAAATTAGAATCGTTATTGAAACTGGCGAAGTCAATTTTGTTTAGTAATTCAACTACCTTACCCTCCCTGATTGTAAAACTCCAGGAGAAAACAGGCAATGCAACGTCCAGTTGCAAAGGGTAGGATTTTATAAAAGAATTATACCGGTTGGCAATTGATTGTTCATAAATAGAATTCAGATCATCAGCGCTGATGGTTCCCATATTGTAATACATTAATACACCATAGTCTACGGGCGGAATACCGGCCCTCTCTTTATATTTTACCTGGTGCAGCCTAATGGTTGACGAAATAACCTGTTTTGAAATAGTGCGATAATGCCTAATAAAAAGAAAGAAATTATTTCGGGTGCGTTCCGTCCAGTCGCAGTCAAATTGTATTTCAGATGTGCTGATATGCTGCGACTGGTTTATCTGATCAACGAGCTGGCGTGTATTTGCTGCCATTGTTATAATGGCAGCGGAATCGAGCCGCTCGAATGTTCTGTTCTTAATGAAAATAACGGGTACTACCTTAAAATGCTTTATCGAAGTATCCAGGTGAATTGGCGATACTGGCGCTGGTTGTGCTGCCTCCGCAGCAAAATCAATATCGAAATAACGAACGTATAAGGTTGTTACATCCTGTTGTTTAAGTATGTTGTTTTCAAATTCATTAAGAGAGAACTGCGTTTTCCAGTAATAAAACGAAATCGGCTTATTGTGATGCCGGCAAGCGGTCAGCATCAGGCAAAGTAAACTGAAAAATAAGCAGCAGCGATGTTTCATTACCTTCAACATATATTATGCTTTCACCCCAATCAAAAACATGGTTGTAGCAGGATAATCAAGAGGCATCAAAACATTATTCTCCATAGCGAACAATTCGGCTTTTCCCTGCCACCGATTGTTTACGATCCACTCATTCGTAAAAGCTTTGGAAGAAGGATGAATGGTAAAGCCTGCTTCGCGCAGGTGTTCTTTCCATTCAGCAAAATTCCAGAAGCAAAAGGTTTCATGCATTTCGCTTTGCCAGTTATCAGTATAATCTTTCCGGCTTAAAAATTCCATCGCATCTTTCAGGATAATAACAATGTATTTTTTATCATCGATCTGTGCCGTTGAATAGCTGAGTACATATCCTTCTTTATGCCTGAAGTCACGGGCAAAACGAAGGAACCTGCTGTAGGTTGATAAAGCAGCAAGGTAATGTGAAAGTTCCTGTTTGTCGGTAAAAACTGTATACGGATCGTCATTCCCGCCATCAGTATCATTCAGCCATAAATAAATTGTCTGTTCTTTATTATCAGGCCCTACCACATCACGGTTGACCCATACACCGCCTGGCGCCAGTTCCTCGTAACGGTTGCTGATGAACTGTAGCAGGTCGTTACGACTGCCATATGATTCTATTTCATGTGTAAGCGATGATGTGTGGATAGTATTCATGGATGCCGGTTCAAATACCAATCCTGTTACTGCATTTTTTTGAGAGAAGAATACAAAGGGATTTGAGAACTCACCATTTTCTTTTCGCTGTTGACATAACACATACAGATAACGTGATACTTCTATACCATAAAAATCAGATTCACGGAAACGTTCATCGTGGCAGGCCAGTTTTATCCATGATCCTACAGCACAACCAATGTCACCGATACGGCCCGGTTGAATATACTGAGCAGTGTCATGGTATTTCATTTCGGCAATTTCATCCATCTGCCGTACATATACGTTGTAGTCGCGGGTTTCAGTTAAATCGCCATCACTGCTGATCATAGCATCTCTGAACAGCATTTGCACTTTTTCTGCGCGTTTGTATTTAAGCCAGATGTTGTAGGCGGATGAATGCATATGCTGCCGTACAAAATCATCATGTTTCCAGTTCTTACAATTCGCTATATGTTCCACTACATCCCATGGCATGGCGGTATGATACTTCCAGGTAGTAATATCCTGTAGCTCTGCAGGCAGAATAGTAAAACCCAGCTGATGATACATATTTAATACCGGCGTTGAACAGATAACAAGGGTATTCTGGGGTGTGCATTGAAATTGTCCTTCGCTATCGTGCTGAATACGTTTGAGCGTATAATCAGCAAAATTGGGAACATGTCCTACATCATCTATACCATAAATATAAACAGGCGCCTGTAGCCCATTGCCAAATGCTTCAATAGTAATAGCCCGTAAATAAAATGGAAGTGGGTTACGCCGGGTGTTGGAATGATTGGCGGAGGTAACCGCAAATAATACTGCCTCAATTGTTGAATTGATGCCGATAGGTTTGCCAAATGCATCTTTTTCGTTTTTCAAGCCGTTTTCAATAAGGCGCTGTAAATAGTTGAACTGAAACTGGGTCAGCAGTTGGTGGCGTCCGGGAATCAGCAGGTACATGATACAGATTTACGGCTAAAGATACAGTTTGAGTTCAATCATTCATACAACCGCCTGAATGTTTTATATTGCACCTGCATGTCGGTATCAGATTCAGAAATAAAGGTCGCTGTTGACGCTATCGTATTTGGATACTCCAAAAACGAGGGCGTTTCTATATTGCTTATACAGCGAAAATATCCTCCTTTTAAAAATGCATGGGCAATACCCGGCGGTTTTGTATTGCCCGATGAATCGCTTGAAGAGGCCGTTCGCCGTGAATTACGTGAAGAAACAGGCATTGAAGTAAATTATCTTGAGCAATTGTACACCTTTGGCGATCCTGACCGCGATCCCCGCAAACGGGTAATATCGGTTGCCTATTTTGCGCTGGTAAAATCGGCCCAGTTTCAGCAATTGAAAGCCAGTACCGATGCTGAAAATGCCCAATGGTTCAATATTAAATCGCTGCCCTCTCTGGCATTTGATCATAAAAAAATATTACATATTGCCGTTGAAAGGGTAAGGGTTAAAATACGTTATCAGCCCATCGGTTTCGAACTGCTCGATCGTAAATTTCCCTTTGCAGACCTTGAAAAATTATATACCACCCTCCTCGACCGCGAAATAGACCGCCGCAACTTCTACAAAAAAATGATGGCCCTTGGCATTCTCGACGAAACCAATGAGTACGCCAAAAGCGATGGCAAAGGCCGCCCCTCCAAAATGTTCCAGTTCAATAAAAAGCGCTACCAGGAACTGGTGAAAGAAGGGATTAATTTTGAGATTTAACGTGCATGAAAACTATTGTTAAAAAATAATCCGGGCTTGAGCTTTTCGCATATGTAATATATCTTACCGGTGCATCTTATTCTAAACCCTTAATATGAGATCTGCTTTTTTACTGGCTGCCGGTGCTTTCGCTATATGCTGCCATACATCTCTTGCTCAATCATCTGAAAAACCAATCTTACACTTTAATAGTTTTATTTATAATCTTGAGGTAAGCAAAAACGAACAATTGGCAATTGTTTCAAGGGTTGGAGAGGTGGCGTTTGCAAATTCATTAAAGGATTTATGGCGTAAAGCAAATATTGTAAAAGATGAGAAGTTAGGAGACCCTGGCGTAACTACAGATAATATCTGCTTTTTTAATCGTGATACAGCATTCGTTTCAGGGTTTATTGCAAATGATCATGGAGGATATAACATAATTTACCATACGGTAAATGGAGGCAAAACCTGGCAGAAAATTAACTTCGGGCAGGATGGTTGGGCAGATGATGCAGCAAGTATTGATGATGGCGAAGCCTGGCTAAGCATTGCGGGGAGCGGCATTGCCTATACCAAAGATTATGGGTTTACATGGACTGCTTTACGAATTCCCAATAAAAAAGAACGCTTTTCGAAAATTTATTTCAATACAAATAAAGAGGGGGTTATAGGATCACTATGGAATGTGATTGCATATACAAATGATAACTGCAAAAATTGGACACACATTCCAACCCCACTCGATCAAAAGAAATATAATAAGACTAATAAAGAAGGCCGGCCCGAAATAAACCGGATAGCCATATTTCATGATTATTTACTGGTGAGCCAGGAAAATTTGGTATTCTATAGCAAGCGTGATACAATTGACTGGGTATGGCTGCCCAGGTATACCGATTTTTATACCGATGCTGAGAACAGCGCTCTGTATTTTAAGACCAACAAAAATGGCATTGTAAAAGCAGACGATAATATGAAGCCTGTTTCTACATTTGAAAATATTGTAAGCCATAGTGCCCAATGCCGTAACGGAAGTTTATTTGTTATTGGGCACAATCAAATAGTGCACATAAAACCTGACAATGAAGTTATAAACACCTTAATGTATACAAACAGGCCAACAAAAAAAGAACCTGATAACATAGGGTATACAGAAAAAGGTGAGATTGGCTCCATCGGAAATAAAATTTATGAAAAGGCGCCTTATAAAGACAGCTTGTGGAATTACAGGTTTGCCCTGCCCTTTAAAGTAGATAGCGGTTCATTGTCGATGATTGATGATACAACAATACTTTATACCAGGAATGATGACTCTTTATTTTATTACAATATTCCTGCAGCTTCAGTAGAAAGAAGATTCACGAAAACGATGATCGAAGAATTTTGCAAATCAGATATCAAAAAGCTGATCTTTAGTACAGGTAGTCGAGGATGCTTTCATGGGTACGAAGATGAAATCAGTTATATTAATTTAGATGGGAAGTTTGTATTGGATAAAATTCATTCATCAGGGTCAACACATGACTATCAATTGTCTGAGAATAAAGCAAGCATAGATGGCAATATTGTCGAAAAATTTGTAAGGGAAGTACCAGCTGTTTTGGCAAAGAGTGCTACGATAGAAGAACTTGATTTTACAGAAAGCGATTATACAACATGTAAGCACGATATTTTAGATTTTAAAAAGAGCATTGAAAGTAAAGGCAAAACAAAAGAAACTCCATTCACTTATAATGAAAATAACCTTGATTTTGATCGCCTCATTTCTATGGTAGATAGTATAAAGACTATTGATCAGTCGCATCTGGAATGGGCGCTTTTGCACCTGGGAGATGATTACTGGAGCACAACAACGAATTGGGTAAAGATCAGTATAATAAACAAACAAAACCAGGAAATGGCAATCAGTAATGAATTTTTCAAACCTAATGCTTTTCATTTTCCCTGGAGAATAAACCTAAGCGGCGTTGACTCAATTAGTACCTCAATGAGCATAAATAAATTTGCTGAAAAAGTATTTCCCACCTTTTTAAATGGCCCAAACAGGGTCGAAGTACTATATGCCCTCGTAAAATACCTATACGAACAGGCGAATTAAAGGGATTCTATATTTTGCGTTATTTTGACGCAAAAAAACTTGCATATATCAAAATGCCTTTTTAAATTTGCGTATAATTAACGCAAAATGAAAACCACAGGTGTTATAGTAGCCCGCTTTCAAACGCCTTATTTACATGAAGGCCATAAGTATTTACTGAATGAAATTCGGTCTAAACACAATAAAGTAGTAGTGGTATTAGGCGTATCGCCCGTAAAAGGCAGCCGCCGTAATCCATTCGATTTTTATACCAGGGAAAAATTACTCAAGCAGTTTGCTCCTGATCTGATGGTATTGCCACTGAGCGATCATCCTTCAGATGAAACATGGAGTAAACAATTGGATACATTATTGAAAAATACATTTCCGCAGGAATCGTTTACCTTATACGGTAGCCGCGATTGTTTTATTCCTTATTACAGCGGCCATTTAGAAGTTGTTGCCTTGCCTGAATTAGGCGAACATTCTGCCACCGCCATCAGAGACGAAAACAGCGACAAAGTGCTGGATACAACAGATTTTAGAATGGGTATTAATTATGCCTATCAGAACACATATGCGAAAGTGTATGCTACTGTTGATATTGCCGTACTAAAATATAGCGATACACAGGTATTGCTTGGTAAAAAACACAACTCGCCACAATGGCGTTTTCCGGGAGGATTTAGCGATCCCACGGATGACAATTATGAAGCAGCAGCTCGTCGTGAATTGCAGGAAGAATGTGGCGATATGGAAATAACCGATCTGCAATATGTGGGTTCTGCAAAAATAGACGACTGGCGTTATCGCTCAGAAGATGATAAGATCATTACGCTGTTTTTTAAAACGAAATGGGTATTTGGAAATGCAAAAGCCAATGACGACTTAAAAGAACTTGCCTGGTTTCAGGTAAAAGAGCTAAAGACGATGATGCAAAATGGTACCCTTGCCAAAGAACATCATGTACTGGTAGATCTGTTATTGAAAAATTTGAATGCATAGATTATAAAGAATGAAAACCTGAAGGATCATCCCCTCCCTGGAGGGGCCTCAGCAAGCCACACCTAATGAATGATCAAAAGGGGTGGGTATAAGAAATGAACCTTATAATATCTCTTAAAAGTAAACTCATCATATGAAAACGCAGGAAAATTTTGTATTACTCGCCGACGCCTATAAGTATTCTCACCATAAATTATATTATCCAGGTACTACAAAAATTTATTCTTATCTCGAAAGCCGTGGCGGACAATTTAACGAAACGGTGTTCTTTGGTCTGCAGTACTTTTTAAAACATTATCTCGAAGGAAAAGTAATCACCAAAGAAAAAATAGATGAAGCTGAAATATTATTGAAACAGGTGTTCGGACGAAACGATGTATTTGACCGCAGTAAATTCGATTACATAGTTGACAAATACGATGGCCGTTTACCTGTACGCATTAAAGCAGTTCCTGAAGGAGCGGTAGTACCTGTAAATAATGTTTTGATGACGATTGAAAATACCGATCCCGAATGTTTCTGGCTCTCGAATTTTTTAGAAACCTTATTAATGCAGGTTTGGTATCCTAATACCGTAGCAACTGTTTCGCGTGAAGTAAGAAAAATTGTAGAAGAGTATTTCGAAGAAACAGCTTCTGAAGCATCAAAATCCGCCATTGATTTTGTACTGAACGACTTTGGATTCCGTGGCGTAAGTTCAGTAGAAAGTGCCGGTTTGGGAGGCGCTGCCCACCTCATCAGTTTTATGGGTAGCGATACCATTATGGGTAGTGTACTCGCGCAACGGTATTACAATACCCAAAAAGTATACGGACTCTCAGTACCTGCCACAGAACACTCTGTTTGTACTTTGCTGGGTGAAGAAGGAGAGCTGGAAGTATTTAAACATATTTTAAAAACATTCCCTTCTGGTGTGGTAGCCTGTGTATCTGACTCGTTCGACATTTTCAGAGCATGCAGTGAATATTGGGGTACTGAATTGAAGGAGCTGATTTTAAAAAGAGATGGCGTTTTGGTTATTCGTCCTGATAGTGGTGACCCTGTATTTACTCTGCTGAAAGTGTTTGACATTTTATTAAACAAATTCGGTTTTACCATCAATGAAAAGGGATATAAAGTATTACCTCCACAGGTACGGGTGATACAGGGTGATGGCATTAATGTACAAACCATCCGTTCCATTTATGGAGCCTTAAAAGTAAATGGTATCAGTGCTGAAAATCTGGTACTGGGTATGGGTGGCGCATTATTACAAAAGGTAGACAGAGACACGCAAAAGTTTGCCTTTAAATGTTCCTATGCCGAAGTAAACGGAAAACCGGTTGATGTGCAAAAGCATCCTGTAGAAGTGGATTCACATGGCAAGCTCACACAATCGTTCAAGACATCAAAAGCCGGTCAGTTAAAGCTCATCAGAACCGGACAGGGATATCACACAGTACGTAAAGAAACAATGCCTGAATACAAAGATGAACTGATCACTGTTTTTGAAAATGGCGAGCTCTTCAATCAGGTTAGTTTTGAAGAAGTAAGGGAAAGGGCGGCAGTAAATAAGGAAGTCGAGATTTATTAAAAACATTTTATGAGTACTAAATTTAAATTGATAGCAGAAGATACGTTGAAGCTGCTGGAACAAGGTTATTACATCAACTCCAATAATGAAAAAGTTGAGATAGAAGAATTGGTTCAATATGCGGTAAACAATACAGAATTATATACACCTGAGCAACTCGATAGCTTATTGGCGACGGATATGCCTCCGCATAAGAGCAATACAAAATATGGAGTTGCCAATGAAACTACTTTGAATGCCGCGCGCAGGTTGGCGGCTGAAGGAGAGGAAGATATCATGTGTTTGAATTTTGCTTCAGCAAAAAATCCAGGCGGTGGCTTTTTGGGTGGTGCCGTTGCACAGGAAGAATGTATTGCAAGAGCATCCGGCTTATATCCATGTTTGCTGAAAGCGCCGGATTATTACAGTTTTCACAGAAACCAGCAAAATTTTTTGTATTCTGATCATATGATCTGGTCGCCGCGTGTTCCGGTATTTAAGCATGAAAACGGCAGTGTTACCAATGAAGTGCTATGTATTGGAATTGTAACATCTGCCGCTGTAAATGCCGGTGAACTACAAAGGAACGGTTTATCCAAAGCAGATGTGATAGAATCTGTAATGAGGAAGCGTATCGAAAAGGTGCTAGCGATATGCGTTGCAAAGAAACATCGCACATTAATTCTTGGCGCCTGGGGCTGTGGTGTTTTCAGAAACGATCCTGAAATGATTGCCGGTTTATTTCACGAAGCCCTTACAGGCAAATTCGCTAACTGTTTTGATCGAATTGCTTTTGCGGTTTTAACAAAAAACGAAAATATGATTGAAGCGTTTAGAAAAAGATTTATAAAATGAAATATTCAATAAACTGGCTCAAAGATCAGGTATCAAAAGGTGAATCTGTTGATTACTTTTTCTTCTGGGGACATACCCCAAAGCAGGAAGGAGTTGTTGATAAATCGTGTTTAAGCCAATGGTTTCCTCAAACGTTTGAAGTAGATAATATCACATACCCTACAGCTGAACATTGGATGATGGCCGGCAAGGCAAAGCTATTTAAGGATGAAGAAGCACTTTCAAAAATACTTGCTACTCCTAAGCCTGGTTCAGCCAAAGCATTAGGCAGAGAGGTGAGAAACTTTGTTAAAGAAGTTTGGGATGAACACGCTGGCGATATAGTAGTAGAAGGAAATTATTATAAGTTTTCTCAGCATGAATCGTTTAAAAGCTTTCTGATCAAAACAGGCAATAAAATAATTGTTGAGGCAAGCCCTCGGGATACTATCTGGGGGATTGGATTATCTCAAAATTCTGAAAGGGCAAGCGATCCCTTTCAATGGCGAGGTACCAACTGGTTGGGTTTCGCTTTAATGGAAGTAAGAGATCGGTTAAAACAATAGTCATGAAAAAAAACATTATTCACGGAGCCTTATTTGGTGTAGCTATCGGTGATGCATTGGGCGTTCCCGCCGAGTTTAAAAACCGGCAGGCTTTAGAACTGGAACCTATACAGGATTTTCAGGGGTACAAAAGCCATAACCAACCTCCGGGAACTTTTTCAGATGATAGCTCTCTTACATTTTGTCTTGCCGAATCATTGTGCAATGGGTACGACCTGTACGACATCGGAAGTCGATTTATTCAATGGCTTGATAATAATTACTGGACTGCAGGAGGCGAAGTTTTTGATGTTGGTATGACAACCCATAGAGCTATCAGTCGTTTAAAAACCGGAACAAAACCTTCCCTCGCGGGAGATTTTGATGAAGACTGTAATGGTAATGGATCATTGATGCGCATACTTCCTTTGCTGTTTTATATTCGTGACTTTGATATTGAAAAAAGGTATGAGATTATAAAAGACGTATCATCCATCACACATGGCCACATACGATCGGTGATCGCCTGTTTTTATTATCTAGAATTTGCGCTGGAACTATTAAAGGGCAGCAATAAACAAACGGCATATAATAATGCGGGTAAAAAAGTGCACGAATTTATTGCCGCTAAAAGGATTGTAAAAAGTGAGATTAGTGTGTTTGCGCCATTATTGCAGGAGGATATTACGAAGCTAAGTACCTATGCTATCCCTTCTCATGGATATGTTATGAATACCATTAAAGCATCTATATATTGCTTTATGACCACAGATAATTATAAAGACGCTACACTAATGGCCGTAAATCTCGGTAATGATTCCGATACTACTGCTGCGGTAACAGGCGGCTTATCCGGATTATACTACGGCTTTGATTCCATCCCTGAAAAATGGATTAAAGAAGTCAAAAGGAGCGATGATATAAAAGATCTATGTGATCGTTTAACAGTCGCAATGAATATGTAAAGAAGTTCTTTTATGGAAAAACAATTAAAACAAATAAGTAAATTATTAAGTCTGGTATTACGGCATGAACCAGAACATATAGGTATAACTTTAGATAATGAGGGCTGGACAAAAGTACCCGAACTGATTGAAAAAATTAATAAGAAAGGTATTAACCTGGATTTTGCTACACTGCAGATCATTGTTGATACGAATGATAAAAAGCGCTTTGCCTTTAACGACGATAAAACACTCATCAGGGCCAGTCAAGGTCATTCTGTTGAAGTGGAATTAAATTATAAGCCGGAAATCCCACCAACCGTTCTGTATCACGGAACGGCCATTAAAAATGTACCGGCTATCCGCGAAAACGGTTTACAAAAAATGAATCGGCATCACGTTCATTTAACAGCCAGTGAAGACACCGCTTTAAAAGTAGGACAGCGTCATGGCAAACCAGTTATACTAACCGTTCAGGCATTACTTATGCATGAGCAACAATTTGTATTTTACGTGTCAGACAACGGCGTTTGGCTTACCGACCATGTGCCGGCCGCTTTTATTAATTCTTAATATAACTGACAACTTCACATAGCGCGATGTGCGATCTATAGCCATGACATTCACCCCCTTATAACACCTCATTGCTACTTTATTAGGTATTTATTGGGTATTTGTTGCCCTTTTCATAGGGAAACACCCAGTAAATACCCAACAAAGACCCAACAAGTACCCAACAAAGACCCAACAAAAACCCAACAATATAACCCCTGAACCTTTTTATGCCTCCTATGTTACTTATGCATGTCTCTACAACTCAGCGTACTTGACCAAACACCCATTCGCAAGGGAAGTAATGCAACCCAGGCATTACAGGAATCAATTGAACTGGTACAACTGGCAGACAAGTTGGGCTATACCCGTTACTGGATAAGCGAACATCACAATACTGTTACGCTCGCAGGCGCTGCTCCTGAAGTATTGATAGCGCGACTGGCCGCAGAAAGCAAACGTATCCGTTTAGGGTCAGGTGGAATTATGTTACCCAATCACAGCGCACTAAAAGTGGCAGAAAATTTCCGGCTACTGGAGGCATTATACCCTCACCGAATTGATCTGGGCGTTGGCCGTGCTCCCGGCGGAGATCGGTTAACAGCCAAACTGCTCAACCCTTCCAATACATTTGATCCGCAGGAATATATTGAGCAGATCAGTGATCTCAAAGACTATCTAACCGATTCTCCGGGCCACAATAATGCACAGGGTAAAATACGCGCCATTCCTCAGATAGATACCGTTCCCGACTTATGGATGCTCACCAGCAGCGGTGAAAGCGCTTATCTGGCTGCACATACCGGTATGGCATTAAGCTATGCGCAGTTTATAAACCCCGTAGGCGGCTCTGAAGCTATTACAACATATCGTCAAAGGTTTAAACCATCTGCTCAGTTAAAGGAGCCCAAAGTAAGTGTAGGTGTATTTGCATTCTGTTCTGAAAGTGAACAAAAAGCAGCGCAGGTACAGACTGTTATGGATTACCGCTTACTGAGTTTCGAAAAAGGCCGCTATGATGAAATTCCAACATATGAAGTGGCAAAAAAATATAAATACACAGATAGCGAATGGCAGCGCGTATTATTTAACCGCGAACGCACTATCATTGGAACACCCGATGTGGTAAAGAAAGAAATGGAAATCATGGCCGCTGAATTAGACGTGCCCGAGATCATCATTTCTACTTTCGCCGAAACCAAAGAAGATCGTTTTCGCAGTTATGAATTGCTGTCTGAAATGTTTCAATTAAAAACAATATAGGTAAAAGAACCAGATTGCAAAGGGCGCGATGAATCTCTTAATTTTCTTTTTGATAACTAAGTGGTGTCGTTCCCGTCCACCGTTTAAAGGCCCTGCTGAATGCACTTATTTCGTTATACCCCAGAAAGTATGAAATTTCTTTAACCGGATAATTGCCCGAATTAAGATAATGCAACGCCAATGACTTGCGCACCTCATCGGCTATCTGCTGAAAGCTTATGCCTTCATCTTTTAATTTCCGTTGCAGCCATCGGGTGCTTACATTAAAATTGGCTGCAATTTCTTCCAGCGATACAAGTCCTAAATAAGAATTCGCCATCAGGTAATTATAGATCTTACTTTGATAGCTATGCTCATTTTGTGAATGCGATAGCATACTCACTTTTTTAAGAAGATGGCTTTGCATTTCATAATTATGGGTAAGAATAGGCTCGCTCCAGAACTTATTTTCAAAAGTGATGGAATATTCATCTTTCTTTTTCACCGGACGGCAACGCAGCACTCTTTCATATTCGTTTATGTCGGTAACGCTATAAGGAAACCTTACCGATACCGGTTTTATTTTATTCAGCAACAACCCATCCATTTCATGAATAACAAATACCATAAAGAAATCCATTGTCTGCAGAAAAGAGAAAGACGGTGATTTGGTTTCACTGGCATGTGGAATAAAACGAATGGTAAAGGTTTTATCGGTATGGCTTACTTTTAGCTGAAACAGATCTGTTATCAGATGCGTGAGCTGAGATGAAATTGTTACGGCCTCGCCAACAGTGCTGCTGCTTTTTATAATATCTCCCACTACTCCGAGTGCAGTTAGCTGCATGGATTCACCAAAATGAAGGCCAAACAGTTTGTCGTTACACAGGTGGCTTGCATTTAGCCACAGATCATTTAACTGCTTGGGAGTGGGCTGAAAGTTTTCTTTCTTCTGTAATGTCCGCAAATCAATTCCTGCCAAACCGCATAACTGTTCAGGCAATACATCTCTTTGGGCCGCATAGGCCAGTAAGTTCAATATAAATAATTGCCGGTGATTGCTCATGCTGTAAAGTTACGGCTCACTTTCTTTCCGAAATTATAGTTGTCGCAAAATGGTAACTGATTGTCGTGATATGGTAATGGCCGGCGGATGGGTTGATTATAATTTTACATCGTAATCAGAACAGCATAATCAATCAAATTTTAAAACAATAAAATCAGTTAAAATGGAAACTCAGGCAATGCACATCGTTGGTAGTTTTTTGAAAGCCGTTCAACAGGGAAATAATGAACAGTTAGG
>Ga0105239_10002137_pt1 | contig 25435 bp, 19 predicted proteins | sample KBSC44metaG_FD_92761 | JGI IMG/M metagenome (GOLD analysis project Ga0105239, IMG submission 92761) | Corn rhizosphere microbial communities from Kellogg Biological Station, Michigan, USA - KBS C4-4 metaG | ecosystem: Host-associated > Plants > Roots > Rhizosphere > Soil | place: Michigan, USA...
CAAAAGGATCTTTCCTTCAATTATTACCTGGGCCGTGAATACCCGAAGGGGCTGACCATTGCAAAGCAGCTCGTCGAGCGGCCGGACGCGGACGTGCAGTCCTACCAGATACTGGCCATGCTCTACAAGGCCGTGGACGACAGCAAAGAATGCGAGCGGCTGTATAAGGCGGGCATCAAGCGCTGGCCCCGCAGCGGCGTCCTCTACAGCGAATACGGCGAGATGCTCTGGGCCCGGCAGGACTATAGCGCGATCAGGCAGTGGGAGACCGGCATCAGGGTCGATCCCAATTACTCCTCCAATTATTATTTTGCCGCGAACTATTATTATCTCACCCTTGACAAAGTGTGGGCCATCATCTACGGAGAGACCTTTGTCAACCTGGAAAGCTACAGCAAGCGGACCGCAACGATGAAGGATATACTGACTGAATCCTATAAAAAGCTTTTCGCCGACGTGGACATGACCAAAGGGCAGGATACCAAAAACCCCTTTGTCTCCGCCTGGCTCAACGTGATGAGCAAGCTGGCCTTTACTGTAAAGGACGGCCTCAACGCGGAGACCCTCACGGTCTTACGGACTAAGTTCATTATCAATTGGTTCAATACCTACCCCAGCAATTTCCCCCTGAGGCTCTTCGACTACCAGCGCCAGCTCCTGAAAGAAGGGATGTATGACGCCTACAACCAGTGGATCTTCGGGGCCGCAGGCAACCTCCCGGCATTCCAGGCCTGGACCAACGCCCACAGCGACGAATACAACCGGTTTGTCAATTTCCAGAAAGGCAGGGTATTCAAGCTGCCCGCCGAGGGTCAATACTACCAGACCGAGCCCAAATAGCGAGGCAGGACGTGAAATCGGCCTGGCCCCAACCCGCGTGAACCCCAATCTTCCGGGGATCCCGTCCGGGATTGGTCATTCCTGATAATTTTCCTAATTTGATGACGGATGCGGATCACCCCATCCCTTTAAACTATAGTTATGACCGAACCCAAACGATTGTTCGACTGCATCCAATACAATCTGGACAAAGCCTCGTACCCTGACATGCTGGCCGCAAAAGAAAATGGAGTATGGCAGACCTACAGCACGGCGGAGATCGCAGAGACCGTTGACAGACTGAGCCTCGGCCTTCTCAACCTCGGCATTTCGGGCGGGGACCGCACCCCTGAAGGCGTCGACAAAGTCGGACTAATCGCCAGGAACCGTCCTGAATGGATAATGCTCGACCTGGCCGTCCAGAAGACGGGGGCCGTGCTGGCGCCCATCTACCCTACCATCGCCGTCGCCGAGCTGGAGTTCATCCTGAATGACGCACAGGTAAAGATCGTCTTCGTCAACGACGAAGAGCTGTTCCATAAAGTTTTGAGCATCAGGGACAGGGTGCCGACCCTGCAGGAGATATTCACCTTCGAGCACGTGGCCCGCGCAAAACACTGGAAGGAACTGCTGGTCAAACCAACGCCGGAAGACCGCGACCGGCTGGCCTCCATCAGCGGCAGCATCCGATCGAACGACCTGGCGACCATCATTTACACTTCCGGGACCACGGGCACGCCAAAAGGGGTCATGCTGTCCCACCATAATATCTATTCCAACGTCGAGGCCTGTCTGCCTTGCCTGCCGCGGGGGCCGCTGAGGGTGTTAAGCTTCCTGCCCCTCAATCATATCTACGAGCGCATGCTCACCTATCTCTACCTGTTCAGCGGCACAAGTATCTACTATGCCGAGAGCATGGACACCATCGGGGACAACCTGAAAGAGGTCAAGCCGCAGATGTTCGTGACCGTCCCGCGTCTCCTGGAAAAGGTCTACGACCGCATCATGCAGAAGGGCTCCGAGCTGACAGGGATCAAAAAAAAGCTGTTCTTCTGGGCCCACGGCCTCGCGGCCCGGTATGAGATCAACAAGAATATGGGGGCCTGGTACAACTTTCAGCTATCGCTTGCCAACCGGCTGATCTTCAGCAAATGGAGGGAGGCGCTGGGCAACAATCTCATCTGTATCGCCAGCGGCGGGGCGGCCTGCCAGGTACGGCTGATCCGCATATTTACCGCCGCCCGCATCGCGATAATGGAAGGCTACGGCCTCACCGAGACCTCCCCCGTCATCAGCGTCAACCGGATAGAGGTAAAAGATCGTATGTTCGGCACCGTTGGCCCGATCCTGTCCAATGTAGAAGTGAAGATAGCCGGCGACGGAGAGATACTCTGCAAGGGCCCCAACATAATGATGGGCTACTACAAGCGACCCGATCTTACGGCGGAGGTCATGAGCGATGGCTGGTTCCACACAGGGGATATCGGTGAGATCGTCTCCGGGCGTTTCCTGAAGATCACCGACCGGAAGAAAGAGCTGTTCAAGACCAGCGGCGGGAAATACGTCGCGCCCCTGGCCATCGAGAGCAAGCTGAAAGAGTCGCCCTTTGTTGAGCAGATCATGATCGTCGGTCCGGAGAGGAAGTTTGTGGGCGCGCTGATCGTCCCTGCCTTCCCCTATCTCCAGGAATGGTGCAAACAGCATAACGTAAAGGCAGGCAGCAACGAGGAGATGATCCGCCAGCCGGAAGTGTTGGCCTTCTACAAAGAGGTCGTAGAGAGCTATAATAAAAATTTCAGCCACGTCGAACAGATCAAGAAATTCCAGCTCTTGCCGGCAGAGTGGACGATCGACGCCGGCGAGATGACGCCCAAGCTGAGCCTGCGCCGAAAAGTAGTGACTGAAAAATACCGGACGCTGATCGAAAAGATCTACGCCGAATAAACCCTTCGAACAAACCTTAACAATGAAAAAACACACTGGCCTTCTGGCCCTAGCGCTTTTCGCCCGGATGTTTGCGAGCGCCCAAACACCAACTCCCCTCCCCGCTCATAACTCAGCGCGGACCCCAACCCAATCCCCAGCGCGAGCCACCGTAACGAACGAAGAGGCCCTCCGGCTCGCGCACAGAATTGAAAGCGAGGCTAGTGCAGGCAATCCGGCTACGCTGAGTCATATCATCGATCCCGACCTGCTGGTCGGCCGGATCAGCGAGAAAAGCCCGGTCCTGAAAGAGGAATCGTTCCGCAGGAGTTTCCGCGACGGAGTTGCCGAAAGCATTACCAATTTTGGTCTGCAGGTGGTGAACAATATCAAGGGTGGCGGATATCACCTGCTTCGGGTATACGAATACAAAGGAGCCCGGCACATGCTCTTCCGTCTGCACGACGGCAGCGCCGCTCTCAACTATCACGACTTCATACTTGAAAAGGTCAAAGATTCCGTCAGGGCTTCCGATTGTTATATTTACGTGAGCGACGACTACATGAGCACCACGATGAGCAGGCTGGTGAACACGATGAACGCAAACAATCAAATCAACAATTCTGAGGAGATGAAATTTCTTGCGGGAATGCTCCAGCTATATCAGAAGAAGGACTACGCGGGGATAAAAGAATTTTTTGAAAAGGGAGATGCCAAAATGAAAGATGACAAGGGCATGTATCTCATCTATGTCCTTTGCTGCAAAAAGGTCGATGTGGAAAAATACCAGGAGGTGCTGGAGCACTACATCACTCATTTCCCCGACGCCGCCAGCGGCTATCTGATGATGATCGACCTTTACTATACGAAGAAGGATCCTGTTAAAGGGCTTGTGGCGGTAGAAAAGCTGGACAGCCTGATCGGTAAGGACCCCTTCCTGGATTATTACAGGGGCAGGTGCTACGATATGCAGGGAAAAAGGGCGGAGTCCATTAAGTGTTTCGAGACAACCTACCGGCTAGACCCTACCTTCGAAAGAAATACTATCCGGCTTATAGTTGCCTATGCCGCGAACAAGGAGAACGACAAGGCAAAGACCGTTATCGGCGAATACAAAAGATCGCCGGTCTTCGCGCAGGAAAACCTCGACGCGGTGTATAAGAGGTTTCCCGACCTGAAATAGGCGCGGCGCCGCGAGTCGGTCCCCGGACCCCGGCTGCGCCACGCGGCGATTTTACTTCCCCGGTCAGATCTTCTCCTTAAATGTAAGCATCTGCCATTTCCCGTTGCCGACTATCAGGAAGAGTATCAGCAGCAGCAGCGTGATCACGGGCAGCAGCACAGCGGAAAAAGGCCGGTAGAGATCGTTATTGACAAAAAAGATAGCCCCGATCAGTATAGGTATTTGCAACAGGCACGCAAATCGGGTGAGTACGCCCATGATCAGCAAAATGCCCCCAAGTATATGAGCAAAAGCGATATAATTGCTCATCATCATGGATGAAAAAGACCCGAAAGACATTCTGTTGGTAATAAGTGTGAGCATGGTCCCCATGTTCATCAGGAAGTCAATTCCTTTATAGCAGAGGAATACGCCCAGAAAGATGCGTACGATATCAAGCCATTGCGGATGATGGGTGTCCCCCCAGTGTTCTACACGTTGTACGAGGTTCATATAGCATCGTTTTTGATTATGAGAGACCCTTTCGGGGCCTCAGAAGAAAAGAGCTTCTACCCTAATATAATAAAAAAAAGAGACCCCGCCAAGTGGCGGGGCCTGATATGATGGGGCGGCGGGGCCGCGTGGTCCCCCCGGTCTGGATTGCCAGATCAATATCCCGGGTTCTGGATGACATTTGGATACAGGGGCAGGAAGGCTTGCGGCAGGGGCAGCAGGCTGCTCATTCCCGGCTTAAATCCGTTAGCGCCAAGAATGGCCTGGGCGTTACCCCAGCGGTTGAGATTGATAAACCGGTCGCCCTGCCGATAGGTCTCCATCTGCCAGGCATTCTGGAGAGCAGCCAGTCCATCCGAAAGGCCACTGAAAGACGTTGACTGTCCCCTGCGGGAGAGAAGGAGATTGATATCTGCCGATGCGGTCGAATAGTTGGCCAGATACAGCTGCGCCTCTGCGTCCATCAGCAGTATCTGTCCATACCGGATCACCGGAACGACCTGCACAGTGGTCGAGGGGAATACACCGCTATACAGCCAGTTAAATTGCGGCGTAATGGTCGAGAAGGTGGGAATCCAGATCGTCTCGCTGTTGGGACCCGCGGCAAACCAGGAGTTGAGCGCGCCCAGGCTATAGCTGCCCGAGCTGATGATCGCCTGTGTATAGGTGGCCACGGCGGCATAGTCCTTCTTCCAGAGCGCCGCCCTCGCCATCAGGGCCCTGGCTGCAGACTTCGTGAGCCCGACATTGCCGTCGCCGCGTGTCACGGGAAGGTCTGCCGCTGCGGCGGTAAGGTCGTTGATGATATAGGTATACACTTCGTCTGTCGAGCTGCGGCTTGCACCGGGATATAGGACCGGCCGCATATCACGCTGGATGGGCAGACCGCCGAAATAGCTCATGAGCTCCAGGTAGAAAAATCCTCGCATACCGCGGGCCTGCGCGATAAGATCGGCTTTCTGGTCGGCAGGCATGTCGCTGATATTTGGCACGTCGTTGATGATGCGGTTCAGGTTGCCCAGCTGGGCATAGGTAGAGATAAAGGCGCTTTGTATCTGTATGGTCGACGGCGTGAACGAAAAATTGTCAAAAGGACAATAGCTCGCCGAGGAAGAGCAATTGGCGTCATCGCTGAGTACTGCATCCATAGCGAGGAAATAGCCGTAAGAAGTGGTAAAGATGCCATAGACGCCGGCGAATACCCCCTGGACGTCGTTGGCGCTCCGCATCGGTTTGGTGACATAGCCCATAAGAATGGTCTTCTCTGCTGATGCATCTTTGGCGGCCTGGACCTGGAGGGCGGGAACTGTCACCATATCGTTCTGGTCGACCTTACCATCGGCATTGACGTCCTTCCAGACGAAATTGCCGTTTGCATCCACCGAATCTGTAGTAAAACCAATAAAGGCGCCGTTGATCTGTTCGTTAAAGTAGTTCAGTACATTGTTCACATCCCCTTTGGCTGCTACCACATAGTAGCTGCCCGCTCTGATCCCGTTGAAGGTAGCCACTCCGCTGGCATTGGTAGTCACGGTATACAGCGCCTTGTTGCCGCCGGCATAGTCGGCCTGGGTGGCGTACAGCGAGACAGTAGCGCCGGAGGACAGCACGCCTTTCGGCTGGGAAGCCGACCATTGGGAGGCATCCCAAACGGTAAACGACACCGGGGCGGCCGCATTCAACAGCCGTGCCGCACCATAGATGATAAAATTCGTACCCATGTACGGGGTCGTCACATTGATGGTAATGCCATTCACCTGAACGATACCGCCATTAACGGTGATGGTCAGGGTCTTTCCGCTGAGCGTCGTCAGGGTCTTGCCGGCGGTAAGGTCCGCTGCCTTTAAAAGACCTTTTACAATGTAGTCCTTCAGAACCGAAGAGTCGGGTAGCATTTCGCTGGTCGGGGCGGCGCTTCCGCCGAACGCGCTGTTGGCAGGGGCGAAGATGGTCACTCCACCTGAGACGTCCTGGTCACCCAGTGTAGAGGTCTTGAAGGCGCCGTTAAAATCACTCAGGGAGTCGGTTGCCGATAGCTGTTTGCCGATGGCGGCTGATACATCGGAACCTGTAGGCGGAGGCGGGGTGCTGGTCTTGTCCTTCTTCGAACAGGCAGCAAATAATACTACGGATAGGGCTAACAGATAGTAGTTTTTCTTCATAAGTTTTTATAGGATTGAGTACGGACTTAAACGTTTTAGCCGCGGTGCAATTGTCCGGTGGCAACGATAATTTGTGGCCCCGCATCGGAACGCGTGGCCATCGCGGGAACCGTGACCAATATGGGAATTCGCGTCACCGATAATTCCGTATCAGTCGTCCCAGGGTCTTTAAACCCTCCTCAACCTCCACATCCCATGGTCGCGCATAGCTGATCCTCAAATAGTTGGAAAAGTTCGGCTGCGCCGAGAACAGCTGACCGGGCGCCACCGAGATGCCGTGCTTCAGCGCCTCCTGATAGAGGCGATAAGCATTGATCTTACGGTCAAGCTCAACCCAGAGCACAAAGCCACCCTGCGGACGTGAGATTCGCGTGCCCTCGGGGAACCAGGTCATTATCCCTTGTAAATAACGTAGACACTGCGTATGCAGCGCCTTCCGCAGCCGTTTGAGGTGATACTCATACCGGCCGATGCCCAGGAAATGCGCCATGGCCGCCTGGGTGAGCGAAGTGCCGGTGACCGTATGGATCATTTTCGTACGCAGCACTTCCTGGGTGAACCTCCCGGCAAGCGTCCAGCCGATGCGATAGCCCGGGGACAGCGACTTGGACAGCGAGCTGCAATAGAGCACCCATCCCTCTCTGTCAAAAGACTTGCAGGTTTTAGGACGGTGCTTGCCAAAATACAATTCCCCATAGATATCGTCCTCGATAAGGGGTATCTGGTGGTTGGTGATCAGCTTCACCAGCTGCTGCTTCCTGTCGTCGGGCATACAGGCGCCGACGGGATTGCTGAAATTGGTCACGAAGACGCAGGCCTTTATGGGGAACTGGGTGATCAGCTTTTCGAGACGCGCGGGATCGATACCCGTCAACGGGTCGGACGTTATCTCCAGCGCCTTCAGGCCGAGGCTTTCTATCACCTGGAAGATGCCGAAATAGGTGGGATTTTCTATTGCTACCGTATCGCCGGGCCTGGTCACCGCCTTCAGACACATGACTACAGCCTCCATACAACCTGCCGTGACGACTACTTCATCAGCTGCAAACTTCCCACCCCAGTGAAAGGCGAGACGGGCGAGTTGTCGCCTCAGCTCTGGATTCCCCTGCGAGTGCTCATACTGGATGCCGTGGTGTTCTGATTCGCGCAGCGCATGGGTCATCGATTTATTCAGTCTGGCCGCCGGCAACAGAGAGGTGGGTGGCGCGGCGATGGAAAAGTTCACCAGGTCCTGTGCCGAGATGTTCTTATACACGGCGGCGATCATCTCTCTTATGCTCACGTCGCTCGCCACGGGCTCGGGTTCCGTGCTGCCGGGCAGGCCGGGCATCCGGCGGAAGTTAAAGCGTACATAGTATCCCGATTTAGGCCTGGCCTCTACCAGCCCTTTTCCTTCGAGGTGATAATAGGCCTGGAAGGCCGTGCCCATGCTGATGCCATTTTCTTCGCTCAGCATCCGCACGGAAGGAAGCTTGTCGCCGATCTTCAGTATGTCGTCGGCGATCATCTTCTCCAGCCCTTCGGCGATCTGAAGATAGAGGTGGTCTGCGCCGGCAGGTCTTTTCTTTTGCATGGCTATTTTCAATCTGATCTAGTCAAAAATACAAAATCTGCATCTGTTTTTTTACCGGAATATTCGGGAAATTTGTTCTAAAATCAACCGTTATGAATTTCATCAGCGATATGCACATCCCTGTGCGCAGGACCCCTCATTCCCGTATCCATGAGGTCGACTGGGGCAATCCCGAGCTGGGGCAGTACAATTCGGATCACATGCTCGTCTGCGACTATTCCGAGGGTCACTGGTTTGGCCCCGAGATCATGCCCTTCGGACCTTTCTCCCTCCTGCCGACCACGCTAGCCTTCCACTACGGACAGACCATCTTCGAGGGAATGAAGGCCTTCCGGACAGTGGATGGGAGAGTACATATCTTCCGGCCCGGGAAGCACTACGAACGGTGGGTGAAGTCTGCCGAAAGACTCTGTATGCCGGTGGTCTCTTCGGAAGTATTCATAGAGGGCATGCGCCGCCTGGTGCAGCTCGACAGGGAATGGGCGCCGGGCAGCGCCGGCGGTGCGCTGTATATACGCCCCTTCCAGATAGCCACTGATTTCCGGCTCAAGCTAAAGATCGCAGACAGCTATCGGTTTGCCATCGTCTGCTCACCCGCGGGCAACTATTTCTCGCGTCCGGTACGGGTGAAGGTCGAACGCGAACACGCCCGGGCCGTCAAGGGTGGAACCGGCTATGCCAAATGCGGCGGCAACTATGGCGCGTCCCTGTATCCCACGCAGATGGCGAAGGCAGAGGGTTACGACCAGGTATTGTGGACGGATGGGGTTTCTCATCAATATATCGAAGAGTCGGGGATGATGAATGTCTTCTTCGTCATCGACGGTGTGCTCGTCACTCCGCCGCTGAACGATACCACGCTCGATGGGGTGACGAGGGACAGCCTGCTGGTCCTCGCCTCGGCTGCAGGGATCCCCGTAGAGGAAAGGTCCGTTAGCGTTGACGAGCTGCGCGAAGGTCTCGAACGCGGGCGCGTGCAGGAAGCCTTTGGCGCCGGCACGGCAGCGGTCATCTCTCCCATCTGGCAGATCGGCATCGACGGCAGGGACTATACGATACCGGTCAGCAGGGACGGCAGCAGCATGGGGCTCGAGTTAAAAGAGGCGCTGGATTCCATCCGCTATGGCCGGACCGATGATCCCTATGGCTGGAACTATTATGTATAATCCCGGGTTCGGGACGCGCATCCACGGCAAAAATTTTCCGGCCTCAGCCATTAAATAGCTACCTTGATGGTAGAATGGAAAAAGAGAGACTTAAGACACCCGACTGGAAACTATGGGGGCCGTATCTGTCCGACAGACAGTGGGGTACGGTCAGAGAAGACTACAGCGCCGACGGACAGGCATGGACCTTTACTTCGCACGATATGGCCTCCAGAAAGTCCTGGAGATGGGGCGAGGAGGGCATCGCCGGCATTTCGGACAAGCGGCAGCGGCTTTGCTTTGCTGTTAGCCTCTGGAACAAGAAGGACCCGATCCTCAAGGAAAGGTACTTCGGCCTCACCGTCAACGAGGGAAATCACGGAGAGGACGTGAAGGAGCTATACTACTACCTCGACTCCTCCCCGACCCATTCCTATATGAAGATGCTCTACAAGTACCCCCAGGAAGCATTCCCCTACGAATGGCTCGTGCAGGAGAACAAGCGTCGGACGAGGTCGGAGCCTGAATTCGAGCTGATGGACACCGGCCTTTTCCACGACGATAAATACTTCGACGTCTTTGTAGAATACGCGAAGGCCGACATGGAAGACATCCTTGTCCGGATCACGGTGCACAACCGTGGGCGAAACGCAGCACCATTGAACATCCTGCCTACTGTCTGGTTCCGCAATACCTGGAGCTGGGGCCACGACGACTACAAGCCGGTAATGTTCTCCTCCAACGAGGGAAATATCCTCATGGAACACTACGAGATAGGTGACTATACGCTATATGGTGATGACATGGACCTGGGCCTTTTCTGCGACAACGAGACCAATTATCACAAGCTCTATGGGACCGACAACAGAAGCCAGTATTGCAAGGACGGCATACAGGAATACCTGATCAATGGCGACGAGAACGCCATCAACTATCTGCAGGGCACCAAGGCAGCATTCAACTACGACAAGATAATTCCCGGCGGCGGGTCGGAGACCATTCGCCTGAGACTGGCAAAAGGCAGTAACCCGAATCCGTTCAGGGATTTTGACGAGGTCTTCGCCGATCGGGTAAAGGAGACGGATGCCTTCTATGCCGATATACAAAAGGATATAAAAGACGAAGACGAGCGTCGCGTACAGCGTCAGGCGTTTGCAGGGATGCTCTGGAACAAGCAGCTCTACTACTACAATGTAGACGAATGGCTGAAGGGCGATCCCGCTCAACCGCCGCCACCGTCCGAACGCTGGAAGGGCCGCAATTATGAATGGCGGCACCTCAAGAACAGCAATATCATCTCCATGCCCGACAAATGGGAATACCCCTGGTATGCGGCGTGGGACCTGGCCTTCCATTGTATCATCTTCGCGCTCATCGACGCCGACTTCGCCAAGCACCAGCTGCTGCTGCTGACGCATGACTGGTATATGCACCCCAACGGACAGCTGCCCGCCTATGAGTGGGCCTTTGGGGACACCAATCCACCGGTGCATGCCTGGGCCGCATACAGGGTCTATGAGATCGACAAGCACGAGAACGGGGGGCAGGGCGATATAACGTTTCTGGAAACCGTTTTTCACAAGCTCCTGCTCAACTTCACATGGTGGGTCAACCGAAAGGACGCCGAGGGGAACAATATCTTCGAAGGCGGCTTTCTCGGGATGGACAATATCGGGGTATTCGACCGCAACATGCATCTTCCAGGAGGAGGACGGCTCGAGCAGGCGGACGGCACCAGCTGGATGGCCTTCTACTCGCTGAACCTGATGGGGATGGCGCTGGAGCTTTCGCAGATGAACCCGGTCTACCAGGACATGGCCAATAAGTTCTTTGAGCACTTCCTGCACATCGCCCAGGCCATGGCCAGCATGGGTACGAATATCGACGGGCTCTGGGACAAGGAAGACGAGTTCTATTATGATACGCTGCGGTTGCCGGGAGATAAGAGTATCCGCATGCGCATACGTTCGCTGGTCGGCCTGGTGCCGTTGTTTGCCGTCGAGGTCATCGACGACGAGCTCCTGCAGTCGCTGCCGGAATTTGGCAAGCGGCTAAAATGGCTGCTCGAACACCGCCCCGATCTGGCGGCGCTGGTATCCCGCTGGCACGAAAAAGGTTCGGACGAGAAGCACCTTCTGTCACTGCTGAGGGGGCACCGCATCAAGCGCATCCTCTATCGTATGCTGGACGAGACCGAATTTCTCAGCGATTACGGGGTCAGGTCAGTCTCCAAATATCACGAGCAGCATCCCTATGAGTTCAATGTGGACGGGGCGGTGCTTACGATCAAATACACGCCGGCGGAGTCCAATGTGCCCCTGTTTGGTGGCAACTCCAATTGGCGCGGACCCGTCTGGATGCCGGCGAACTTCCTGGTTATCGAAGCGCTGCAACGTTTTTATCACTACTACGGGGACGACTTCAAAATAGAATACCCGACGGGTTCCGGCAAATACCTCAACCTCGAGGAGATCAGCGAGCGGCTGTCGCAGAGGCTGTCGAAGATATTCCTGCGGGATGAAAAGGGACACAGACCCGTATTTGGCGACAACGAGAAGATGCAGCAGGACCCGCATTTCAAGGACTATCTACTGTTCTTCGAATATTTCCACGGCGACAACGGAAAGGGCCTGGGCGCCTCCCACCAGACGGGTTGGACGGGGCTCGTCGCCAAACTACTGATGCCGCGGATGCCGGCTCATTGAGAGGCCGGCGGCGGCTAACCCCTGAGTTCCGCGGATCCGATCATTAATCCAACTCCGAGAGCGCGATCAGGCGTCCGATACTCTCCGCTGTCCGGGAAAGATTGGCAGCAGTATTCTCCAGCGCCGCCGCCAGGTCGGAAGGTCCATTCCCGATAGCCAGCAACACGTCAAAATACTTCTTTAGGTCAGGGCTTGGTGCCAGCGGCACCTTTCCTGCAAGGCCGATCACGATGATGCCCATCTTTTTTGCGCGGACCGCCACTCCCATCGGCCCCTTGCCCTGAAGGGTCTGCTCGTCGATGCTCCCCTCTCCCGTGATAACAAGATCCGCCTTTGCAAGCGATTGATCGAAGCCTGTAATGTTCAGGAAATAGTCGATGCCACCGACAAGCGTTGCGTTGAGCAGGCCATATAGCCCGGCAGCAGCGCCACCTGCAGTCCCTCCATATTTTATTTTTCTCATGTCCCGCCCCGTCGTCTTCGCGATCACTTCCGCAAGGCGGGTAAGACAGGCGTCCAGCTGTTGCACTGCGGCTGGCGTAGCGCCTTTCTGTGGCCCATAGACGGCGGCTGCGCCGGAGACTCCCAGCAGTGGGTTGTCCACGTCGCAGAGCACGACGATCCCGCACTGGGCGAGGCGGGTATCGAGCTGGGTTATGTCGATGCTGTCGAGCAGGGCCAGCGCAACGGGGAGGCCAACCAGGGGTGCGCCGTGTTTGTCGAGAAAACGGGCTCCCAGGGCCTGGAGGATGCCGACGCCTCCGTCTACCGTTGCAGAGCCACCCATTCCAATGACGATGCGGCGCGCACCCTTATCCAGCGCCGCGCGCACAAGTTCCCCGGTGCCGGTTGATAACGTATGCAGTGGATCAAGCTCCGTACTTTCAAGCAGCCGAAGCCCCGAGGCATTGGCCATCTCGATAAGCGCGGTCTCTCCGGCGGCGGTGTTCGCAGCCGCGGTGTTCGCATGAACCAAACCAAACCAGGTAGTAACAGGCCTTCCCAGCGGGTCCCGGACCGTAACCTCGAGCCGTTCCGCACCGAGCCGCGCAGCGATAAGGTCGATCGTGCCGTCACCACCATCGCCAATGGGGAAAGATTCGGAGGTAATGCCGAGTCCGCTGGTGGCGAGCCCTTCCTGGATGGCAGCCGCGGCAGCCGCAGCGGACAGGCTGTGTTTAAATGCGTTGGGCGCTATGAGGAAATGAGGGGTCAATTAAATATTTTTATGGCCGGCATCTCGACGGTAAATCGGGTTCCGTTGGTCTCGTCGGAAAGGACAAAGATGGTGCCCTTATGCAGTGCGATGATGCGCTGGGCCAACGCCAGGCCGAGACCAAAACCCCGGGTGTTGCCGGTGCCGGAGCCCCGGTAAAAGGGCTGGAATATCTGGGGGATGTCCTCGGCGGCTATGACGCTGCCCTTGTTGACGACCTGGATAAAGATCTTATGATGCGAGAACGTCAGGTCGACGGCGACCGACTTGTCGGGGGAATACTTACAGCCGTTCTCGATCAGGTTCTTGAGCGCGATATATAATAGCTCGCTGTTGCCAAAGACGACAAAATCTTTTTCGTCTTCCGGGAACTCGCCGAACTCGAGGTCGACGCTGTATTCCGAATTCAGCTTCTTCACGTCGGCCATCGCCCTGAGAAGCACTTCGTCCACGCGAACCTCGTTCAGCTCGATGCCGCCCTGCGAGCCGGTCTTGGCTATTTCAAGCAGGCTCTTGGTGAGCATTCGCATCTGGGTAACATCCTCACGAACGGAGAAGAGCACTTGCTTATATTCGTCGGCGGAGCGGTCCTTCTGGAGGATGACCTCTACCTGGCTGGACACCGAGGTCAGCGGTGTCGATAGCTCGTGCGAGGCGTTGGAGATAAAGCGCCGCTGGATGGCAAAGGCCTCCTGCAGCCGTCCCAGCAGGTCGTTGAACGTGTTGGCCAGCTGGCTCATCTCGTCCTGTCCGGTGCCAGCGCGTATCCGGTGGGAGAGGTCGAAGGATGATATCTCTTTTACCTCGCGGATGATCAGCGCGATGGGACGTAGCAGCTGCTGGGCGAAGAGGAAACTTATCGTTGCGGTCAATAGCACCCCGAGGACAAGGCTTATCACGAGTATCTTGTTCAGCGTTTCCACTCTCTCAAGTCCGTCGTCGTCATGTCCGGCAACGACGACGATAAAATCCCTTTTTCCGGCGTGCCGGTGTATCGCTACCGCTTCCAGGTTGTCGAGCATGAAGTGTATCTCTCCTTTTGTACGGGCGGCTTCCAGCTGTTCGGGCGACACGGTCAGATGACGACGACCCGGCATATCGAACAGGTAGAGCACCTTTCCTTCATCGGTGTAGATGCCGATGCTGCGCGAGGCGACCGTACCGACGGTGGAGGCGGTATCGATGCGGTGCATAAACCCAAAGGCGCTGTCGCCCATCAGCGAGTAGAGCTGCATGTTATAGACAGCGCGCGCACGAAGGCGCTTTTCGAATACCTGCTTGCGTTCGAGCTTTGCGAAATAGTAGACCGAGCCGGTCAGCAGCGAAATGATAGCTGTTACCAAAAGAGTGAACAGCAGCATTATTTTATAGCGGATCTTCATGGGTTCTCCTTGAGCACATAACCCATCCCCACTTGGGTATAGATGAGCTTGGACGAAAAATCCTTCTCTATTTTCTTCCGCAGGAAGTTGACATACACATCGATCACATTCGTCTTCGTATCGAAGTCGATATCCCAGACATTCATGGCGATGTCGATACGGGAAACAACCTTATTCTTGTTGCGGATAAAATATTCGAGCAGCTGAAATTCCTTCGCCGTGAGGGGAATATTCCTGCCTTCGCGGGAGACCTCTTTGCTGTCCAGGTTCATGACGAGGTCGGCGACCTTGAGGACGTTCGAGCCGGCGGCTGGCTGATGGTGGAGCCGTTTCAGGAGGGCCCGGATGCGGACCAGCAGCTCCTGGAAATCGAAGGGTTTGACGATATAGTCATCAGCGCCGGCCTCGAAGCCTTCTATCTTGTCCTCGGTCGTGTTCATGGCCGTGAGCATGATGACGAGGATGTCCTGGTTGACGGTGCGGATGTGGCGGGCCAGCTCATAGCCGTTCATCAGGGGTAGATTTATATCGAGGATGGCCAGGTCATAGGCGCCGGTGTCGAAGAGCTTGCAGCCTATTGCGCCGTCGTAGGCTACATCGACCTCATAGTGCTGCTCTGTCAGTCCCTTTCGCAATGATTCCGCTATCTTCTTTTCATCTTCAACGAGTAATATCTTTGTGTCTGCCATAATAAGTCTTCTGTGTGAATGGCCCTAAATTTACCAGTTCTCCGGTGGAAAGGTGTTAATTACCGATTAAAATGTGCCGGAAAAACTTTCGGCACGGATATGATTAAACCGATTTAGCAAAAATTGGTTCCGATTGCGAAAAAAATACTTCCGTCCGCCTTGCAATATGCCAAAAAAAAGTGTAAATTTTGTAACTCTTCACCCAGACATACATCCCCGTAAACCGCTCAGATTTGGGACGGCAAGGGAGGCCAAACCTAGAAACAACGATTACAGCCATTAGGAAGCGTACCCTACCGGAAGCGTTTTTTAAAATCTAAAAAAGGGGGTTGCTATGAAACTTCGCGAGTCGCCTTTCATCAACAGGCGTAAAAAAACGATCGAGTTTTATGTTCATCACGTAAATTCCACATCCGCAGCCCACATTGCACTTGCAGGCACGTTCAATCATTGGGCTCCGGACGAGTTACAGATGAAGCCGGCCAGAGATGGTTTCTGGAAGATCTCTATCCCCATGTTGCCCAAGGGCAAGTATTATTACAAGTTTTGCATCGACGACAGAATGTGGATGGAGGATATCGAAAATCCTCTTCGCGAGCCGGACGGTGTAACAGGGTTCAACAGTGTGCTAACTGTGTAGCAGTATTAGTAAGTACTAGAAAATGATGAAAAAAAGCAGGTTCTGTCGAACCTGCTTTTTTTCTTAAGCCTTGTTGTAGATCTTGTATACAGGCTCCCTTATCGCATCACCCTGGTCGCTACAGATGAACGCCAGCAGGTCGGCGATCTGCTCCGCCTTGACCCATGCCGCGGGATCGGCGTCGGGCATGCTCTGCCGGTTGACGGGCGTATCGATCGTCGAAGGCACCACGACAGAAGCCACCACATTCTTTCCCTTTGCCGAAGCATTCAAAAGACCGGCCAGCTCGAACAGCAGGGACTTGCTGAGAGCATAAGCCAGCGCCCCCTTCCCCTGCTCGGGCTTCAGCGCCGGGCGGGCGCCGATAAAGACCAGCCGTCCATAATCATTGTCCAGCATGTGCTGAAAAAGGATGCGGGAGGCATAGTAGGCCGTTTCAAAATTGAGGGCATACATCTTCTTCAGGGCTGGCCCGTCGGTGGCGGAAATATCACCCATGGCGAAGCCGCCCGCCAGCATCAGCGCGCCGTCGATGCTGCCAAACAGCTCAACCGCCTCTTCCATGAAGTCCTCAACCGCCGTCTCATTCGTCAGGTCGACCGACCGCAGTTCGAAATTATCGTGTGACGCCGCAAATCCCAGGTGCGTCCCTGAATGGTCGACAGCGATCACCTTGTGTCCTTCATCCAGGAATTTTTTCACGGTAGCAGCGCCTAAAGCTCCGTTGGCGCCCGTGATAAGAATGTTTTTAGCCATATACCAAAGAATTATTTTGAGAGTAGCACGTCCAGCATCTTATCCGCCACCAGCTGATTGCCGGCCTCGTTGAGATGGACCCTGTCCAACGTGAGGATGCCGGATTCCTTGTTGCCTGGATTATTGCTGAGCTCATAGGTATGGAATATCTCGCGGAGGTCGACCAGGCCACAGTGCCATTTCTGGGCGAGATTGCGGACGATCTGGGAGTAGGCGTTCAAGTCGCCGTCCTGCTGGTTCGTAAAGTCGGTCTTCTCACCGATGACGGCGGGAGTACAGAGAATAACCCGGATATGCTTGTCCAGCAGCTTGTTGATGATCGCCGTATAGAATTTCTCGAATTTGTCTGCGTCGGTGCCGGTGCCAAAAGAGGTCTTGTGCCACACGTCGTTGACGCCGATCCATATAACGACAATGTCCGGATTCTGGGACAGGACGTCATCATCCATGCGCAGGTAGAGGTCATAGATCTTGTTGCCGCCGATACCCGCCCCAATCAGCTCGTAGTCGGAGATACCCTTTTTCGCCAGGGCGTCTTTCATTTTCACGATATAGCCACCGGGTTTGGCGCCGGCCTGGGTTATAGAGTCGCCAAAGAAGATCACTTTCTGGGTTTTTCTGAAGGTCATGGAAGAAACGATGGTCATAATAGTAAGGAGGGACATGACTACCGTGAGACGGGCAGAGAATCGCATTGTTTTTCTTTTTTCAAACCTACGTCAATTTGGCGAAACTTCCGTTGCCGGCGACACGGCGTCCGGCGTCAATCCTCCTGCGTCAGGCTTCCGGCGCCAGCCTCCTCATTATTTCCATACAGGCCCGCCCATTATGATAGGGACATTTCCAAAACCCGGCCTTGTCCTGCCCGGGCATAGGCCCATGGTCTTCATCTACCCCCCAGAACCATTCGCCGCGGGCTGCGCGGATATATTGTTTAACAAACTTCCAGCTTCCCACCGACCGCTGCCACCAGATAGGGTCGTCGCTGAGCTGCCAGGCATGGAAAAAGCCTACCATCGCCTCGGCCTGCGGCCACCAGTGTTTCTGGCGAACGAGCCCGCCACCTTCTTCTTCATACCACAATCCGCCATCCGTGTCGAGTCCTTCTGCGGCCGCGGAAGCCAGCCGCAGGGCCAGCTCCGCGGTCTTGTCTATCCAATCCCCGTCCGCGATGACCCAGGCGGCCTCATGCAACAGCCACGCCGCCTCGATATCATGACCATACGACACCAGGGCCGAGCGGGGCATCCAGTCCTCACTAAAAAAAAGAGCCAGGTGACCGGAAGGGCCAATAATATACTTTTCAAACACGTGCAGCAGCTCGCGTATACGTCCCAGCAGCCGCGGCTCACTCCAGGCCCTGTACAAATTCGCATAGGCCTCAAGGACATGAAGATGGGTATTCATAGTCTTGGGGTCGCCCTGGTCCTTCCCGCTGAGGCGGGGATCATCCAGCCGGGACCAGTCGCGGGCAAAAGCCTCATAGTATCCTTTCCGGCGTGGGTCGAAGCTATGTTTCTCGATCAGCTCCCACAGGGCGATCGCCTGGTCGAGCGCCGCGCTTTCCCCCGTCGCCAGGTAGTATTCGGTAAGGCCATAGAGCGTGAATGCCTGTCCGTATATCTGTTTGCGCGTGTCCAGCGGCTGCCCCCATGCATCGAGGCTCCAAAAGGCGCCGCCATATTCCTTGTCCAGGAAATGATCCGACACATACTTATAAGCCAGGTCCGCCATCACGCGATAGATCCGCTGTTCCGTATGGCGCCAGGCCGCGCTGAAGGTCCATAGGATACGACTATTGAGGACCTGTCCCCTCGGCGCCTCCGGGTGGGGCTGGTCATCCTCGTCTATCCGGCCGATAAAACCGCCATTACCTGAGTCAGGGGTACGATCCATCCAGTAGCGCAGTATCGCGCTGAGCTCGCTCTCTACCTCCGCCCTGTATTCGGCCGCGTTCATTTTGTTTTTTCTTTTTTTGTCTCTGTCGCCCTGGGCGACACCTGCGCCATATATTCTTTATTCTTATCGATCAGCTGCTGCAGCGACTCTACAGAGGCGGCAGAATGCAGCCCATCCTCCGGTGTATTCACCACATAGTCGAGCAGCTGTTCGATCGTCGTCGTCGCCACGTGCATGCGCGTGTCGGACGAAGCATAGTAGACATACACCGTCCCATCCTCATCGGCGATCCATCCATTGGAGAATACCACATTAGACACATCCCCTACCCTCTCCTTGCCTCTGGGTGCGATAAAATATCCTCCGGGTCTGTAGATGACGCGGGTGAGGTCATTGAGGTCGGTCATAAACACATATAATGTATAACGAAGTCCCGCAGCCGTATTCCGGACACCATGTGCGAGGTGAAGCCAGCCCAGCGGCGTCCGTATGGGGGCAGGGCCGAGGCCGTTCTTGGCCTCATTGACGGTATGATAGATGCGGGGATCGATGATCGTCTCATTCCCGACTACTGCCCGCGTGATCGAGTCCGCGAGGCCAAAGCCGATGCCGCCGCCTGATCCCGCGTTGATAAAGCCGTCCTGGGGCCGGGTATAGAAGGCGTATTTCCCGTCGACAAACTCCGGGTGAAGGACGACGTTGCGCTGCTGGGGGCTCTTGGTCTGCAGGTCCGCCAGTCTTTCCCAGCAGACCAGGTCCTTCGTCCGCGCAATGCCGCACTGTGCGATCGCCGCCGACTGGTCCGTGGGCGGCGCGTCAGGATCCCGGCTCTCCGTGCAGAATAGCCCATAGATCCAGCCGTCCTCGTGCCGCGTAAGCCGGATATCATAAAGGTTCGTCTCCGGACCGCCCGAGCCCGGCATATGGACCGGCGAGTCCCAGAAACGGAAGTTGTCTACCCCATTCGGACTTTCCGCGATCGCGAAAAAGGATTTCCTGTCCCAGCCCTCGACGCGGGCCATGAGGACATATCGGCCATTCCACTTGATGGCCCCGGCATTAAAGACGCCATTGATGCCAAAACGTTCCATCAGGTAGGGGTTCGATCGCTCATTGAGGTCATATCTCCAGAAAAGGGGGGTATGGGCCGCGGTCAATACGGGATGTTGATAGCGGAGAAAGATGCCATTACCCGGCAGGAGGCCCTCGTTACGCCGATGGATCAATTCGTCGTAGTCTTCGTTGAGCCGTGCCAGTCTTTTCGTAAAACGATGTTTCATCATGTGCTGTTTTATTAAACATTAACCGGACTCCGTCCGATTTGCACCTTCCCGAGCCCTGCGAAGGGAACGAACGTTCCCGAGCCTTGCGAAGTTCTCCCCCAGGGCCGAGGCGTGCAGAAATTAGTATTCATTGAGTCTGTCCCACCAGGTCTTTTTGAGGACCAGTATGATGGTCACAAGAAGGGCTACCGTTATCAGCAGCGGCATCTTCAACCACAAAACGATATACATGGGCAGCAGGGTAAGACATAATTGTCCGACAATACCCAATACGATATTCAGCAGGCTTCGCCGGAAATTCTCGTTGCCGGCGAATCCCGGATCTTCGGCAACCACCAGCCGGTGTACCGGTCCCCACAATCCCCAGGGCCGCACGTTCCGATAGAAAGACATAAGAGTGGCGGTGTCTGTGGGCGGGGTGGCATACGAGCCGAGGATCGACCCGGCCATAGAAAGCAAAAAGAGAACAGGCCAATAATAAAGGTCAAGTCCGTGCAGGAGGTCAAAGGACTTCAGAACGGCCAGCGCGATTGCAGGCAGAATGCCGGCCAGCATACCCCAGAAAAAGCCGCTGGCATTGAACCTCCACCAATGCCATTTCAGCATATTGGCGGCGACATAACCCCCATAGAGCCCGCTGACTATCCACTGTAGTATCGTGTTCACATCCTTCACAAAGAGCCCCAGGACTATGCCGGTGGTCACGACGACGAGACCCGCGAGATAGTTCATCGAGATGACCTTTCGGTTGCTGGCGCCGGGGTTGACATACTTCAGATAGATATCGTTGACCAGGTAGGCCTGTGCGGCGTTGAGCGTCCCAGAGAAGGTGCCCATAAAGGCGCCAAGCAGCCCCGTCAGCACGAGCCCCATCAGTCCGACCGGAAGAAATCGGTTGATGGTTGCTGGCAGTATCTCTTCAAAATCCGTCCCCGCCCCCGTCTGCAGGTCGCCGCTGATGGTGCTATAATAGATCAACGCCAGCACAGTAAGCCCGATGATCATGGAATAACGTATCGGCAGCAGGATGATGGACACGAAGCCGCTCATCTTGCTCGCCTCCTGCGGGGACCGTGTGCTGAGTATCTTCTGCATGTCGTAGTTGGGCGCCGGACCCGCGAGGCTGGCGAATATGCCCTTGAAGAGCATCATCATAAAGAAGACGCCAAAGAGCGAGAAGCCGTCGTCCTTTATCTTCTTGTTGGCGTCCGCCACCAGCCCCGACCAGTTGAGGTTGAGACGCCAGCCGAAAAAAGGATTCAGCCAGCCCTGCGGGACGTGCAGCGCGCTACCCTGCTGGTGAAGCCGGCGCATAGCGATGACGCCGATGCTGATACAGGCGATGGTCATGATGATATATTTTATCACGTCGCCGAGCACGATGCTGTGCATTCCGCCGAGGATCGAATAGAACATGGCGAAGAGCGTAAAGACGATGCCATAGAAATGTGGGATATAGGTGGCCGGGATATCGAAGGGGATATAGGGTTTGATGGTCGACCATGGAATAAAGATCTGCATGAACTTACCCAGACCCACGAAGCCATAGGCCATAAAGCCAAGGCAACTCAGCAGCGCGAAAGCCACGACGATATTGTGGGAAGACCGGACGCCCGGACCTGACCGGCCAAATCGGGTAGCAAGCCACTCGGCGCCCGTCGTCGCATTCGACCGCCGCAGCCACCGCGAGAGATAGACCATCATAAAGACCTGGTTGAACACCGGCCAGAGCCAGGGTATCCAGATGCTTTTCATGCCGTATACGAAACAAAGGCTGACCATCCACATCGTTCCGCTGATGTCGAACATATCCGATGCGTCGCTGAGCCCAAGCATATACCAGGGTAAGGATTTCCCGCCCATCAGGTAGTTCAGGTTGTTCTTCCGGGCTTTTTTTCGCAACGTCCAGCCTATGGCCACCATCGTGATCAGGTAAGCGGCAATTATGGCAAGGTCGAGTGGTTGTAATCTCATATGTGAATATAAAAAAAGGAAACCGTCCTCACCGATAAAGGTTTCTCACCATGAATGGGGACCCGACGGCCGCCCCGACGTGTCCGGATCCTGAGTGATCATTGTCCCTGAGACCCTATCCTGCGGCACCTGGTCGAAATTTTTGGCCCTTTAACCGTTACGGTCGCGCCGGTGAGGACACTTCCTTTATCATCATGTACGGTGGCGCTGATAGTTTTTGTCTGGGGGAAAGCAGCGGAAAGGATAAAAAATACGCCTATATAGGAGTACCCGCGAGAATCCTTTTTTTCTCATGTTAGCGAGATTGTTTTGTTTCCGCTAATGTATATTGCGATCGGATTAAAAAGCTACTACTTTTTTATCCCTGTATTAGCACAAACCGACAGGCAATATGGAACAAACGACACAATTAATTGATTAACAACAATCTAATATACTACTCAGGCCCGACTTTCCTATGATATTATTTTATCCCGTTTTTGGCGAAATAGGATGAGATACAAAGTGCACCTATATTTATTAAACCTTTAAGCATTGCTGCAATATGAGTACGAATATCATCCGTGAAATTACCCCTCTGACCCAGAATGACTGCTTTACCATCTTTTCCCGCCTCAAAAAAGAGTTCACTTTCCCTTTGCACTACCACGAAGAGCTGGAGCTAAATCTGATAATCAATGCCAAAGGCGCCCGAAGGATCGTCGGCGACCATATTGACACCATCGACGATATGGAGCTGGTGCTGGTGGGTCCCAATCTGTACCATGCCTGGTTTACGCATCAATGCAAGAGCGAGGAGATCCGGGAGGTGACCATTCAGTGGCACAAGGACCTTTTCGAGGACAGGCTGCTCAGACGCAACCAGCTGAGCTTTATCCGCAGCATGATCGAGCGGTCGAAGAAAGGCATCCTGTTCTCCCGGGAGACGACCGAAGCCCTGGCGCCGCGCATCCTGTCGCTGAACCACAAACAGGGCTTCGACTCCGTGCTCGAGCTGCTGTCCATCCTGCATGATCTGTCTACTTCCCGCAATATGCGAACCTTGTCGGACGCCTCCTTTACCAACCAGCATTTCACCTATAACAGCCGGCGCATCGAAAAGGCATTTGAATACATGAACAGCAACTATGACAAGCCGATAACGCTGGGAGAAGTGGCAAAGATGGTGAACATGACGGAGGTGTCCTTCAGCCGGTTCGTCAAAAAAAGAACGGGCAATACATTTATCGATAGCCTCAACGAGATCCGACTGGGCCATGCATCGAGGATGCTGATCGACACGACCCACTCCATCTCGGAGATATCCTACCACTGCGGGTTCAACAATATCTCCAATTTTAACCGGATATTCAAGAAGAAGAAGACCTGTACGCCAAAAGAGTTCAGGGAGAACTACAACTCAGGGACGAGGGTGTTTATTTGATATCACCGCCGGCCGTTGGATCTCCCCGTTTACGCCGGTACGCGGGTGCGCGACTGTGCGTGGCTGTTGTTTACCATCTCGAGATCGGGCGTCGACTCATCGGTGAGGGCCACCTTTCCTCTTTCTTTCCGGACTACGCGGGAAAAGAGGGATATCTCTTTATCGAAGAGGAAACGGAAGAACAGCTTTGTCCAGGACTTGTGGCTCTCCAGCGAATCGTAGAAGCCGGGAGCCGTCTTCTTTATCTGGGGGAGTTTGTTCCAGGGAATGGAAGGAAAGTCGTGGTGCTCGTTGTGGTAACCCACGTTGAAGGCTACTGCGTTGAGGACACCATAGTAGCTGAACGTCTCCTGTATTTCGTCGTGTGTCAGATAGTGCTCCTGTACCCAGCGGGCGCCAAGCGGATGGAGGCCGACGGAGAAGAAGAAGCTCAGCAGCAGGTAAACGATCGCTTTGGGTCCGAAGAAATACCAGATGGCGGTGATGAAAAGCGCTTCGGCTATCCAGTTGAGAGCCACCCATTTATCGAAGGGCTTTATCTCCCGGAGGCGGGAGATGCGGAACACCTGCCATACAGGATAGAACAGCAGCCAGATGATCTTGCCAACGAAGAAGTTATTGATGAGCTTTGCTTCCCAGCGGTTGGGCAGGTCGGCATCGAGCTCGTGTACACCCTGGAAGGAGTGGTGTTTGATATGATAGCGCTCGAAGGAGATCGAGCTGGGGAATAGCTGGGGAAGATTGGCGAGTATGCCCGAGAGGCGGTTGGCCGCGCGGTTCTTGAAAAGGAGGTGGTGAGCGCATTCATGGATCATCACGAAAAGGGCGTGGTCCGCGAACGCCCCCAGCAGATAGGCCGCGCCGGCTACGATCCACCAGGATTGATCTTTCACCGCCCACGCCAGCGCACACTGACCAAACACGATGCCGAGTATCGCAAAAAACGTGTACTTATTCTTTCCGATAAGCTTTCTGACCTCCGGGTGCTGCTGTAATATCTGCTTGGTACGAAGCCTGTGGGGTTCCGGATTAGTTGAGTGAACAAAGTCCGTTCTCTGTGACATGGAAATAGATGTAGCGGTTTTTAAAGAAAAGATGCGATCAAGATACTAAAAAAAACGACTAGTCAATGATTCTGTTGTTTTAATGTCAGAATTTTATGAATTTAAAAACAAATAATAATTAAGACCAGACCGCCAGTGGCGCGCCATTCAGCGTCTTTTGACGCGCCTTGTGGGTCTTTTTGCCATGGGGTATGATATTTGCAAACCGGAAAATTTTGTAGTATTTTGGGGGCCAAATCAATACCCATGAAGATCCTACATGCAATTCTGGCAGGAGGCCTTTTCCTGTCTGCAACCGCCGGCCATACGCAGCCGGATTCGGCTAAGATCACTCAAAAAGCACTATTGTTCGCGGATAGCCTGATCAAGACCGACTGGTACGAGACCTGGTCTGCCTACGCCAACCTCGCACCCGCAAGCGTCATTAAATTCTATGGCGGAAAAGACGGCTATATCGAGCACATCCAAAAATTTCGGGGCCGCACCAAAAGCGACCAGGCCGAGGATGATCCGCAGCTGAAGATGGTCGACCTGATGGTCAGGGACGAGCAGTGGCAGTGCGTTATCCGCATGTCCCGCTGGTTTCACAAGGAAGGGACCAAATATCACCAGATCACCTATTTTATCGGCCAGTCCAAAGACGAGGGCGAAAGCTGGAGACTTTTCGATGTGAGCTATAACAGGGTGGCAAATATTATATATATGTTCCCCGAGATCAATGGGGACCTGCCGATCGAGGAACCGACGATCATGAGCGAGGAGCAGGAGCTCGCGATGCAGAAAAAGGCCGAGGCCGACGCTGTAGCGGCGAAGAAGGTGGTCAAAAAGAAATAACACGCGGTCTAACTAATTTTTAAGTGGTTTTCCCAAGAGTTCTTTTAAAGTAAGTCACTAAAGTATTAATAACCATAGCGGCAAACCGGTTGATTCCGGGATTCCCGTCGTAGCTTTGTCTTTTCATAGGATAAGGTTTAATGGTTAAAACACTTTGATTAGTACATCCCCGGTAGTCTTACCGGGGATCTTTTTGTCCATGAGTCCCGGGTCGGGGGCTATCCATCATCTGGCATTTCCTCCGGGACTGAGCAGCCGCATATCGGCGAGCCA